>Ga0326597_10002274_pt1 | contig 28860 bp, 25 predicted proteins | sample RVTome_12_FD_203789 | JGI IMG/M metagenome (GOLD analysis project Ga0326597, IMG submission 203789) | Soil microbial communities from uranium-contaminated site in the Upper Colorado River Basin, Wyoming, United States - RVT100D185 | ecosystem: Environmental > Terrestrial > Soil > Contaminated >... | reverse complement strand
TGGACAGAATTCTCAAGGGAACCAAGCCTGCTGACTTGCCGGTGGAGCAGCCGATGAGGTTCGAGCTGGTGGTGAATCTCAAAACGGCGAAGCAGATCGGTGTGGCCATCGACCCGAATCTGTTGGCGCGCGCGAATAGGCTGATCAAGTGAGAGGGAACGTAAGGAGCGAGGGGTAAGGGGTGAGGTGAGAAAACAGGTTTGGACTGTCGAGAAAGCCGATGAGACCAAATTCGGAAACCGGATTACGGCAATGCCAGAGTATTCTTGAGGGCGCGCTCGACCTCGGCAAGGAGCGCGGGTGTCAGACTTCCCAACTGTTTGACCAGACGCCGTTTGTCGATGGCTTTGATCTGTTCGGTCACGACCTTGGATGCAAACGTCAGACGGTCAACCCCCTTGGGTATGATCGCGTGACTCGGAGAGAGATGCGCCGTGTTCTTGGTCAGTGGGACAACGACCACGAGTTGGCTGAACTGATTGATACTGTCATTGGAGAGAACGATCACCGGCCGGGTCTTTTTGATCTCGACGCCGATGGTGGGGTCGAGATTGGCGACGACGACATCACCCCGCTTTACGCCGACCATTGGCTTCCTCCAACTGCAAGATATCCCAGGCCTCTTGGTCGGTTAATTTCCACTCGCCCAACAGCTCGCGTTCCTCTTTTGCCTCGCGGTCCGAGCGCCGGCTATAGTACGCCGCGTAATCGCGCTCCAGTTGCTTGCGTGCGACTGAATCAAGAAAGGCCGTTAGCATGCTCGTGATCACACGGCTGCGCCGCGCTTTGGGAATAACGGCGTTGGCCCGCTTCACCAAGTCTCGGGGAAGTGAAACGCTTACTACTTCATATTGTCGTCGAGCGGCTGGCATGGGTTTATCTCGCAATTTGCATGGAAAATTGTTAATAACGCTACTCCATAGTAACGTTGCTGTCAATATTGAGGATCAGTAGCGGATCGGTCTAACATTCCGCAGTGGACGCTCATGCGGGCGGACAGCGTGATCAAGTAACAGTGCTGAGTAACGAGTGCTGAGGACTGAGATAAGGGGTCAGGAACCCTTCCCGAAAGGCCCTGACCCCATCCGCTGACTCAGTACTCATTGCTCAGCACTCAGCACTTCGGTGCGGGGCCTCGGTGAGGGCAAAAACGATAAGGAGATTCAGTGAACCAACGGCATCAATCACGCTTGTTGCGTCTGTTCGCGTGGCAAACTTTGCTTGCGGCGGTTTTAATCGCAATCTATTCAGTGCCGGCGGCAAGCCAGGATAAGCGCGCCAAGGTTAGAATCTCCAACGCCGGATTTACAATCACGGCGTTGCCGCTTTTGGCGGCGAAGGATTGGGGCGCCTTTGCCGCCAATGGATTGGACGTGGAGTTGATCGTCATGAGCCCGTCGCTTGCCGCGGCGGCGCTGGCCCAGGGCGACATCGATTATGTCGCCGGCGTGGGACCAGCGTCCGTTGCTGCGACGTTGAGCGGCTTGCCGTCGCGGGCGATCTGGTTTTCTTCGGACAGAATCTCCTACTGGCTTATGGCCCGCTCGCAATTCAAAAGCCTGGAAGATCTCAAGGGCAAAAAAATCGCCATCTCGGGAGGAGCGGGCGGAACAAATCACGTCGCCTTGGTTGTCGCGCTGGAAAAGTCCGGGGCTAATCCTAAGGATTATGTGATGGTGGGAATTCCAGGCCAACAAATTCAAGTGCTCTACTCGCTGGAATCAAACTTTGTCGAAGGCGCGTTGATCTCTCCGCCGGTAACCTTCAACGCTTACAAGAAGGGCTTTAACAAGCTGCTCGATGTCGGTTCCATGGTGGAGATGCCGGGCGGCGGATTAACCGCGCTGATTAAGACGATTCAGTCCAGACCCGCGGAAGCGAAAAGAGTTATCCACGCTTTACAGTCCGCCAAGGACGAGGTGCGAAAGTCGAAGAGCAAAACGGTGGAGCTGATCATCCGTCTTCTCAAGATGGACAAGGAAGCCGCGTCGGAGACCTACGACACTTTTTTGACGACGTTGAACCCGTCGGGAGTTCCCAATCGGGCGGGGATCGACAACTTGGTCAGATCGCTACAGGCGCAAGGCCGGTTCACCGACCGAAAGATCGCTTTCACCGATGTCGCAGATGATCGGCTGGCAACGGAGGTGGCGAAAGAGTTAGGTTACAAATTACCGTAGGGGGCCACGCTGTGTGACGCTCGTTCAAGCCGTTCAAGCTGTTCAAATCGTTCAAGCCGTTAATGAAATCCGGAATCGATTTGAACGACTTGAAAGTTTTGAACTTTTTGAACGCTCGGTGCGTTGCTAATAAAGGCGGCAAAGAAAGCCATTGCAAGGATAGCCATGGATACATTGAATTCAGATGTTTTGGTCGTCGGTGCCGGTCTAGCCGGATTCACCGCTGCGGCGCGGGCTTCGGAGCAGGGCGCGAAAGTCCTGCTCATCGACAAAAGCGGTGGCGAACTGGGCGACGGCAACGTGTTGATGGCGTCGGGCAGCCTGCGCGCCGGCGGCAAGAGTCCGAAGGCGAATCCCGCCGAACTATTCGAATTCGTCATGTCAGAAGGTGTGGCGTACTCCGATCTCGTTCGTGCTTGGGCCGAGACTTGCGGCCGCGCCGTCGATTGGCTGGCCGGCAGCGGAGTTAAAGTCGTTGAAACCGCGCCCGGCAGAATCTGGCTGGATCAGTCGGGCGAAGTGTCGCTCGCGCCGGTGTACAAAAAAGACGTCGGCACGCTGGCGCTTGCCAAGCTCAAAGAGCATTTCTTAAAACTTGGCGGGCGCTATTTGAACGGCATCGAAGGCCACAGGCTGATCGTCGAACGGGACCGCGTCTGCGGTCTGGTGGGCAGGAAGGGCGGTGAAGAAATCGAATTGCGCGGGGGCTCGACGATACTCGCCACCGGCGGTTTCAGCGCCAACAAGGAGATGGTACGGCAATATATCGGGCCGCACGCCGATCGCTGCAAACTGCGCGGCTCCAAACAGGACACCGGAGACGGCCTACGCATGGCGCTCGAAGTCGGCGCTAAGGCGGTGAACCTTAAATATTTCTACGGTCACTTGCTTTCGCGCAAGGCGCTCACCGACGATCGCTTCTGGCCGTATCCGAGATTGGATTCCTTCGTCGATGAAGGCATGCTCGTCGATGGCAACGGCGGGCGCTTCGTCGACGAGGGCAGGGGAGACGTGGCGGTGGCGAACGAGCTGGCGCGCGCCGATGATGTCACTGGCGCAGTTTTGATCTTCGACCAGGCGACCTGGGACGCGGCCTGCGATGACGCCTTCTCCAACTCCGTCAAAACTCCCGCGCCCAATCCCTGGCTGCTGGACAACGACGGCGACATTTTTCACCACGATACCATCGGAGGTCTTGCCCAGGAGCTTGGGCTTGATCGCTCGCGTTTGACCCAGACGCTGGAGCGATACAATCACGCTCTAGAATCCGGAACCGCAAGCGCGTTGCCAGTTCCGCGCACGGGCAAAGCCAAGCCGCTGCGCGCGCCGTTCTACGGACTGAGAGTCGTGCCCGGCATCACCTTCACCATGGGCGGCGTGCTGGTGAACGGGCGTTGCGAAGCGCTGAATCGCGATGAGAAGCCGATTCCGGGATTGTACGCGGCCGGCGACACCATCGGCGGGTTGATGGGCGGTTATCGCGGCGGCTACACCGGCGGGTTGATGCAGGCGGTTGTCACTGGCATTTTGGCGGGAGAAAATGCGTCGCGATTTGAACGCTGACAATGATCAGTGCGTTTTCACTCGGGCTCGTCGATGCTTTTCCACTTTGGCTCTGGGCTTTCTGCTGCTCGGCTCCTCAGCCTGCCTGATCGATCGGATCGGCGGCGCTTTTTCGCGGGAGCCGGAAGAGCTTGAGAAAAGCGCCTCGCCTGGCGCCAAGAACTTGATCGGTCTCGCCTATGAAGGCATCGATCCCGCCCGGTTGGTTGACTATCATACTCACATCGTCGGCCTAGGCACCGATGACAGTGGGGCGTTTGTCAGTCCGAGAACCAAGAATTGGCTGAGCCTGGAGCGTTGGAAGTATCTTGTCTACGCCAGCGCATCGGGGATCAAAAATGCCGAGCATGCCGACCAGGAGTATGTCGCGCGGCTGGTCAGGCTCGCGCGCGGTATTCAACGGCGCGGCAAGTATCGCATTCTGGCGTTCGACAAGCATTACAAGCCGGACGGAACCGTCGACCCGGACAAGACCAATTTCTACATACCGAACGAGTATATTTTCCGATTGACCGAGCAATATCCCGATGTCTTCCTGCCTGTGATCTCCGTCCATCCTTACCGCAAGGATGCGCCGGAAGAGCTGGAGCGGTGGGCGCGCCTCGGTGCCAGGATCGTCAAATGGCTGCCCAATGCGATGGGGATCGATCCTTCCAGCGCGCTCGCCGATACCTATTACCGTAAGATGAAAGAGCACGGCATGATCCTGCTTTCGCACACGGGCGACGAACAGGCGGTGGAAGCGGCCGAAGATCAGTGGCTTGGCAATCCGCTGCTCTTGCGCCGTGCGCTGGAGCATGGCGTGCGCGTGATCATGGCGCACACCGCCAGCTTGGGAAGCTGCGAGGACCTCGATGACGCCGGAGAGAAGAAACTGCCATGCTTCGACTTGGCGATGCGCCTCATGGGGGAGGCAAAATATGAACGACTGCTGTTCGCGGAGATTTCCGCCATGCTCCAGTTCAATCGTATGCCTGAGCCGTTCACGACTTTACTGAAACGTCAGGACTTGCACCCGCGCATGGTCAACGGCAGCGATTATCCGTTGCCGGCGATCAACATGCTAATTCACACCGGCAGCATGGCGCGGGCGGGTTTCATCACGGACGAAGAGCGCGCGCAGCTCAATGAGATCTACGATTACAATCCACTGTTGTTCGATTTCGTGCTCAAGCGGACCATGCGCCATCCGGAGACGAAGCAGAAATTGGCGGCGAGCGTGTTCATGGGGAATCGGGAGTTGGACAATTGAAATACTAGCCGCCGTAAATTGGGCAGGTTCGTCGTCGGCTGGCGCCCGATTATCTCATTTCCTCCCCCTCGACGGGGGAGGACAAAGGTGGGGGTGATCGAAAGGCGCTTCGGACTGAACACCCCTATCCTAACCTTCCCCCGTCAAGGGGGAAGGAATGGTTGTTGGCGGGACAGTTCGAGGAGGTTCGACCAGTACCCGACCAGACGATAAGCGTGTTCCGGGACGCTATGCAGGCCAATTCTACTCCGCCTCTTCCCGATACAACCCCAGCGCTTCGGTGGACGGCTTGTCGGTGATCGCAAACAGGATGGCGTCGTCATCCGAGGTGTTTTCATGGGAATGGAACTGCCACGGCGGCACGACGAAGATATCGCCTTTGTCCCAGTTCATTTCGTCGGCGGAAACTTTGCTCATGCCCGTGCCGCGGAACGCATGGTAGACCGTCGTGCTGGTATGGCGGTGCGAACGGGTCTTCGCCCGCGGGCGGAGCAATTGAATTTGGCAGGAAAAAGTCTGGAGCGTCGGACCGCCGGTCAAAGGGTTGACATATTCGAGTAAAACGCCGTCGAAGGGATCTCCGGTGTTTTCCTTCAGCGCCATGAGATTCGCGTACGTCTCCGTCCAGGGGTAACGGTAGGGCGGAGCGACGAATTCACTCTTAATCCAGGTCGGGCGTGCCTGGCCGAAGACTTTCGACGAGTAACTCTCCGGTTTTTCAATCGGTTGATGCGATTTTTTGAAGTTCTCCTGGATCATCGCGCCAAAAGTGCCCACCAGGCGAATGTCCAGGCCGTCGAGCCATACCACCGGCTCGTCACCGCCGTTGAAGTGGTCATGCCATGTCCAGTTCGGCGTCGTCAGAAGATCGCCCTCGGACATCGGCAAGCGCTCACCTTCGACGACGGTGTAGGCTTTCGGGTTTCCCTTGAGGATAAAACGGATAGCACCGGCCGTATGGCGGTGGGCTGCGGCGATCTCGCCGGGATTCACCAGCTGCACGGAAAAATGAATTGTGTTGGTCATGCCGGCTGGCAGGCCCGGATTGCGCAATTGGATGGTGCGGCGGCCGGCCTCGTCGGTGGTGATCAGTTTGCCGGACCAATTCAATCCTTCGTAGATATCGCTCCACTTCCACAGATGGGAACGAACCACCTGCGACCAGGGCTGGTGATCCCAGTGGCCTTTTAAATTTCTTTCCGCCAGCCATTGATTCAGTTCCTGAAGGTCCATATGTCGTGCGGCGCAACGCCTAAAGTGAAAGCAATAAATGTCTTGACATAAGTCACCCTCCTCCTTAGTCCCCTCCCGTCAAGGGAGGGGAGACTGTTTAGGGTCAGGGTGAGGGGTATGTAAACTTACTTACAATCGGCATTGTGATCGCTGTGCCGCCGTTAACGCGCGCAGTTACAACCCATAAAGCGCCCGCGCGTTGTCGCTCAGGATTTTTCGCTTTACTGTCGGGGTAACGTCGGCTCTTTCCCTAAACAGCTTGATCGCATCGACGTCGCTGGAAATATCGGTGTGGCCGTAGTCGGTGCCGATCACCAGACAGTCTTCTCCCGCTTCCCGAACGATATAAGGTATGTCGTCGGAATTCTCGCAGGTCACGAACATGCCGTACTTGCGCGCCAGATTGTCCGGCCATTCGCGGTCGAGCGTCTTAAACCGATTCTTCGCTTCGTGCAGCACCCAGGGAAGCCATTGGGCGCTGGCTTCGATGAAGCCGAAGCGCAATTGAGGAAACTGCTGGTGAATTTCGCTGAGGAGAATATCGTTGAACGCCGCCACCGTGGGAATTCTGAAGCGGTGCAAGGTCGAGGCGATCCGGACGGGATGATTATATAAGTCGGTCAGCCATGGATTGCCGTTGGCGATGTGAATCGCGATCGGCATACCGAGCTTCTGCGCCTCGTCGTAGATCGGATAGAAATAGGGATCGGCGAGCAAGCGGTTGCCCTCGATGGGGCGCAGCAGCACCGCGCAAGCGCCGTTTTCTTTTGACCAACGGATTTGGTCCAAGGCATCCGGCATGCTCAGCGTCGGCGCCATGCATGACCAACGCAAGCGTCCCTTCCCCTGTTTCCAGATATCCGCCAGCCAGCGGTTCCAGCTCTTGCACAACGCCACTTCGACCGCCGCTCGATCCGTAGCCGACTCGATGAACATCGTGTTGTGAAGTACCTGGATATCGACGCCGGTCTCATCCATGTGCTGCACGCGCAGATCGACGTTGCCCAATTCCCGGGATTCCTGAACGTCGGCGAACTTGCGCCCGACCTGCTGTTGGCGTTTTTCCAACTCGGCGCTGGAAAAAGCGGGAAAGCGGAATCCGCGCACCTTGCCGTCGATGACCCAGAACTGAAGTCTCACTCCCGCTTCTTCGCGAGTTTCGAGGGGCATCGGGCGGTATTTCTGCTCCGAGGGATCCATGAAATCCCACGTGCGCGCGCACTCAACCACGTGGGCATCGGCGTCGACGACGATCTGATTTGCTTCGATGACCATCGTTTTACCCTCCTTGCTGGCCTGTGGTTTTTTCGCTGGTAGGCGACCGCCGAGTATTGCTCTACGGCGCCTTGCCTTTTTTATTTTGCTTTACGTTTTCGCGGATCTTCATTATCCGGCAGGCACAGATAGGTTAGCGAGCTGTTGTTGCCCATAAACGAGACTGAGTTCTTGGTAAATATCGCGTCGTCGAAGTGTCGCCATGTCTCCAACTTTTCCTTCATGCTGGCCAAGCATTTTTCCTGGGTTGCGAAGCCGCTTGCCGCGGACCAACTGTCCGACGTCGGCCCCTTGGTGCGAGTCCACAGGACCCAAATCAAGAGCAATAGCAAACAACATGTCTTGCGCATAGCGGTCCCTCTTTAGGTTTCCCAATGGTAAGTGGGCGGCCAGTTTGTTTGATTGCCGTCTTTTCCCTATGGCTCACATTACACTTTTCCCATCATCTATTACAAACGTCTCTTGACACCAAGCTCCCTTGAGGCGTACACGAGTTGAAAGGAACCAATGGAAGAGCGCCCCGAACATGACGAATGGATTCGGGATCACCGACCAGGCCGGCCATAATACGAAGGAAGCCGGCCGGCCCAAAGTCGATATTGGCGCGCCGGGGGAGGAACTGCATGGCGGGCAATCGTAAAGTCTGTTTTACCGGTCCGACGCGGCTGACGCTCGCCGAGGATATACTGCGCGGCGCGGGCTGCGAGTTGGTCATGGGCAAGAACGCCGATGAATATCGCACTTTCCGCTATGATCGGCGCGAGTTGATCCGGCTCATCGGCGACGCGCCGGTAGTCTTTCCTTCGGGGCGGGACATCATCGGCGCGGATATTCTGGATTCCTGTGCAAACCTTCAGGCGGTGGTGAAGTCGAGCATCGGCATCGAAACGGTCGATGTCGAGGCCTCTACTGAGCTGGGCATCCTTTGCTGCAACAGCCCGACGCCGGAGAACTACCTGGGCGTAGCGGAGGCGACCGTCGGTCTCATGGTGGCGCTGTTCAAGCGTCTAAAGCTCAACGAAGCGTTTATGCGCGCCAACGGGTGGCGGGAGCCGCAGAATCGCGGCACGTTGATGGTCGGAAGGACCGTCGGCATCATCGGCGTCGGCCGGATCGGGCGCAACGTCGCCAGACGCCTCGGCTCCTGGGACATGAAGTTCCTCGGCTACGATCCTTATGTGGCGCAGGAAACCGTCGCGCCCCTGGGGATCAAGATGGTCGCTCTGGACGACCTGCTGCGGGAGTCCGATGTGGTTACGCTGCACGTCGTCTTGACGAAAGAAACGCGCGGGATGATCGGCCTGCGCGAGCTAAAGCTGATGAAACCCACGGCGTTCATCATCAACACCTCTCGCGGCCCCGCGATCAAAGAGGCCGATCTGATCCAGGCGTTGAACGAGAAAATCATCGCCGGCGCGGCTTTGGACGTGTTTGATGTAGAACCGACGCCGCTGGATAACCCGCTGCGCGCGGTTGACCCGATGAGGCTCATCATGACGCCGCATATCATCGGCACCAACCCGGGCTCCCAAGACGCCGGGCAGCGATTGGCGGCGCAGAGCATTCTGGCGATCCTCGACGGCAAAGTTCCCGACACCGTGGTGAATCCAATGGCTATTCCACGCTGGAAAGAACGGTTCTGGTCGTGATTGACGGATAAACTGTGAGGCGTAAGTGGGTAAGGGGTAAGGAGTGAGGAGTAAGGAGTGAGGAGTAAGAGGTGAAGCGATACATTCGCAGGAATGTTTTTTCTCTGGTTTTGTTTTTTCTCGCCGCGGACTTCTTGATCGGTTTTCCAATCTGCCCGGCGAGGGCGGCGGTGGCATTGCGCGTCGGCTATCCGCAACCCAGCGGCGCGTTGCTGCCCCTCTGGCTTGTCAGCGAAGCAAGGCTGGATCAGAAATACGGCGCTCCGGTGCAGAATATTTTTCTCTCCGGCGCAGCCAGGATCAATCAATCCATGATCGCCGGAGATATCGATCTCGCCAGCGTCGGCGGCGCGGTCGTCAATACGGTCCTGGCCGGCGGCGATTTGGTGGCGATCGCCGTGGGCGTTCCGACCTACGGTTTTTCTCTCTATGGGCGTGCCGAAGTTAAGGACATCAAAAGCTTGCAGGGCAAAGTCGTGGGCATCATGAGCAAGGGGTCGTCGTCGGAGCACGCGGTCATCGCTTTACTGCAGCGTTACAACCTGCTACCGGGCAAGGATGTCAAGTTTGTTTACCTCGGCGGCGTGCGCGAAGTAGTGGCGGCCATCGACCGCGGCATCGTTTCCGCCGGCGTGCTGTCGGCTCCGACCACCTTGATCGCTCGGCGCCTGGGCCAAAAAGAACTGGTAAATATCGCCACTCTGGGACTGCCCTACATCCACAGCGGAGTCGCGACGCGGCGCTCTCTTGCGCGCCAGCAACCGGAGCGGATCAGGAGCTATTTGCGCGCCTATATCGCAGCCATCAAGGTCGCCAACGAAGACGCCGAAACCAGCAAGCGCGCGCTCGCCCGCTACCTGGTGACGAAAGACACTGCCATTCTTGAGGAAGCCTATCAAACGTTTCGCGGTGTTTTTCCGCGCGTACCCTACGTCGCCGAGGACTATATCAAGTCGGTCTTGGCGGTGTCGGATCATCCGAAAGCGGCGGGCGCCAACCCTGAAGGCTTCTTTGACAACCGATTCTTGAAGGACTTGGAAGACAGCGGTTTCGTTCAGGAGCTTTATGGGCGGAAGTAGTTTCGCAATGGAACAGTATAAGGTACATCTAGTGTGGCGTCTCAGAAGTTCATTCCTTAATTCAAGCGTCATTCCGGGCAACCCCCGCGAAAGCGGGGGGCGACCCGGAATCCAGGACTTCGAAGGACCGCTGGATTCCCGCGTGCGCGGGAATGACGACAGTGGACCATTGAATTTGTAAAGGATCTTTAGTTCCAGGACACTGGTGGACCGCTGAAAGAACCACGTTCACCTTTATTGTTCAGCGGCCCGCTGGAGCGTCACAAAGACAGGAGTGTGAATGGCTACGATACTGCCGCGAGGCGTGAAAGAGCTTGTTCTTGCTAATTGTTTGGCGCTGGCGATGCTTGCGCCGTTGCGTGAGCCGGTCTATGCCGCCGCAGCGCCGTTCAGCGTTCGCGTCGGCTTCCCGCAGCCCAGCGGCGCCCAGTTGCCGCTGTGGATCATGTCGGAGGCGCGACTCGATCAAAAGTATGGCTTCGATCTGCAAAGTATTTATATTTCCGGTGGAGCGCGGCTGACCCAGACCCTGGTGGCCGGGGACATCGACATGGCCACCACGGGCGGCGCGGTGATCAACGGGATCTTGAGCGGCGCCGAGCTCGTCTACGTCGCGATAGTGGTGCCGACCTATGGATTTTCACTCTACGCCCGCCCCGAGGTAAAGGATGTCACGAGCTTGAAAGGTAAAGTCGTCGGCGTGATGACCAAGGGAGCTTCATCGGACCACGCTGCGGTGGCCCTGTTGCGCCATAACAAGCTTCAGGCAGGTAAAGATGTGAAGTTTATTTATCTCGGCGGAGTTCGTGAGGTCTTGGCGGCCCTGGAGCGGGGCATCATCGCGGCCGGCGTCCTGTCCGCGCCCACGACTCTGGCGGCGCGGCGCCTCGGTTTCAAAGAGGTTGTCAACATCGCGACCTTGAATCTGCCCTACGTTCATAACGGCGTGGTCACGCGCCGCGCCCTGACGCGTGAGCAGCCCGAGCGCATCAAGGCGTTTCTGCGCGGCTATCTCGCGGCCCTCAAGGCCGCCAACGATGATGCCGGGTTGTCCAAGCGCGCGCTCGGCCGTTTTTTGGCCACCAACGATGCGGCGATGATCGACGAGGCCTATCAGTCGTTTCTTGGAGTCTTTCCACGCCTGCCCTATATCACGGAGGACAATATCCGGGCCGTGCTGTCGGTCGCCGATCATCCCAAAGCCGCCGCCGCCGATCCTAAAGACTTCTTTGACAATCGCTTCATTAAGGAGTTAGAAGATACAGGATTCGTTAAGGAGCTTTACGGGCAACGTTAGAGGAGATCTACTAGGACCGAACATCAAAGGGAGGATCGAACGGTGAGAAAAAGCGATCAGTTAGGGCGGGCAGCCTTGTTGGTCTTTCTAATACTTCTAATCGGCGTAAAGGCGCAGGGCGCTGCGGCTCCCGACAAACTCATCGGCATCCACTCCGCGCGCGTCATGTCCCAGTCGATGCCGTGGATGGCGCAGGAAGCCGGCTTGTTCAAAAAATACAACCTCGACTTCAACCTCGTTTTTGTTTCCTCTTCTAGCATCGTGACGGCGGCCTTGCTCGGCGGCGACGCCGAGATGACCGTTACGGGCGGCATCGGCAACGTCGCCGCCTACGTGCGCGGGACCACCGATGTCGTTTTCATCGGCGGCATCAAAAATACCATGACCCAAACCCTGGTGGCCGGCGGCAATATCAAACGTCCCGAGGATTTGCGGGGCAAGAACATCGGCGTGAGCCGGATCGGCGGCAATTCCCATTATTTCACGATCCAGGCGTTGCGCCGTTATGGCATGGATGCGACCAAGGACGTGACCTTCCTGCAAACCGGCGGTGATCCGCAGACGCTTGCGGCGCTGATGAGCGGAGCGCTGGAAGTCGCCAACCTAACGCCGCCCACCGACGCGCAAGCTATCAAGCAGGGCTATCATTACGTCCTCTACGGGCCTGATCTCAAAATTCCCTACGCTGCCACGGCGTTCGTGACTAAGCGCTCGGTGATTGCCAAACGCCCGCAGGTTATCGACCAGTTCATGCACGCGATGGCGGAGGCAGCCAAGATCATGCACACGGATAGAGAATTTGTTTACAAAGTGCTGGGAAAGTATTTACGGGTTACCGAAAGATCCGTTCTCGACTCGGCCTACAACGCGGAAATTAAGGTTTTAGAGCCCCGCTTGGTCATCAAAATGGAATCGCTGCAAGCGATCCTCGACGAACTAGCGGCGACGGACGCCCGCGCGAAGAAGATTAAACCGCAGGAGTTGGTGGACAGCCGTTATTTGGACGAAATGGAAAAGAGCGGATTTTTTAACCAGTTATGGAGGAAACAATGACCGTCATAATTCAACGCATCGTCCTGTCAGTTCTAACGGTTCTGGTTCTTTCTTCGGCATCGGCACGGGCGGCAGAAAAGTTTACGACGATTTATTCGGCTCGCGTGATGTCCCAATCGCTGCCATGGATCGCTCAGGAAGCCGGGCTATTCAAGAAATACAATTTGGATCATACCCTCGTCTTCGTCGCTTCCTCCGGCATCGTGACCGCAGCGTTGCTCGGCGGCGATCCCGACATGACCTTGACTGGCGGCGTCGGCAACGTGAATGCTTACATCAGGGGCTCCACGGACGTGGTTTTCGTCGGCGGCGTCAAGAACGTCATGACCCAAACGCTGATTGCCGGCGGCAATATCAAGAAGCCCGAAGATGTCAAGGGAAAAAAAATCGGCGTCAGCCGGATCGGCAGCAATACCCATTATTTCTCCATCCAGGCCCTAAGGCGCTTCAATATGGAGCCCGGCCGTGATTTCAGCTTTATTCAGACCGGGGGTGATCCGGAGACCTTTGCCGCCCTGGTCGGCGGCGGCATCGATGTGGCGTGTCTGACACCGCCGACCGATGCCCGGGCCATCGCAGAAGGTTATCACTACTTAATTTACGGTCCCGACCTCAAGATCCCCTATGTCGCCACTTCTTTCGTGACCAAACGATCGACGATTGCCAAACGGCCTCAGGCCATCGGCGATTTTATGCGCACGATGGCGGAGGCCGCCAAGCTGATGCACACGGACCGTGAATTTGTCTACAAAGTGCTCGGCAAGTACCTGCGGATTATGGACCGAAAGATTCTCGACGCCGCCTACAACGCGGAGATCAAAGCGCTGGAGCCACGGTTCGTCATCAAGTCCGACGCGCTACAGGCGATTCTCGACGAAGTGTCGCAGATCGACGCGCGGGCAAAAAAAGTGAAGCCGCAGGAATTGGTCGACACGCGCTATCTGGACGAGATGGAAAAGAGCGGCTTTTTCGATCAGCTCTGGGCGAAGAAATAAACCAAAGGAAAGGATTAGGTTCTGGAGGCAGGTGCTATTTCCTCCGACTCCCATGTGATCGGAGTTCCCGATCTGTGGGAAAAGGAGCCTCCGCCATCGCGTGGTCTAACGATTACCCGCATCAAAATTCTACATGGCCGAACTCGCGCGAGGTGATCAATCGTGATATGGGTCATCTGCCGGCGGCGAATTGACGCCGTCATCTTAAGATTACAGAGGTGAAAGTATGGAGCTACGCGACGCGATAAAAGTATTGGACTCCGACGCTCACGCGCGGGATTTCGACAACGATATCCGGCCCTATTTGCCGGAGCCCTACCGTAATCAACGCGCGTCACTCATTCCCAGCGAGCATTACGATCGCAATCTCGGCGGAACCTTAGGTCAGGGGGGCGCAAAAGTCGAGGAGCGGCTCGCCGCCATGGACACCCAACAGATCGACACCGCCGTGATGTTTCCCACCAGCGGTCTCGGCATCGGCCGGGTTCGCGACGCGCAATTCCAGACCGCGCTATGCCGGGCGTATAACGATTTCATCGCCAACTACTGCAAGGCTTCGCCGCGCCTCAAAGCGGTGGCGAATCTGCCGGTGAGTCATCCCGGCGAGGCGGCGAAGGAATTGAACCGCGCCGTGACCAAGCTCGGGCTTTGCGGCGGTATGCTGGTCGCGCAGGCGCACAGAAAAAATTTGGGAAGTCCTGAGTTTTATCCGATCTATGAGGAAGCGCAGAGGCTGAACACCCCGATTACGATCCATGCCTTCGGCGGCGACGAGCCCGGCAGTGAAATCTTCGATCAGTTTATCTGTCTGCACACGACCGGCCATCCGTTTCCGATTCTGCGACAGCTCACCGCGATGGTTTTCGGCGGGATTCCGCATTTGTTTCCGAAGTTAAGGATCGGCTACCTCGAAGTCGGCTGCGGTTGGCTGCCGTACTGGGCGGAGCGGATGGACGAGGAATGGGAGAAGCGTGGCAAGGTCGAAGCGCCGCTGTGCAAGAAGAAGCCGAGCGAATATTTATTCAGCGAGAACAGCTACTATGGCTGCGAGCCGGAAGAGAAAATGATCGGCTACGTCGTCGGCGAGATCGGCTCCAAGACGTTGATGTACGCGTCGGATTATCCCCACTGGGACATGAGCTGGCCGGAATCCGCGACGATTCTGTGGAATCGCGAGGACCTTTCGCTGGACGTAAAGAAGGATCTGCTGCTGAACAACGCGAAACGGTTTTATAATCTCTAGCCAAAGGTATTTGAAATTCGGAAACGAAGGCGAGATCGGAAAAGCCATGTCTCCCGCAAAGGCGCAAAGGCGCCAAGGTGACGGGCGAGGCCCGTCATCCCGAGCGAATGCGAGGGATCTGAGAAAGATTTCTCCCTTCGGTCGAAATGACTCGGAGTGTCGCTTCGCGCCTTTGCGCCTTGGCGGGATAAACTTTCTTCTCAGCTTCACCATCGAAAGGACGTGAGCAAATGATTCAAACCAAGGGATTAACCGGTGCGCAAACTCTTCTGCGCGTGTTGGGCAAGATGGGCGTGGAGCGGATTTTTGCTTCGCCCGGATCGGAATGGTCGCCGGTGTGGGAAGCGCTGGCGGAGCCGGGCGTGGAAGGCATGCCCATTTATATGAGCACGCGCCATGAGGAAATCGCCGTCGGCATGGCGAGCGGCTACGCCAAGGCGAGCGGCAAACTGCCCGCAGTGATGATTCACACCACTGTCGGCGCGCTCCACGCGACCATGGCGATGCGTGGCGCTTTGCACGAGCAGGTGCCGATGGTGGTCTTCGCCGGCGAGTCGATCGGCTTCGGCGAAGACGAGGGGCCGGATGTCGGCGGCCAATGGGGAAGCCATCTCGGCGACATGGGGGGGCCGGCGAAACTCGTCGATCATACGGTAAAGTGGAGCTTCGGCGTAAATACGAAATCGATTCTTCCCGCGACGATTCAGCGGGCCTGCCGGCTGGCCATGGCCGGCCCGCGCGGCCCGGTATTCGTTTCTTTGGCGATGGAGCATCTGTTCGACACGATGACCAGGGATGTTCCGTCGGACCTCGGAGCAGCGCCGCTCGCCACCGCGGATCCGAAAGGAATCGAAGAGCTAGCCGACATGTTGGCGGGGGCGAATTATCCGGTCATCATCGCAGAGGACGCCGGCAGAACCGCAAAGGCCGTCGAATGTTTGGTGGAGATCGCCGAGCTGCTCGGCTGTCCGGTGGTCGAAACCCGCAGCACGGGAGCTATCAATATGCCGCGCACCCATCCGCTCCACAGCGGCTACGATCCCAAGGAAGTCCTGAAAGGGAGCGACGTGATTTTTCTCCTTGCCGTGATCGCACCGTGGTATCCGGCGTCGGTCACGCCATCCCAGGGCGCGAAAGTCGCGATGCTCGATGAGAATCCGCATAGGGCGGAGCTTCCCTATTATGGTTACCAGACCGACCTTTGCCTGGCGGGAGAAATTGAATCCTCGTTGGAGCACTTGCTCGCCGCGCTCAAGAAGCGGGTGTCCAAAGGCGATGTGACACGGAGCCGCCGCGCCGAGGAACTGAAGGCCAAAAACGATGAGCGCCGGAAAAAGTGGCGCGAGGAGGCACAGGGACTCTCCAAGCAGAAGCCGATGGATACTCGTTGGGTGGCGCACGAGATCAGCCAGGTGCTGCCCGCAGATGCGATGGTGGTGGAGGAAACCATCACGCACCGCCTGGCGGTGCACCGTTACCTCGACCAGTTGAAGCCCGGTTCGTTTTTCGCCGGCTGCATTGGCGGCTTGGGGACGGGTTTGGCCACCGCGTTGGGGGTCAAAGCCGCCAATCCCAAGCGTCCGGTGATTTGCCTGATCGGCGACGGCTCGTTTAATTACGATCCCGCGCCGGCGGCCTTCGGCGCGGCCCAGGAACACAACCTGCCGTTCCTGACGATCATGTTTAACAACCAGGGCTATCTCTCACAAAAATCAGGGATTCCGAAATATTATCCCGACGGCTGGGCGGTCAAAACGAAAAACTTTTCCGGCCTGCACATTGTGCCGTGTCCGGAATATTCGGCGATCGTAAAGGCCTTCGACGGTTATGGCGAAAGAGTCGAAGAGCCGGGTGAAGTGCGCAAGGCCGTCGAGCGCGGACTTAAAGCCATCTCGGCGGGTCAGTCCGCGCTTATCGACGTGCGCCTGAAGCCGGTTGAGGAGATCGTCTCGCGCGGCGAAGTTTAGGTACTTACCTAGGAAATGTTGAACAGAACGACTACAGGAAAATTTATCCCGCCAAGGCGCAAAGGCGCAAAGTTCAAAATATCTTCCGAATTCTCTGAACTTCGCGTCTTTGCGTCTTTGCGGGAGACATGGATTTTCCGATCTCTTATTCATTCCCGAATTTCAAATACTTTTGGCTAGAATTTACGCTTTAGAAAAGGGAAACCCTCGTGAAGATGCGCATCGACGGTGGCACCGTGGTGGGTTGGTCCGGCGCCGGCCACGAAATTATTCCTAACGGTTCGGTTTTGATCGCCGGCGACGCGATCAAGTCCATCGGCACCGACAAATCTCAACCGGTGGACAAAGTCATCGACGCCTCGGGAAAAATCGTTTGTCCCGGCTTCGTCAACCTTCACGTGCACTCGCAGCTCAACGTCGGCGACTATCTGCTCGGCGACGTCACCAAGAAGGATTATCTCGCAGCCAACTGGTTCGTCTTCGGCGCGCCGCTAAAAGAGAAGGCCACGCGGGCGCCGGCGCCCGCGGTGGCACTCGGCAGAAGATACGCGCTCTACAGCGCGCTGCGCAACGGTTCGACCACCGTGCTCGACCCGGGCGGGGGGCCGGGCGCCATGGACGATTACGTGGCGATTGTCGGCCAGTTGGGCGGCCGAGTTTACTTCAGTCCGCCGTATCGCAGCCACGATATTTTCACCGACGCACAAGGCCGTCACTATTACGAGGAACGGGAAGACAAAGGCAAGCCGGGACTTCAGCGCGCCGTCGAGTTCATCGAGCAGTTTCACGGCGCGCACAACGGCCGCGTGCAGGGAATATTGAATCCGGCGCAGGCGGAAACCTGCGAGCCGTCGCTGTTACGTGAGTCGGTTGCTGCGGCGAAAGAGCTCGACGTGCCGATTCACATTCACGCCGGCGGAAATTTTCGCGAGTTTCTGCAGATTCTCAATACCTATCGCAAACCCGTGGTTGAATATCTGGCGGAAACTGGAATCCTCGGGCCGCGCACGACCATCGGCCATATGGCCATCACCGGCGGCCATTCGCGTGTCGATTACCCGCGCGGCGAGGAACTCAGATTGTTGGCGCAATCCGGCGCGACGGTCGGCCACTGTCCGCACAAATGCGCCAAGATGGCTTTCGCCATGGAATCCTTCGATCAATATCTCGCTGCCGGCATAAGAATTGGTTTAGGCACCGACACCTATCCCCTCGATATCGTTGCGGAGATGCGCTACGCTTCGCTGATTTCTCGGCTGGTCGAGAAGGATGCTTCCGGAGCTCGTCCGGCGGATGTTTTCAACGCCGCGACGATCGGCGGCGCGAAAGCGCTGGGCCGGGACGATCTCGGCAAAATCGCGCCGGGCGCCAAAGCTGATCTGGTCATTATCAACCTGCGCACGACGCGCTACGGTCCGGTGCGCGATCCCATCAACGCTTTGGTGGAATACGGCAGCGGCGCGGATGTAGAAACGGTCATCGTCGATGGCGAGGTGGTAGTCGAGTGCGGCAGGTCGACGCGCATCAACGATGACGAGCTTTTCGAGCAGGCTGAAACGGGAGCGACTCGCGCCTGGGACAACTGGGCGGCACGGGATTGGAACGGCCGATCCGTCGAGCAAATCATTCCGCCGGCGTTTCCGACGAGAAAAATCTAAATCCGCGATCTCAAATTCCAAATCGAATCACCCATCCCATGCGGCGCCATTGATTGACGCTCATCCGATTTGTTTGGTATCAATATCCAAATATGTTTTTGTCGCTTTCTCCCGCTAGTGTAGTGTCCCAGAAATCCCTTGACCATGGAGGCGGCCTGCTTTCAGGCTCCAACAGGGGTGGGACTGGAGCCCGTGGGCACAGGAACGCGAAGGTTTCGCCGGGCCCAGCCGTGAAAGATCCCACTCGAAGGGGTCGGGGTGGCGGCCCTCAAGCCACCGGCTCATTGACCACGGGTGCAAGGCCCGCCCCTGTTGGAGCATCTTACGTAAAGAAGCGTTAGGGACACTACACTAGGAAGAGTTAGAAAGGCCTTAAATGCGCTACGGCTTTCTCATCGACCAGAACCGCTGCATCGGTTGCCACGCCTGCACCGTGGCCTGCAAGGAAGAACACAACATCGCAATCGGCGTGAACCGCACTTGGGTCAAGTACATCGAAAAAGGGCGCTACCCCGATACGCGCCGCCACTTCGCCGTGCTGCGCTGCAATCATTGCGACGACGCGCCGTGCATCGAGATCTGCCCGACGGTGGCGCTGTTCCGCCGGCCCGACGGCATCGTCGACTTCGATCATGAGCGCTGCATCGGCTGCAAGTCCTGCATGCAAGCATGCCCCTACGACGCGCTTTACATCGACCCCGACCGAAACACCGCGGCCAAATGCAACTTCGACGCGTCGCGCGTCGAAATGGGCTACAAGCCTGCCTGCGAGGTCGTCTGCCCGACCCAGGCGATTCTATCCGGTGATCTCGACGATTCGAACAGCATCATCAGCAAGCGCATCGCGATGGAAAAAGTCGGCGTTCGAAAGCCTGAAAAGGGGACCAAGCCGAAACTGTTTTATACCGGAATCGACGGCGATCTGTTGAGCCCGACCATGATGGAGCCGCAATCGACTCACTTTTGGGCGGAGAAAGCTCCCGGCGAGGATCTCTTCGCGTTGACTATGGATCATAGTGAACGCCAAATTCCCGGCGGCGCGCGTGAAGTTTACGACGTGCCGCACATGACGCCATGGGGGAAGAAAATAGCCTCCTATCTTTGGGCCAAGTCGATTGCTGCGGGAGTACTGCTTTTGTCTGCGCTCCTGCTGAATGTGGGCTTCGAGGCTGACGCTCCTCTGCTCCATGTCATCGGCCCGTTCGTTGCACTTCTCTTTCTCGGCGTTACTTTCGCGATACTCGTGCTCGATCTTAAGAAACCCGGCCGATTCTTTTATCTTTTGACCAAGCCTAATTTGAAATCCTGGCTGACCCTAGGTGGCTATATCCTCATGATCTACGGCGTTCTCGCCGGAATATGGCTCGCGCAGGGGCTTACCCAGCCGGCCATCTCTCCACTGGTCTTCTGGCCGGCGGCCCTTTTCGCCATCGCTTCGGCCGGTTACTCGGCGTTTCTATTCGCTCAAGCGCGCGGCCGGGATTTTTGGCAGAGCCCGTTATTATTCTGGCACTTGCTCATGCAAGCGATTAGCGCTGGCGCCGCGCTGCTCATGGTCATCGGCTCAATGGAATTGATCAGTCCTTTCCAATTCATGAGCGCGCAAATGTTTGCCTGGCTGGGCAATGCCTTGGTCGTTTCTCTCTTTGCCGGCCTGGCGATGATTTTCAGCGATTTATTCTTAAGTCACGGCAGCGAAGAGCTGCGGCGATCGGCCGATTTGCTGGTCAAGGGCGCGTTATGGAAGCAATTCTGGACCTTAGTGGTTTTGCTCGGCGTGATTATCCCAATAGTGCTCATGTTCTGGCCGACCCGCTCGCTTCTGCCGAACATGATTGCGTCGCTCTTGGTGCTCCTCGGCTTGTGGATGTACGAAAACCTATGGATCAAAGCGGGACAATCTGTGCCGTTGAGCTGAGAGGGAATCAACATGGCTGACACTCGCACTCCCCTTAATCCCGCCGCCCCGCAGATCGAGGCCGGCGGCCTCACCAGCTATCCACCGGTGGAAAAATGGGACGACTGGGTCGAGTACGACACCGCGCAGTGGCCGAGAAAAGTCGAGAAACGCTGTCGAATCATCCCGACGATCTGTTTCAATTGCGAAGCGGCGTGCGGTCTAGTCGCCGTCGTGGAAAAGGACACAAATCGGATTCGACGATTCGAAGGCAATCCGGAACATCCCGGCAGCCGGGGACGCAACTGCGCCAAGGGGCCGGCGACGCTCAATCAAGTCACCGACCCGGAGCGGATTCGTTACCCGCTGCGGCGCGCGGGCAAGCGCGGCGAAGGAAAATGGGAACGCGTCAGTTGGGACGAGGTTCTCGACGACATCGCGGCGCGCGTGCGCAAAGCGCTCCAGGAAGATCGCCGCAATGAGATCATGTATCACGTCGGCCGGCCGGGGCACGAGCTGGTTTATCATCAGAGAATCTTTCATGCCTGGGGCATCGACGGCCATAACAGCCACACCAACGTCTGCTCCGCCGGAGCGCGCGCCGGTTACGCTTTTTGGTCCGGTATCGACCGCCCCTCTCCGGATCACGCCAATGCGCGCTTTATTCTACTGTTAAGCTCGCACCTCGAGACCGGCCACTATTTCAATCCCCACGCCCAGCGCATCATCGAAGCGAAGAGCGCGGGAACCAAAATCTGCGTCATCGACACGCGGTTGTCGAATACCGCGTCGAAGGCCGACTACTGGTTGTCGTCCTGGCCGGGCAGCGAAGCGGCGATTCTGCTCGCCATGTGCAATGTTCTCTTGCAAGAAGATCTCTTCGACCGGGAATTCGTCCGCCGATGGGTCAACTGGGAGGAGTACCTGCGCGAAGAATTTCCCGATGAGCCGCAAAGTTTTCATTCGTTCGTATCGATCTTGAAGCAAAGCTACGCGCGGTATACGCCCGAGTTCGCGGCCAAGGAAGCCGGCGTCGATCCTGAGGTGATCATCGACGTTGCCCACGAAGTCGCCAAAGCGGGTTCGGCGTTTTCGGCCCATGTGTGGCGCAACACGGCGGCGGGCAATCTGGGCGGCTGGCAGGTCGCGCGCGCGTTGCAGTTATTGAGCGTTCTCGCCGGCGCCGTCGGCACGCCCGGCGGCACCGCGCCGAGCGCGACCAACAAATATATCCCGGCGCCGCCGCTGATGCCGCCGCCGGCAAAGGTCTGGAATGAGCTGCTTATCCCAAAGGAATATCCGCTGGCATTTTTCGAGATGAGTTTTCTGCTGCCCCATTTCATCAAAGAGGGGCGCGGCAGGCTCGCCATGTATTTCACCCGCGTTTACAACCCGGTGTGGACCAACCCCGACGGCATGAGCTGGATCGAAATGCTTTCGGATGAAAGCAAAGTCGAGCGCCACGCCTGTCTGACGCCGACCTGGAGCGAGACGGCCTGGTTCGCCGATTACGTCCTGCCAATGGGGCATGCTTCGGAGCGCCATGATCTCATGAGCCAGGAAACCCAGGCCGCGCGCTGGATCGGCTTTCGCCAGCCGATCCTCCGAGTCGCGTTGGAAAAGCAGGGCAAGAAATTCGCCACCACTTACGAAGCGCATGAAGCCGCGGGCATCGGCCAGGTGTGGGAGGAAGACGAATTTTGGATCGAGCTGTCGTGGCGCGTCGATCCCGACGGATCGCTCGGCATCCGCAAATATTTCGAATCTCCTTACGAGCCGGAAAAGAAGATGACCGTCGACGATTATTATCGCTGGATCTTCGAGAACAGCGTGCCGGGATTGCCGGCGGCCGCGGCCAAGCAAGGCTTGAAGCCCTTGGAGTACATGCGGAAATACGGCGCCTTTTTGATCGAAGATAACGTCTATCGCGTCCATGAAACCGCGATCAAGAGCGCCGATCTGGCCGAATCGATTACCGACCCGACGACAAATTTGATTTCTAAGAATGGCGCCATTGTAGGCGTGGAGGTGGACGGGAGGGCGTGCGCGGGATTCCCGACGCCGTCGCGAAAGCTGGAGTTCTTCTCCAAAACATTGAAGGATTGGAAATGGCCCGAGCATTCGATCCCCGGCTATATCAAGAGCCACGTGCATCAGGACAACATCGACGTTAACGCCGGCGAAATGCTTTTGCTCCCGACGTTTCGCTTGCCGACGCTGATTCACACGCGCTCGGGGAATTCCAAGTGGCTATACGAGATATCGCACCGAAACCCGCTCTGGATTCATCCGAGAGACGCACAGAACCTCGACGTGAAAACCGGCGATCTTTTGAAAGTCCATACCGAGATCGGCTACTTCGTCGACAAGGTGTGGGTGACCGAGGGCATCAAGCCTGGCGTCGTCGCTTGCTCACACCACCTTGGCCGCTGGCGCTTGGCGGAAGAGCAGGGCGGCGAACGCTGGTCGACAGCGCTGGTCGATCTTAAACAAATGGGCGACGGCAAGTGGATGATGCGCCAGGTTCACGGTATCAAACCTTTCAAGAGCGACGATCCCGACTCCGGGCGCATTTTCTGGCAGGACGGCGGCGTGCACCAGAACCTAACTTTTCCCGTGCAGCCAGATTGGATCAGCGGCCAGCACTGCTGGCACCAAAAAGTGCGCGTGACGAGGCCAGGCGCGGACGATAAATACGGCGACATCTTCGTCGATACCAACAAGTCCCACGAAATTTACAAACGCTGGCTCAGCAAAACACGCCCGGCTCCCGGGCCGGATAACTCGCGCCGCCCCTTCTGGTTGCCGCGCTCGTACAAGCCCGCGGCGGAGGCGTATTATCTGACGGATAAAGCGGAAGAATGAATACGGATTTCTTCTCTTGATGATTCTCTCAAATTCCTCCCCGCTACCCTGTGCGTTCGCGGCGCTTGCTGTTCACGTTGACATCCAGCGGCAATCGATTTTCACGACAATAGGTGACGATCTCTTCAAGAAACCGCTGTCCGAGGTCTGCGAGCTTGCGCTCGCCGACGCCGCGCACCCTTAGAAGCGCCGCGGGCGAGCCAGGCCGGAGACGCGCCATAGCGCGCAGCGTGGCGTCGCTAAGCAGAACGTAGGCGGGCACGCTGCGTTCGCGCGCGATCTCCCGACGCAATATCCGCAGGCTTTCGAATAATCCCGGATCGACGTCTTCCCACGACTGCTCATCGAAGCGGGTCTTTCCCACTTTCTTTTTTGGCTGAAGCAAACGCACGGCGCGTTGGCCGCGCAGAACTTCCCACGATGCTTCGTTGAGCCGTAGGACCGGGAACTCGTCGTTGCTCCGTTCGAGCAGGTCCTGATCGAGAAGTTGGTAGACCATGTTGGTGAGCGATTTGCGGTTGGCGCCTTTCATCAAGGCGTAGGTCGTCAGTTTCTCATGACCCCAGCGGCGCACCCGTTCGGTGTCGGCGCCCAGGAGCACGTCGACGATATGCGCCGCGCCGAAGCGCTCACCCACGCGCGTTACGCAGGAAAGAATTTTTTGCGCCGTGACGGTTGCGTCCGCCAGTCCTTCGACTTCGTTCAAACAGACGTCGCAGGCCCCGCAGTTTGGCTTGGAGTACCGTTGTCCGAAGTACTCGGACAGCCTGCGGTGGCGGCAATGGACGCCGGCGCAAAAGCGCCGCATATGCTCCAGTAGCCCGCGCGCGGCGGCGATGACTTCGGCCGGCTCCTTGGCGTCACGCGCGCTTTTTTCGATCAGCGATTCCCAGCGCAGCGCGTCCGCCGCGGAGTAGAGAAGCACGCACTCCGCCTCCAGGCCGTCGCGCCCGGCGCGGCCGGTCTCTTGCTGGTAGTGCTCGACCGATTTCGGCATGGCGGCGTGAATGACACAGCGCACGTCGCTGCGGTCGATACCCATGCCGAAGGCGACCGTTGCGGCCACCACGTCGATTTCCTCCGACGCAAAGGCGTCTTGCGCGTGCCGGCGATCGTCAGCTTCCATGCCGGCGTGATAAAAGGCCGCGCGCAGTCCGTGGTCCTGTAAAGCCGAGGCCATGGCTTCAGTGTCGTTGCGGGTGATGCAGTAGACGATCGCCGCCTGACGCGAATGACGCCGCAGGACTTCGATAACCTGCGCCCGCGTGTCCACCCGTGGAATGACGCGATAAACCAGATTGGGACGATCAAAAGTCCCAACGAGCACTGCGGGATTGTTCAGATGCAATTGTTGAGCGATGTCGGCGCGCACACGTTCCGTCGCGGTGGCGGTGTAGGCATGGACACTGGCGCGCGGAAAGCGCGCCTTGAGCTCGGCGAGGCGACGGTATTCCGGGCGGAAATCGTGGCCCCAGTGACTGATGCAGTGCGCTTCATCGATGGCGAAAGCGAGAATTTGAATGCGCTCGATGAACTGCAAAAAACGCGGCGCGAGCAGCCGCTCCGGCGCCACGAACAGCAGCCGGTAGCGTCCGGCAGCAAACTGCTCTTCCGTTTCATGGATCGCATGCGGAGACATGCCCGTGTACAACGCCGCCGCCGGATAGCCGCATTCGCGCAGCCCGTCAACCTGATCCTTCATCAACGAGATGAGCGGCGAGACCACGATATCCGTGCGCCGCGCCAACTCCGCGGGGACCTGGTAGCATAGCGACTTCCCGCCCCCAGTGGGCATGACCACCAGCGAATCGCGCTGTTCCAACCCCGCGCGGATCGCTTGCTCTTGCAGCGGCCGCAACTCGGAGTATCCCCAGTAACGGCGCACCGCGGCGATGATGTCGGCGGTTGACCAATTTGACGATGACTTCATCTTTGTCTCACCGCGAGACAAAATCACGAGAGGCTCGGCGGACGGATTTCCCAATCATGTGTTGCCGTTATGCCGGACTTGTCCCGTTTTTCGACCCGGATTCCGTAGTTTAAATTGACTCATGGCGAGAGGGGCAAACCTTACGTAGCGAAGCCAATGGATTGCTCCCTCTAAGCGGACATCGATCCTCGGTGGTTTGAGTAGCAGCCCGAATCCTCCGAAAATGGGATGCGACAAAGCGCATACGACTTTGAAACTGCACGTCTGGGTGGCTTCACTACTCCAGGCTCGCCCCTCTCTCACGCTGCCTCTGTGGGTTCAATTGCGAAATCTGGGTTCAACGGACACCGGAAGCGTTTCTCTTGGATCGTGGAAAATTTGGCTTGCAGCAAAACAACTCCCTATGGCTCTTTCAAGAAGTCTCGGATCGCCCGGTGGGTCGCCTCGGGTTTGGCGAAAAAATAATAGTGGCCCGAATCGGGAACGACGACAAGCTTTGCGTGGGGAATAGCGCGGACGAGGATTTCGGCCGAGGCCCAGTGAGAGATGTCGCTGGTCGTCTTGGCTTCATCATCCCCGACCATAACCAGCGTAGGCATGCGAATATCCTTCAAGCGATCGGCAGTGTCATGGGCCTGGCGGGCCATGACATGCAGCAGGTAGCTTTCCAGCGGCGGCAGGTTGGCCAAACGAATCTTAAGAAATTCTTCCACCCGCTGCGGCTGCTCTCTTATAAACTTTTCCGTGAAACCGATCCTCAGCGCGTGATCCCGCGCGTATTTTTCGTATCCCTTCTCGACCACTTCCACGCACATCTTGAGCGGGATTCCTCTGCTCGTATGCGCGGCGCCGGAGGAGGCGAGGATCAGCTTTTTGACCCTTTGCGGATAATCCAATGCTATCAGCTGCGCTACCCTCCCGCCCATGGAGTGGCCGTAGACCACGGCCTGTTCGGCCCCCAGGTGCTCCAAGAGCTCAGCGGCATCGTCGGCAAGCGTCTTCGTGCCGTACTCCGCCGACGGCTTATCGGTGCGGCCGGTGCCGCGCTGGTCATAAATGATGACGCGGTGATCGCGGGAGAACTCGGGGACCTGGAAGGGCTTCCAGACTTCGCCGTGACAGGCGGTCTCGCTGATAAAAAGAAACGGCGGGCCTTCCCCGTACACCTCGTAATAGAGCTTCAGATCTCGCCGCTGTAAATATGGCATATCGGCCTCCCGTCAGATCTCCGTCATCCCTCCTGAGTTCCTTGAATCGGCGTGCGTTTCCACTCCGGGGCGCCGTGGAGTGAGAAATATTTGCTCGAAAAAAAATTTCCCGCCACTAATCTGCAAACTGTTTACTGGGCCGGCACTGGAATAATTTTCCCGTTTTCCAGGTTGTAGCGGATACGGTCGATCTTGTCCAAGTCGTAGCTCAAGAAGCGGAAGACAACCCCGGGTCCTTGTACGGCATTCGTCGAATGAATGTCGCCGCGCAAATAGGGCACGACCACCCCGGCCGTAAGACGATCGAGCCGGTCTTTCTCAAGCCGCGCGACGCCTTGTTGCGAACCGTCGTCGGTGCGTTTGTATTTGGTAATCTCGGTGACCCCGCTGTAAGCGCCGTAGACGACCCAGCAGGGCCCATGATCGTGGGGCGTGTTGCCGTGGCCCTGCTTGTGCACATGGCCCATTTGAATGAAACCGTAATCAGGATCACGCCAAAGTTCTCTCGAAGGCTTCCCTTCGCGGATCAGCTCGGCCATCCAGGGATCATCGGGACGGGTGGACGCGAACAGTTTTTCCATCAAGGTTTTGACTTTGAACGGCAGCTGCGGATCTTTGCCATCGCCCCAAGCCGAGCGAACTTCCGCGATATATTGCTCCAGCGAATTGCTCGTCCTTTGTTCTTGTACGGCCATAAGTTGCCCTCCCTTCGTCGCGACCATCTTTACACTTTCCCCGCAGGTCCGTCCACTGCGGGCCTTGAGCGCATTGACAGCCCGTGGTGGGGTCTGTTAGCTGTTGAAGAAATTTCACCCGCACCGAGAGAGAACATGACCATCGAACCCCAAGAATTGCGCCGCGTCATGGGTCACTTCGCCACCGGCGTGGCCGTCATTACGACCAACGACAAAGATGGAACTCCCCAGGGACTGACGGCCAACGCCTTCATGTCCCTATCGTTGAATCCGCCGTTAGTTTTGATCAGCGTCGATAAAGGCGCGGCTTCATACGCTTGCTTCGAGACTGGAAACGGCTACACGGTCAATTTCCTCGGTGAAGAGCAGGAGGAGATATCGAAGCGCTTCGCCACCAAAGGAATCGATAAGTTCAGCGGTATCCAATGGCATCCCGGCATCAACGGCGCCGCGATCATCGACGGCGTCATCGGCTACATCGAGTGCAAGATTACGCAATGCCACGACGGCGGGGACCATACCATCGTCGTCGGCGAAATTCTCGCCGCCAGCGCCACCGGCGACCGGCCGCTGCTTTTCTTCAAGGGGAAATACCAGCGGCTGCCGACTTAACTCTGGTTCAAGGTTCCGGGTTCAAAGTTCAAGGTGCACGAAGCGCCAAGTTCGCAACCAAAGATGAAATCCTTATTTCACCGCAGAGGCCCAGAGTTCGCAGAGTTCGGAATATTTCTTAATCAAGAACTCTTTACTCCGCGTCCTCCGCGTCTCCGCGGTGAGAAAGGGTTTCGGCGATCCTACGTCCCTTGTTCCCACAAATCTTCAAACTGCTTGACCGAGCCTGGCGCGAAGCCGGCGTAGTGATTGTTGAAGAACGCGTAGGTTTTGACGCCTTTGTTAACGATCTTCTTTAGTTCGTTGGACCAGACGGTCATCTCCGCGCTCTTGTCTTCGATCAGTTTGTCCCACTTCTGGGTCTTGGCCTCGATACCCTTGCGGTCGCCGATGAAGCGCGCGTAGCAGAAATCTCCGGTGATAAGATCGAGCGCCTTCGCCAATGTGTCGATGCGCGGCATCCACGCCTGGGCGACCAGCGCGAAGGCGACCGAGTGCTCGCGCAGCAACTCCAAAAAATCCCAGCTAATCCAGTTCTTGTTACGAATCTCCAGGGCGAACTGGAATTCCTTCGGAAGCGCCTTGAGAAAAGGGCGGAGCAGTTTGTCGAACGGTTCGCGGGAGGCGAAGGCTTTTCTATTGAAGTAGGGGAATTGCAGCAGCAGCGGCCCCAAACGGTCGCCGAGCAGCTCCATCGTGGAAAGAAACAACGTGAACTCCGACTGGCAGTCTCTGAGCACTTTTTGGTGGGTGATGACGCTGGGAATCTTGGCGGCGAAGATAAAACCCGGCGGCGTTTTTTCCTTCCAGCCCAGCACCACCGAGCGCGCCGGAATGCTGTAGTAGGTCGAATCGATTTCCACGGCGCGAAAGCGCCGCGCGTAGGCCTCGATGAACTGCCCCGGCTTTAGATTGGCCGGATAGAAGGGACCGACCCAGTCCGGGCTCGACCAACTGGAAGTCCCCAAATAGAGATTGTCGGGAATCGGCATAAAACGGTTTCACCACATCTCTTTCGAAGCGTCAACGGCGCTAGCGCACAAAGAAGGAGGACAGTCCCCCTTCCGGAAAGGGGACTGTCCCTAGGGTGTAGAAATTCAGCCAGCTTTGAGCCTTGCTGGATTCCCGGTTTCTGGTATCTGGTCGGATGATGCTGAGTCGAGTATTCGATGGCGCTGCTGTCGCAGCGTGGGAGGTATGGTTTGCTCA
>Ga0326597_10002273_pt1 | contig 28863 bp, 21 predicted proteins | sample RVTome_12_FD_203789 | JGI IMG/M metagenome (GOLD analysis project Ga0326597, IMG submission 203789) | Soil microbial communities from uranium-contaminated site in the Upper Colorado River Basin, Wyoming, United States - RVT100D185 | ecosystem: Environmental > Terrestrial > Soil > Contaminated >... | reverse complement strand
GCCAGGTAGCGGTGTCCTCCGAGAGGATCCCTATGTTCAGAGCCCGGGCCTTAGTGCTCACCGACGAAGCGGGGTTGATCGAGCCGCTGACGAAGAGAACTTGATTGGTGTTCGCTGCGGCGTCAAATGTCGCCTGAGGGGCATCATCGTCGATGGCAGTCACGGTGTATCCCAGACCTTCGAAAAAAGTCTTCAAGGCGGTGTCACGAGCGTCGCCAAACGCTCCATCTGCCGTCGCCATCACCAGGCTGGTGCCGCAAGGCTGAGCGTTTCCAGCGGCCGGAAACAGCAGCGCGAGACAAGCTCCGATTGCGAGTATCGAGCTCCCGCGCCTGAAAGCGATGCCCATCTCGACCGCGCAGTGCAAGAACCATACCCCCCCCAAAACACGCCATCACCGAGGTCTTTCAGCGGATCCATGAGCTCCTGGAGGGGGGGTTCTCAGCACCCCTGTAGGGAATCCCCTTCCTTCTTTGGCCGGGTAAAAGGTCGCTCCGGTGCTTATCCGGCTTTGAGCCGCATCGCGCCGGCGACGAGCGCCACCTGGATGGAGCCGTGGGGACCGCTGCAGCCCCTCCCCGCTCCCGACGTAGATGACGTCGGGATGGGACGGTGCGACGGCGATGGCGCCCACCGATCCGGTCCCCTGGTCGTCGAAGATCGGACGCCAGGTGCGCCCGAAGTCGGTCGTCTCGAAGACGCCGCCGTTGACCACTCCGATGCAAAAGACGTTCGGCCGGTCCGGAATCCCGGCGGCCGCCTTGGTGCGGCCGCCGGGAAACGGTCCGAGCGATAGCGCATCTCCTGGAAGAGCCCCTGCGGGTACTCCTCGGCGCGCAGCATCGGCGCTAGCTGCTAGTGGCGGCGCCCTTCAGAAACCGGTCGAACCAGGCGACGTAGCGCTCCGCTCGATCGCGCAGATAGCTCGGCCTGGTGAGACCGTGGTACTGCGCCGGATAGATCACGAGCTGGGTCTCGACCCCAAGGCTCTTGAGGGCCTGGTACATCTGCTCGGAGTTGATGAGGGGCACGTTGAAGTCGTACTCGCCGCACATGAAGAGCGTCGGCGTCTTGATGCGTTCGGCTTCGTAGAATGGATAAGAGATCTTGAGGTAAGGCTGAATGTCCTTCCAGGGAAGCCCCACTTCGTTCTCGTATTGGCGGATGTACTGGTCGGTCCCGTAAGCGGCGAGCATGTTCGAGACCCCGGCTCCACTCACCGCGGCCTTGAAGCGCGCATCGGTCGCGATGGTGTAGTTCGTGGTGATGCCTCCGTAGCTCCAGCCCCCGATCCCGAGCCTCTCCGGGTCCGCGATCCCCTCGGCGACGAGGTGATCGACGGCGGCGATTACGTCCTGCACTTCGAGATTCCCCCAGTCGGCGTTGATGGCGCGGGTGAACTGCAGGCCCCGCCCGGAGCTTCCACGGTAGTTGGGGGCCACGACGACGTAACCCTTGGCGGCGAGGAGCTGCCAGGTGAAGTCGAACTCGAAGCCGTCCTGGCCAACAGGCCCCCCGTGGATGTAGGCGATCGTCGGATACCGGCGTCCGGGCTGGTAGTCGGGAGGCTTCACCAGGATCCCGTGCACCATCGTCCCGTCCCGACTCTCGACCTCGACCCCTTCGAGGACGCCGAGCTCGATGGTGTCGAGGAGCTCGCGGTTTTGGCTCGAGATCGCGCGGGCCTTCTTTCCCTCGAGAGCCATGACTTCCGCGGGCTGGTGCGGCGTCGAGGCCACGACCGCCACCCTATCTCCCTTCCCCACGCTCACACCGTAAACCACTCCCGGCCCCTCCGCGAACCGCTCGACGGCCCCGCCGGCCGCGGGAACTCTCGCGACCATCTGGTTGCGGTCGTCCTCGAGCAGAAAGTAGATCGACTTCCCGTCTTCGGACCACGAGGGTTCGGAGACCGCCCGGTCGAGGTCGGGAGTCACGAGGTGCTCTTCGCCACCCTCGACGGGAATCACCGCGAGCCTCGCCATGTCGTAGGAGGTGTAGGTCGGAGACGAGCCCCGAACGTATGCGAGGAGCTTCCCGTCGGGGCTGAAAGCGGCCGGGCTTCCGAAGGAGCCGTCGCTGTCGGGGCCTTCGAAGCGAGTCAGCTGTCTCGGCGCCGCTCCTGCCCGCGGCTCGATGAGATAGATATCCGAGTTCTCGTGGCGATCGGGATCGCCGCCCCGCTTCGACGAGAACGCGATGAGAGAGCCGTCCGGTGACCACGAGGGAAGTTCCTCGTCGAAATCGCCGGGAGTCAGAACGTCCGCCTTACCCGTCGCTACGTCGAACAGATAGAGATGGTCCCTCAGTCTCTGGAGATAGCCGTCCCCGTCCCGCTTGAACTGATAGCGGTCGATGACGATGGGTTTCGGCGTGTTCTTCTTTTCGCCTTTCTTCTTCTCTTCCTCGAGCTTCTCCGGATCGGGATCGGAGGCGATGACCGCGAGCTTCCCGCCGTCGGGAGACCAGGCGTAGTCCGAGACACCTCCAGGAAAGCTCGTGAGCTTCCTCGCCTCGCCCCCGGAGCGATCGAGAACCCAAACCTGCGCCTGCTTCTTGTCCTCGTCGCCTTCGCTTCCGCGGGTCGCGAGAAACGACATATACCGCCCGTCGGGACTGAACCGCGGCTCGGTCTCGCCCTCGTCGGCGGTGTGGGTCATCTGGAGCGTGCGGCTCCCGTCCCAGCTCGCCATCCAGACGTCTCCGAATCTGCGGTCCTCCTCGAGATTCGAGGTCCTCACCACGTAGGCGATCCACTCCCCGTCGGGGGAGAGCTCGGGATCGGAGACCTCGCGGAGGGATGCGAGATCGGGGAAATCGAGACGCCGCTTCTGCCCGGATGCGGATGCCGCCCCCGCCAGAAGGATCAGGAGCCAGATTTTCGTTTTGCCGGTGTGGTTCTGTAACATGGTTCTCCCCGTTCGATTCGGTGGGCCTACGGTATCAAAGATACAATAAAGGCGTGAAACAGAGCACGAGCTTCTACGAGTCGAGCGGCAAGATCTTCATCAAGAGCCGCGGGGAGCTCGAGACCATGGCGGTCGCGGGCCGCATGGCGTCCCAATGCCTCGAGTGGATCCTCCGGCAGGTCCAGCCGGGCATGACGACCCAGGATATCGACGACCTTCAGGGGGACTTCGCCCGACGGGAAGGCGTCGTGGCCGCTCCTCTCCACTATCGCGGTTTTCCCAAGAGCATCTGCACCGCGGTGAACGAGGTCATCTGTCATGGCATACCGAGTCCCAAGCAAGTCCTCCGCGAAGGCGACATCATCGGGATCGACGTCACCCTCATCGTCGAAGGCTTCCACGGGGACAACGCTGCGACCGTCCCCGTCGGCGAGGTGAGTCCGGAAGCGATGCGCCTGATGGTGGCGTCGCTCGAGGCGAACCGGCTGGGGATCGAGGCGGTGCGGCCGGGAGCGAGATTGGGCGACATCGGCCACGCCATCCAGTCCCACGTGGAGCCCCTCGGTTTCTCCGTGGTTCGAGATTTCGTGGGACACGGCGTCGGGAGAGGCTTTCACGAAGCACCCCAAGTTCCCCACTATGGGACCCCCGGCATGGGAAAACGGCTCATGCCCGGCCTGACGTTCACCGTCGAGCCGATGATCAACGAAGGCTCGTGGGAGATGGAGATCCTGAACGACGGCTGGACCGCGGTCACCGCCGACAGGAAGCTATCGGCGCAGTACGAGCACAGCCTCGCCGTGACCGAGGAAGGGGTTCTGGTTTTGACGGTCCAGAACGAGGAAGGGAAGTGGGAGCCCCCCGGACGTTGGGTTCCCCCGGATTCTCCGCAGAGCCCTTGAGCTTCACGTTCGGCGCGCATCCACGAGACGATAGCGGGCGAAGGGCTCGGCGAAGAGACCCTCGATGACACCGACCGCGAATCCTTCCCTCTCCAAGAGATCCCTCGCCTCGGGCAGAAGAAACGTGAGGTAATACATGACGAACCGCGGGGACCAGAGGGCGTTCCTCGCGTGCATCGCGGCGTTGAAGGCCCGGGAAAGCCAGTATCCGCTGGAGGTGGCGCCCGGCATCTCCCCGGTCGCGAAGAGGAAACGGCCTCCCGGCCGAAGACACTGGCGGATCGCCCTCACCAGCGTCTCGTGCTCGGACGGAAGGAAGTGGCCGAGGGCAGAAAAACAGGTCACGAGATCGAAGGCTCCCTCGAAAGGCGGTGCGAGGGCGTCGGCTCTGACCAGAGGTGTTTGGATACCTCGCGCCACACGCAGCATTCCCTGACTGAAGTCGAGGCCGACGGTTAGCTCCTTTGCGATGGGACGGAGGACTTTCAGCATCGCGCCGGTGCCGCAGCAGAGATCGAGAGCGCGGACCGGCGCCTCCGCCCGGAGATAGTCTCCGGTCGCCCGGAGGATCTCGTCGGGAGTGCGGAAAGGAGTGACGTCGAACTTTGGCGCCAGGAGGTCGTAGCCTCGCTCCGTCGAGGACAGAGCCTCCCGCGCGAGCTCCCAGAACGTCGGGCCGTCGGGATGAAACAGCGTCAGTTCCCCGTCACGCGGCTCGAGAGCCAACTCCCGCGAAACCTGGCGATCGCATCGGTCACCTCTCTTCCGGCCTTCTCGAAGGGGACGACTTCGATTGCCGGGTCGCCTTGCAGAACCATCTCCGTCTTCCGTGTCTCGCCGCGCTTTTCGAACGAAATCGCGACGCGTCCCCGGGAAAGAGACCCGAAAGCGCCTCGCTCACGCTCGCCTCTTCGCCGACCCGTCGGCCTCCGAGCTCGATCACCACGTCTCCTCGATCGGCTCCGGCCTCGTACAGTGGGCTCCCTACGAGCGGCCGGGAGACGACCCGGAGGGCATCTCGTAACGGACGGGCTCCTCCCCCCGGGCCGCCGCGGCCGTCAGGACTATCGCACACAGAAAAGTTCGGGAGCCCTGCATCGTTCCTCCCCGCGGCAGTATAGGCCATCCGTTTTGCTAGACTGCGTGGGCTCAAATCAAGGAAGAGCCGAAATACCACGCGGCGCTCGCCGCCGTTCGGCAGCCCGAGACTCCTCCTCAAGGCCGTCAGAGCAGGTCGTGCGCCCGACGCTCCACGATGAGACGGTCTCCGGCCTCGCTCCGGCGGCGGAAGCCCAGGAGGTGAAGGATCGCGAGCGAGGACCATCGCGCCACGCGGCGATTCACCGCGAGCGCGTGGGGCTCGCCTTCGAGGCGCGAGACGCCGGGAAGCCAATGCGCGATCCGCCCGGCGCGCAAATAGCGGAGCGCCGCCGATAGCGCGAGCCAGAAGCTCCACACCGGCCGGGCGACGAAGAACCCGTCGTTTCCCAGCTTCTGGTAGAGGGGCATCAAGAGGTAGCCGTCGGACGGCACGGCCACGCTCCCTTCGGCGTCGTCGGCGATGACCTGCCCGGAACGAACGCGCTCGAAGCTGCGAAAGCCAGGTCTCATCTGGAAGCGGTCCTGGGAAACGACGGCGTGACGGTACGTCACCTCCAGGATCCCGGGAACGCCCTCGGTCGCCCGGCGTAGACGCTCCCGTTCGCCTTCGATCCCGGCCCGCTCCCCCTGCACCATATCGAGCTCACCGAGCGCCACCCACACCACGGCAGCGAGCTGCAAAACCGCGAGGGGATCGTCATGCTGGCCGCCCTCGAAGGCGACGGCGACGTGGCCCAAAAGACCGACGTAGTCCGCGAGCGTCCCGTCGAGAGTCTCCTCGAGGCCGAGGATCGCGGGCACGGGAAAGCGGCGGGCGAAGTGGCGGCTCCTGAGGGTGTCGGCGAACACCGCGAAGGGCTTCCCCTCCCCCGATGTGGTATGGAGGTCGAAGAGCACGATCTCGCCGCGGGCCTCGGTGAACCCCTTTCCAATCTCCTCGAAGAGAGCCTTCCGTTCCCGATCCTCGCTCCGGTCGAGCGACGGTGCGCTTCGCAGCCGTTCGAGGCGCTCCTGGCTCCAATGGCGGTTCAGGTCCTCGTCGATGAAGCGCGCGCCCGCGTCGCGCGCCTCGACGTTGCCCACGATCGCGAGGAAATCGCCGCGAGTCAGGAGGTCCTCACCCGAAAGCCTCGACACCACCGCTTCCAGCGCTTCCGCCCCCGCGGGCTCGTTTCCGTGGATCGAGCCCACCACCACCAGCATCGGCCCGGGCGCTCCCGCGGCGATGCGTCCGATGACGCGCTTGCCGTCGAGAGGGGCGCTCCGGGTCGTCGCCGCCAAGCTACCGGGCCCGACCCGCCGGCTGGAGCTTCTGCCAGAGCCAGGGCATGCGCCGAACCGCAATATCCAGAAGGTAGAGGACGAGGGCCATTCCCGTCAGCCACGGTGCGAGGGTCGTGGGGACGCTCGCTCGCTCGTCGCCGACCTCGAAAATCTCCTCGATTGCGGGCCCGACTTTGCCGCCCGTCTCGCGAGATAGCGCCTCGAGCTTCTCCACGTCCGGGGGGTAGAACCGGTACTCATCGGGGTAGGGATAGAAGACCGTTCGGGTGCGTCCCGCTTGGCCGAGCGCCTCCTCGGGGATTCCTTCGGCATCGAGCTCGAACCGCCAGGGGGAGGATGCCGAGATCGAGACCGGAACCGACGCGCGATACTGCCCGGGCGCCGTCTGTCGAAGCGGCACCGTTCGGACGTCGGCGGAAGGCCCGGTAATCCGGAGCGCGGGCTCGAGATCGCGAGGGTAGCGTCCGCGCTCGTCGACCACCGAGAGCTCCACTTCAGCGGCGTTGCCACGGCGGTCGACCTTGAAGTCGACCTCGGCGCCGTGGTTTCGGCGCGCGGTCTCCCGAACCAGCTGAGACCAGAACTTGCCGTACCCCTCCCAGTTGACCCAGTCGACGGCCCAGCGGTTCTTCACGTCGGACGTGAACGCCACCGATCGCCCGATACCGTAGTGCCAGCGGGCGAGAAGCGGATCCTCGTCCTGCGCTTCCAGGATCACCTCGGCGGCGTCCCGGGGAAGGGTGCTCACGTATCCCTTGAGCGGAGGAGCGGCCTCAAAGTCGATGCCCCGGAAGGCCTCGATCTCCCGCTTCACGACGGGCGAGAATGACTCTTCGACCAGCGTGGCCTCGAGGGCGATCTGCGTCTCCTCGATGAAAATCTGCTGCACTCTCTCGGCGTCTTCGATGAAGTAGCTGCGGCCGTTCCCCCACTCGGCGATGTTGGCGAGGAGCTCCCGGTCGGCCTCTTCCCCCACCGCCACGGACGAGATCGTGATCTCTTTCTCGGTCATGCGTGTCAACAGCTCCTCGTAATCGTCGGGATAGGTTTTGCCGTCCGAGAGGAGAATGACGTGCTTCACCTTCGAGGGGCTCTCGAGCAGTTGCTCGAACGCGCGCTCGAGCGCGGGGTAGATGTTGGTCTGGGCGCTCGCCTGGATCCGGCTGATTCCGTCCTTGATCCACTCCTTGTTGGTCGCGAGCTGCAATGGAATGGTGACGTAAGGGTTCCAGTCGAAGGTGACGACGCCGAATCGGTGCGTTTCTTCGAGGAGGTCCAGAGCCGCCTTGGTAGCTTCCTTGGCGAGCGCGATTTTCTTCCCGTACATGCTGTACGACTTGTCGAGCACGACGATGAGCGAAAGGTCCTTCCACTTCTCCTCTACCCGGAACTCCACCGGAAGGATCCGCTCCACCACGGTGTCGGTGTAGCCCTCTTCACCGTAGCTCGTCTCCCCCGCGGCGAAGATCAGTCCCCCGTCTTGGTCGCGAACGTAGGTCTCGAGAGCGATCATCGCCCTCGGATCGAGGCTCTTCGCCGAAACGTCGCTCAATATCACCGCGTCGTAGGTCGCGAATCGCGATGCCGCGGAGGACACGGCCGTCCCCGGTATCACCGTAACTTCCAGACCATCGGACTCGAGAGCCTTCCTCAGGTACGAGGCGCTCGGTAAATGGCCCTCCACGTAGAGGACACGGATCGGGGGCGCGACGGTCACGGTTTCCACCCTGGAGTCATTGCCGCGAAACGGATCCTGGTCGGTCTCGATCCGCGCTTGAAGATCCACAAGCCCCGCTTCGGGAAGCCGGGTCTCGAAGGAGATGCGGCTGAACCCGGGCGCAAGCTCGATTTCCCGCCGGGCGAGTCGGGAGGAAGAGGTCTCGAGCGCGACCGAGGCTTTCTTCGCGGCCCGGCTGAAGACCACGACTGCGACATCGATCGTCTCCCCGGCCCGAACGTCCGGGGGAACCTCGATGCGCTCGATCCAGCTGTCGCCCTCCGCCCGGACCGCGGCGGGAACGGTGAACACCCGCACGCTCGCCGCTTCGAGCTCGGGAAGGAGAGAAAGCACGCTCCCTTCGGTCTCGTGCCCGTCGGTGACGAGGACCAACCGCTTGAGGCTCGCGGGGGCGAAGCTCGCGAGCGCCTGTCGCACCGCCCTCTCGATGTTGGTGCCGCTCTGGTCGACGGCCCCGGGAGGTGGCGGAGCCGCACCGGACTCCATCGCCGCTCCGTCGTAGACCGCGAGCGAGGGAAGCTCGGCGGCCCGCTCCACCATCCTGGAGTTCGCGGCGAACCCGATGAACCGGGCGTGCTCGGGCTCGCCCCGCTCGACCGCTTCACCGCTCCATTGGATGGCGGCGCTCAGGAACTCGGGGGCGATGCTGCGCGAAACGTCCAGAAGGAATACCGTCGATATCCCGGTCCCGGGGCGATTCAGGTGGGGCCGCATCAGCGCCAGCACGAGCAGCAGAACCACCGAAGCCCTCAGAAGACCCAGGACTTCCAGGTGGCGCCGCGTCAGAGAGGTGGCGGTGCGGCGGCGCACCCACCACAGGTAGAGGAACGCGGGAAAAAGGGCGAGCGGCCAGTAGCTTTCGAAAGTCAGCGACACGATCCGCCGAATCTTATCTCAAACCGGTCCGGGAGCGTGGTCGCTCGCTGCGCCTTTGGCCGCCCCCGGATTTCGGCGGTGCCGGTCGGGTCACGCCCTGAGGGTCACGAGATCGAGACCACTTCGCGGCGGAGCCTCGCCTCGTTGACCACGATGCGGCGGCCGAGCATCGATACCGCTTCGCGGCGGCGAAACTCGGAGAGAGTCAAGCTCACGATCTCCCGGCTCGCGCCGATGAGGTTTCCCAGGTCTTGCTGACTCAACGGAATGTCGAGGACCAGGCCTCTCTCCTCGGGCTCGCCGAATCGCCCGGCGAGCTCGAGGAGAAGAGAGGCGAGACGGACCGGCACCCTCTGGAAGACCTGGGTCTCCAGCCGGCGCTCGATGCGCCTTCGGCGTGCGGCCATGAGACGGGCGATGCCCAGCGCCATTCCCGGGCGACCGCGGAGGGCCCCTTCCAGGGCGAACCTGGGATAGGTTTCGATCTCGACTTCCTCGAGCGCCTCGGCGTAGGTGGGCTCGGTTCCCTCCTCGGCGACCAGTGCCATTTCTCCGAACACCTCGCCGGTCGCGAGGAGATCGAGAATCATCACCCTGCCGTCCTCCGAGAAGCGCAAGGTTTTCATCCGCCCTCCGAGCAGCAAGTGAAGACCTGACCGGGCTCCCTCCTCGTGGAGCGAGACCATACTCCCCTTGGAGAGCCGAAAGCGCCTTCCGGCGATGCCGAGGGAGTCGAGCGAAGCCCGGATCTCCTGCGACAACGACGGCACCTCGCGAAACCTCGGGAGCAAAGCACTCGCCCGCATCCTCCGCCTCCTTAGCTCTTCTGGGCTCTTTCGGACCTTCCGGCCGTCCTAAACGAACTGCAAGTTGCAATGAAGATGCCATTCGGGACCGGCAGTAAATCACCGGCACGCATAAGAGATGATTCGGGGCGAGGTACAGGTTCTTACCGAGATTTGGAGAAACGGGCGAAGATCGTAAATCCGGCCCAATAGAGCATTGACAGCGTGAGCCACGGGTCGAGGAGGTAGTCCCACAAATTCCGGGATTCGAGGAGCTCGAACCGGAAGGCGGCGAGGCCGAGCACGATCGCGAAGAGGAGCAGAAGTCTCCCCCGGAACCATGCGAAGACCGCGACCGGGGCCAGGGCGAGGAGAAACACCCGTATCCGGGCGGGAAAGCCGAGGGCGTAGGGATCGAAGGAGGTGAGGCCGAGGGCCATGGGGTAGAGGAAAGCGGCCCCAAAGAGCACGAAGGCCGCAAGAGTCTCGAGCTCTTCCCGGTCGTAAAGCTTGGGGCCTCCGGCGAAGGCGACGATCGCGGACGCTAGAAGGAGGAGCGTGGTGACGCTGAGCTCACCCCCGATCCCGCGGACGTAGCCCGCGACAGGAATGCCCTCGATGGGAAGAGATAGCAGCGCCACGGCGGCTGCGAGGATCAGGAGCCGCTTCAAGGATGTCCCGCCGAATCGGAGGATCGGTATCGCACGTGAACGATCCAGCGGCGATTCCAGCTATATAGAAGGTGGAGGGCGCCGTCGCTCGTCTCGAGAAGCCAGGGGTAGGAGAGCTCCGTGGACGCTTGAGGGGGCTCCGGCGGCTCCACCGCGGGGAGGATCTCGAAACGGCTGCCGCCGTCCCGGGAGACAGCGAGCTTCAGATTTCTGCGGTCGGCCTCGCTGTCGTTGAAGGCGATGACGACCTCACCTCCAGAAGCTCGAAGAGCCGCGATCGAGGCGTCGGGATTGGGGAGGCCGGTCGGCGCGAGCTCGCTCCAGGTGCGGCCGCCGTCGCTGGTCGCGACCGAGAGGACGCGCCTCGGGCTCGACCCGCTCGACCGGAGAAACGCGACGGCATCGTGTGGGGCCAAGGGTACGACGACGGGCTGGAGGGACGTCCGGCCATGGGAGAGACGGATCTTGTCGAGAACGTCGCCCTCGGGGGAGATCCTGAGGAGCTCGCCAAACTTCCCGAGGAGCTCGTGGTAGACCGGGAGACCGAGAGTGCCATCCTCGAAAACGACCACGGGACCGCGCACCAGGGTCCCCAGGTTCAGCAACGGCGAGATCACGAGCCTCCGCGCCCGCCCCCAGGTCGCGCCTTCGTCCTCCGAAATCCGGAAGTTGACGGCGCTCCCCGACCAGCCTCCCACCGAGACGCTCACGTAGAAGAGCCAGAGCCGGCCCCGAGGATCTCGGGCGACGACCGGGTTTCCGAGCTTCTTGACGTAACGTCCGAGGTTGCGGGCCGTCTCCTCGCGCGTGACCGCGATCTCCTGCGGACTCCAGGCCGAAGCCAGGGGATCGAAGACCGCGGTGTAGATCGCGACGTCTTTGGCGCCCTCGCGGCTTCCCCCGTACCAGAACGCGCGGACCCTCCCGCGCGCGATCTCGACCGCGGTGGCGCTATGGACCGAGGGCGGCGATCCCGCGGAGACGATGCGGGTCTCACCTCCGAGAGCCCCGAGAGACGTCGACGTCGAAGCCGGCGCCACGTCGAACGTCGGCGGCTCGGGGCTCGGGGCTTGGTCCACGAACGCCGCCGCGAAGGCGGCGGCAACGGCGCCGAGCGAAAGAAGCGACCAGGCCCTGCTCTCTACCGATTTCATCGAGCCAGGAGTATACATGGCGGTGGCCGGGGGTCCCGACCGCCCGTGCCAAAAACGCGGCTCCTGGGGTAAGATCGATCCACAGCCGAAAAACTAAGGACTTCCCGAAGGTCGCCTCGGCACCGGCAGGCGACTTCGAGCTCTTCCATCCATGGCCCTGAACGGACGCCTCGAGGACATGAACCTTCTGGAGATTCTCCAGATCGTCGCGTTCTCCAAGAAGACGGGCACCGTCGAGGTCCGATCCCAGCACGCGAACGGGTCCATCCTCTTCCGGAGCGGCCGCCTGCTTTGCGCCTTTTCCTCTTCGACCGCAGCGGCGGTTCAGTCCCTCGCTGGAAAGCCTCCCGAACCCTCGGTCCAGGCCGATCTCGCCGCTTCGATTCGCGCATCCCTCCGGGAGCTGGTGGCTCTCCGCGAGGGCCGATTCGAGTTCCGCCTCTGCCGAACCCTTCCGGTGCAGTGGGGCGGCCTCGACACCTCCAACCTTCTCCTGAGCGATGGCGTCGACCCTCAGGAAATCCTCCTGGGGCTGGCCCGGGAGATCGACGAGGCGCGCCGCGATACGACGCGGCTTCTGGAGACATCGGACTCCCTCGAAGGCGCCGGGCCGAGCGAGGCAGCGGCCGACCGGGGCGCGGCTTCGGGCGAAACATCGCTCGCGGACAGAGGGCTGACCGTTCTGGTCGTGGACGACGAGCCTCTGGTGGTCCAAATCGTGAGCCAGGAGCTGGACGATGCCGGCTGCGTCGTCGAGAGCGCGGGCGGCACCGACGAAGCCATCGACTTGGTCTCGCTCCTTCTCCCCCGCACCGGATCCTCCCTGGTGCTCGTGACCGACGCGGCGATGCCGACTTCGACCGGTGACGGCTTCGACGGAGGCTTCGAGCTCATCGAACGCTTGCGGGCCCTGGGGGATATGAATGGATCGACCCCGGTGCTGCTGATGGCGGAGAGCCTATCGGCCGAAGCCCGCGCCCGCGCGCGGCACCTCGGAGTCCAGAAGATCGCTTTCAAGCCTACGCTGACCAAGCTCGACCCCGAGGAATACGGCGCGGATCTGCGCTCCTTCGCACGGGCGCTGAGGCGAGAGCTTTCTGACATCGCCCTCGGCGCGCGGGAGCGGCTGACTACCCCGCCCGAAGAGCCCAACTTGAACCACGAAGTGATCTTCGATTTCTTGAAGATCATGACCGACCAGCTCGCAGCGCCGGCCAATGGGATCGCTCGCATGATCCTTCGCGTCGCCTCCAAGTACGTCGAGCGGGCCGTCCTCTTCCTGGTAAAGGATGGACGCGCTAGCGGCCTCGCGGGGGCGCAACACGGGAGGCCGGCGGCGGAGGTAGTCGACCAGGTGCGAGGTATCGCGTTCGAGCTCCAGCACGTCCAGCCGTTCGCGGAGGTGGTCTACTCGCGGAGCCCGGTTCACGTGACCGAAGGGCGGGAGCCGGTGCTCGAGGCCCTCGACCCGGGAAGATCGCGGGAGCAGGCCCTTTTCCCGCTCCTCCACAATCACGAAGTTCTTGCGGTTCTCTACTGCGACAACCCCACGACCGGCGCTCCGCTCTCGAAGCTCACCGGGCTCCAGCTCTTTCTGGTACAGGCGGGAATGGCGCTCGAGAACGCCTCTCTCCACCGCAAGCTCCAGTCGATGGAGAGCCGCTATTCGCTCGAGGATCAGGGCCCGCTCACTCAGGAGCTCACTCCCATAGTGCGAGACAGCCGATGAACGAGAAGAGGATTCACCCGAGGCTCGGGCCGCTGGTGATCAAGGCGGTCTTCACCGCGGGCGCCGACCGCCGCGAGGGGTATCTGACGAACGTGAGCGAAGGCGGCGCTTTTCTCGCCGTCGAAGACCCGCCTCCCCTGGGAGCCGAGGTCGAAATCCGGGCGATTCTCCCCTGGCGGCTCGGCGAGCTTCACGCGGCCACGCGCGTGGCCTGGCGAAGCGGAGCGGGTAGCGAGGGGAGCGGCAAGCTTGCCGGCGTCGGCCTTGCCTTCGAGGAGATGGACCCAAAGGCGAGAGAGCTCCTCGACGCTTATCTGGAAAAGTTCACCGAGCTGGCCGCGCGAATCGAAGAGCTCCAGGAGGGGTGAAGTCTCACGACTTCGGCCTTCTCGGTGTTCTCGGCGTTCTCCCTCGGGCGGGCGCCGCCGCTTTCGCCCGGTTGCACTTCTGGCATTGCCCGAAGATCTGATGGCGGTGCGATTCGATGACGAAACCGTAGGCGTCGGCGATCTCGTCCTGAAGTCTTTCGATGTCCGGGCTCAGAAATTCGAGGATGGTTCCGCACTCGATGCAGATCATGTGGTCGTGGTGCGCGTGGCGGTACTTGTGCTCGAAGCGCGTGAGACCGTCCTTGAGCTCGATCGCGGAAGCGAGCTGCGCATCCACAAACAACTTCAGCGCCCGGTAGATGGTGGTGCGTCCGATTCCCGGGTGCTTGCGATGGATCACGCGGTAGAGATCGTCCACCGTCATGTGGCCGCCGGTATCGAGAAAATGCTGGAGGATGATCTCGCGCTGTTGGGAGTGCTTGAGCCCGTGCTCCTGGAGGTACTGCCCCAGGATGCTGAGCTCCTCTCGCCGTTCCGCCAATTCGGGTGACTCCTTTTCCAGGCAGATTACCCGAGACGACGCTCCTGGGCCAACTCAGTGGTTTCCACGAGTAGGGAAGAGTGTAAGAAAAGGGGATGGGGAGATTATCCCCCCTTGCATTGATTTGTTTTTTTCTTTGCGTCTTTGCGCCTTTGCGCCTTTGCGTTCGTTCCTGGATTCGTCACGTTAATCAAGGAGTGAACTACTCAGCTCCGCTCCCGGAGATTACGATCGAAGAACTCTTCCACCCGGCGGAAGAAGTCCCGGAGAACGTGCTCCCGGTGGAAGTAGTGGAGCTCGCCGGGGTAGACCACGAAGTCGAACTCCTTCCTATTCTTCGTGAGCTCGTCGACCAGCTTCAAGGACTCGAGAAAAGGCACGTTCACATCGGCGGTTCCATGAAGGACCAGGAGCGGCCGGGTGATGCGATCCACGCGCTCGATGGGCGCGGCCTGTCGATAAGCGGCGGTGTTCTCGCGAGGATCTCCGAGCCTTCCTCCAATCCACGGTCCGCCGGGATCGCGGTGCCAGTCGCGGAAATCCGAAACACCGGCGACGTCGATCCCGCATCGAAAGAGCCCCGGATCGCGGGTCAACGCCTGTAGCGTTAGAAACCCTCCGTAGCTCAACCCCCAGACACCGATCCGGTCGGTGTCCACGTAGAGCAGGCTTTCGAGGTACGGCACCGCTGCCGCCACGTCCTCGTAGTCCATGCCGCCGAGATCTCGATACGGAGCGACCCTCCACTCCCGGCCGTAGCCGATGCTCCCTCGGTAGTCTGGGGCGACAACCACGTAGCCTTGCTGAGCCAGGTACTGATGGAAGCTGTAGTAGACCCCGTAGTCGCGCCGGACGTGCCAGCCGTCGTAGTTCTGAGCGATGCCGTCGCCGTGGATCCAGACGATCGCCGGATGCTTTCGCGAGCGATCGAGTTCCGGCGGAACGAAGAGGTAAGCCGGAACTTCGCGTCCATCGGTCGATGGGTAGTGGACGAGCTGGGGCTCCACGAGACGCGAGCGATCCACGGTTGGCGGGAGTGATTGGGTGAGCTGGTGGGGGGCTCCCCCGTTCGTCTTGTCCGCCTCGATCCAATTGACGTCTGCGGGACGACCGGGATCGGTATGCTGAAACAAGAGCCTTCGCCCATCGGGCGACCATCCCCCGTTCTCGCGGCTGAGAACGAAGCCACCGGCCCCGGTGAGCTGAGTGTTGGTACCCCGTCCTTCGGTCACCATCGAGACCTTCGGATTTGCCGGGTCGGTCACGTTCGCGACCGCGAGGTGCCTCTGGCCCGGGTGGGAGCGGTTGGTGTCGAATGCGATCCGCGAGCCGTCGGGAGACCACGAGTATCGCCTGACATCTTCCCCATCCCCGGTGACTCTGTGCACCGGCCCACCGGAGCTCGAAACCACGTACAGACTGTCCCAGCCGCTCTGGTCGCTCAGAAACGCAATCCACTTGCCTCCGGGCGACGGACGGGGCTCGGCTCCGAGGTACGTGAGGCTCCACCACTTCTCGTCGAAGTCGCGGTGAAGCGTCCCGACCGCCCCGGTCACGACGTCGGCGGCGAGGATCTCCCGGGATCGAAAGTCGGAGGAAAGCCGCTCGAGCACGACGTGCGTCTCGTCGATCCACCGAGGGGACTCCTCCGAGTCGGGGCTCGACGCCACCAGGATCACCTCTCCTCCGGAAACCGAGACCACGCCGATTTCCGCGGGATCCTGCTCCAGTCGGCGGAAAGCGACTTTCTCCCCGACGTAGGAATGGACGTCCTCTCGGGGCGTCCCGCGCGCGAAACCGAACGCGAGCCTTTGCCCGTCGGGAGACCACTCGAGTCCAGACTCGGCTACGAGGGTGACGGTGAGCCGTCGCTCGCGGCCCGCCGGGAGCTCCTTCACCCAGACGTCTCCCAGCCGCAGAAAGGCGACCTGGGTGCCGTCCGGGGACGGACGGACTTCCGTCTCGGGCCCGACCGTTCCGAAGACCGCGTTCGGGGTGCTCCCCTTTTGAGCCGCGAGCGACCAGAGCTCGCCTTCTCGTTCGTAATAGAGGTCCTTCCCGTCCGGGCTCCAGAACGGTCCCGACATGAGGCCGCTCCGGTAATCGGTGAGCGGCTCGGGCCACCCGGAGACGCGGTCGACGATGTAGAGGTTCTGAACGCCTCCCCGATCCCAGAGGAACGCGACCCGATTCCCGTCGGGCGACCAGGAGGCAGCCGATGGATGGGGAATCGCGAGGATAGCCTCGATGTCGAGATTTCCCGGGGACTGAACGGCGGCTGCGAGCGAAGCGAGAAGCGCGACGGTTCTCACGGGGCGTTATCTTAACGCAACCCAGGTTCTTGACAGAGAGGGCGAACCCGATCTAGCCTCCATTAGATTATCTAGGGAAAGGCCATCCATGCCGCCCCAAGGCTCCGAGCTTCTGCACGGAACGTTAGAGCTCCTCGTGCTCCGCCTACTGGAGGCGGAGCCGATGAACGGCTACGCCATCGGCCGCCGCATCGAGGAGCTGACCGACGACGCCTTGAAAGTGGACGAAGGCTCGCTCTATCCCGCGCTCTATCGATTGGAGCGCCGGGGCTCGGTGCAGTCGTCCTGGGGAGTCACCGAGAACAATCGCCGCGCCAAGTTCTATCGCATCACCCGGAGCGGCAGGCAGAGACTCCATTCCCAGCGCGAGGAGTGGGTGGGGTTCCAGGCCGCGGTCCAGAAGATCCTGGAGTCGGCGTGAGGACGTTGCGTCTGTGGCTGCGCGCCTTTTTCGACTCTTCCGTGGTCGAGCGCGAAATCGAAGACGAGATACAGCTCCATCTCGATCTACGGGCCCGCGACTATCGGAAGCGCGGCTACTCCGAGGAGGAGGCCCGGGACCTCGCTCGGAGGCGATTCGGGGACGTCGCGGTCGTGGAGCAACAGTGCCGCCGCCTTCTCATGGTCGAAAGAACGCAAGGAGGACATCCCCTCATGAGCAACCTCGTTCGAGAGCTCCGACATGGAATTCGCTCGCTCGCGAACACACCAGGTCCGACCGCGGTCATCCTGGTCACCCTCGCCCTCGGGATCGGCGCGAACACCGCGATCTTCAGCGTCGTCGAAGGGGTGCTGCTGCGGCCGCTTCCCTATGCCGACCCGGACCGGCTCTTTAGCCTCTGGGAGAACGATCGGCTTCGTGGCACGAGTCAGGAAGGGTTCTCGCTCCCGGACTACTTCGACGTCCGCGCGGGGAACGAGGTGTTCGATTCCATGGCCGCGTTCACCTCGCTGTCCACCACATGGACGTCCGAGGACGACGAACCGAGGCGGATGACGGCGGCGCGGGTCTCGGCGTCGCTCACCGAAGTTCTCGGAGTCTCTCCCTCCCTCGGCCGGAGCTTCCGCGCCGAGGAAGACGCCACGGACGGGTCGCCGGTCGTAATCCTGGGGCACGGGATCTGGCGGGCGCGCTTCGGGGAAAGGGCAGATGCGCTAGGCGAGCGGATCCTCCTCGACGGCGTCTCGCGCGAGATCGTGGGAGTGATGCCCGATGGCTTCGGTTTCCCGTCACCTGAAGTCGTGCTCTACCTGCCCCTCCAAGCACCAAGCGACGCGAACCGGGGCAGCCACGGATTCTCGGTCGTCGCCCGCATGAAAAACGGCGTCAGCCTCGAGGCGGCGAACGCGCATCTCACGGCTCTCGCGAGCGGACTCGAGGCCGCCTATCCCGACGACAACCTGGGCCGCGGAATGTGGGGAGAGACGCTCTACCAGTCCACGGTGGGTGATACCCGGGACGGCCTTCTCCTCCTTTTCGGGGTCGTCGGCTTCGTGCTCCTCGTCGCCTGCGTCAACGTGGCCGGCATCCTGTCCTCGCGGGCCCTCTCCCGCGCGAGAGAGCTCGCGATCCGGTCCGCGCTCGGAGCGGATCGTCTCACCTTGATCCGGCAGCAACTGGTGGAGAGCCTGGCGCTTTCCCTCACAGGGGGTGTCCTGGCGCTCGCGGTTTCCGCTGTCGCACGACGCGCGCTTCTCGCCCTTGCGCCCGGAGACCTTCCCCGTGCTTCGAACGTCGAGACCAACGCGGCGGTCCTCGCTTTCACCTTCGCTCTCTCGCTTGCCGCGGCCGTCGTCTTCGGAGTCCTCCCGGCGCTCGCCGGATCTCGAGTCAGTCTTCGCGGTTCGATGGGATCGGCAATCGGTCGTTCGACCAACCGCCTGCGCCGAGGTCTCCTCGTGGGGGAGATCGCTCTCGCGGTGGTTCTGGTCTTCGGCGCCGGCCTCCTCCTCCGGAGCTTCGTGCGACTGCTGCAAGTGGACCCCGGGTTCTCGGCCAGAAGCGTCGTCTCCGTCAGCCTCGATCTTCCCGCGTCCCGCTACCCGCAGAGGTTTCCGGAGTGGCCGCGATGGAACGAGGTTCGCGCCTTTCAAACCGAGCTCTTGAGGCAGCTACTGGAGACTCCCGGCGTCGATTCCGCCGCCATCGCCATCAACACTCCGCTCGACGCTGGGTGGACGAGCCGTTTTACCATCGAGGGCCGCCCCGCGGTCGCGCCCGGTCAAGAAGACGAAGTCCGCGTGCGCACGGTCAGCCCCGGATACTTCCGGACGGTGGGAATTCCGATACTGCGCGGCCGAGACCTTTCGGACGACGACGAGCGGGAGAACGCCCCTCCGGTGGTCCTGGTGAACGAGGCCTTCGTCCGCCGCTACTTCGCCGACGAGGAGCCGCTCGGCGCGAGGGTGACGCAGTGGGACCTGACCCGCGAGATCGTCGGCGTCGTGAGGAACGAGAAGTTTCTGGGGCTCGCGGAAGAGGTTCCTCCCGCGGTCTACCCCACGTTCTCCCAGGGACCCTTTCCCGAGTTCTTCCTTCTGGTGCGATCGCAGGAGCGCCCGGAAAAAGTCCTCGGTGCGATTCGCGGGATCCTCCGAGCGATCGATCCCGAGCTCGCGTCCGGAGACGTCGCCACGCTTTCGGAGCGCGTCTCCGAGGACGTTGCCGAGCCGCGGTTCACGATGACGGTCTTCGCGTTCTTCGCCGCCCTCGCCCTCGGTCTCGCCGCGGTGGGGACCTTCGGTGTCATGTCGCAGGCGGTGGGCCAGAGGACGCGGGAGCTTGGCGTGCGGATGTCCTTGGGCGCGCGCCCGAAGGACGTTCTTTCGCTGGTGCTCGAGGAAGGGGCACGACTTGAAGCACTCGGGATCGCTCTCGGCGTCGTGCTCGCGGTTTTGGTGGCCCGGACGTTCGAGAGCTTCCTCTTCGGTGTCGAGAAGCTCGACCCTCTGACCCTCGCTGCGGTCGTCGTCGTCACCGCCGCTGCCGGCCTGCTCGCGACATATCTCCCCGCGAGGCGCGCGAGCCGCATCGACCCCATCAAGACCCTCCGCCAGGAGTAGTCCCCCATTGATTAAGGTAGATTATTCCGTCCATTCAGCCTGTACCGAAGGCAGGGAGCCAAGAGCATGATGAGAAAGAATTTGCAGTGTTGCGTCCCGCATCCCCACAGTCGTGCCGCCAAGCCATTGTCTCCGTGCATGATCCCGCTTGCTTTGCCCGGGGGTTCAGTTGTAATTTAATGTAACTTCTGGCGGTAAGGAACTGAATGGATTCTGGAGTCCTCGACGCAAATCCGGATCTCCAGGTGCCGCCGCGAGCTTCCCGAACTTTCCCTTTTCAGCCGGGCGCAATCGTTTTCTCGGTCGCGTCCGATAGAACCGTGTTTCTAAGGAGGACCTCATGACCCTGTCACGCCGTGCGTTCTTGCGCAGCGTAAGCTCTGGAGCCGGCGTAATGTCACCGGCGATCATCGCCGCCCGCGGACGAGAGGCGCTCGAGGGAGAGTTCGGCTCTCTCCCTTCACCGATCATCCCGCCGCCCGACGCCGACGAGATTCGCATCAGCAGCAACGAGAACCCGTTGGGACCGGGCCCCTCGGCGGTCTCCGCGATTCGGGAGAACCTCGGGGAGTCGAACCGGTACCCGATGAACAGCAAGATCACGGATACCGCGGTCCAGACCCGCATCGGGACGATGTTCGCGGCGAAGCGGGAGAACGTGGTCCTCGCTCCCGGCTCGAGCGAGATCCTGCGCAACTCGATCCGCGCGTTCTGCGGCCCCGACCGGCCCCTGGTCACCGGCGAGTGCTCCTACGAGAACCCCGTCCGCGACGCCGAGTACTTCGGAGTCCCGGTGAAAACCGTCGCCAATGCGGACGATCTCGGTCTCGACCTCGACAAGATGGCGGGGGCGGCGCTCGGCGCCGGCCTGGTCTTCCTCTGCAACCCGAACAATCCGACGGGAACGGCGCACGGAAGAACGGCGATTGCCAACTTCGTCCGCTACGTCGCGAAGGAGTCGCCCTACACCTACGTCCTCATCGACGAAGCCTATAGCGACTATGTGACCGACCCGAACTACTCGAGCGCCGCCGAGTTCGCGCTGAAGTACCGGAACGTTTTCGTCAGCCGGACGTTCTCGAAGGCTTTCGGCATGGCCGGGCTTCGACAGGGCTACGCCGTCGGCGGACCGGAGTCCGTGGGAAAGCTCGCCGCCTACAAGCTGACGTTCGGGACCAACGTGCTCGGCCTCGCGGCGGTGAGCGCGTCCCTGGACGATCCGGCCCATTTGGCGAAAGAGGTCGCACGAAACGCCGAGGTGCGGAAGTACACGCTCGACTTCTTCCGCGGCGCCGGCTACTGGGCCACCGACAGCCAGACGAACTTCATCTTCGTCAAGACCAACATGCCGGCGAAGCAGTTCCGCGAGGGATGCGCCAAGTTCAAGGTGCAGGTCGGCCGCGACTTCCCGCCCTACGAGAAGACGCACGCCCGCATCTCCATCGGGACCATGGACGAGATGAAGCGGGCGACGGAAGTGTTCCGCCAGGTCCTGGGATCGGCGCCCACCGATGCCGGCTCGGCCCCGAACGGCAAGAACTAGGTTCGCCATGAGGAAACCTTTGAATAAGATCGATAAGAAGGAGGCTGCCATGTCGCTTTCGCGACGCGATTTCGTGAGGACTCTGGGCGTCGGCGCCGCGGGTGCTTATGCGGCCACGTTCGTGAGCTCGCGCCGGCAGGAGGCGATTGCTTTCGCCGCCCAGACCGGTGTGCCCGTCAACCAGGTGATCAATCTTTCCAACAACGAGAACCCGATGGGACCCGGCCAGAGCGTCCTCGACGCCATCGAACGGGCGCTCGGTCCGACGGGAGCGTTCGCGGGGCGCTACCCGTTCCCGCTCGACAAGCCGCTTCACGAAATGATCGCTAAGAAGTGGAACGTGAAGCCCGAGAACGTGATGCTGGGCGCGGGGTCGACGCAGATCCTCGTCAACGCCACCCACATGTATACCTCCAAGGACAAGGCGGTCGTGGGCTCGCTCCCGACGTACGAGGAATGCTTCGGCTACGCCTCGCTCATCGGAAGCCGGACCAAAGCGGTTCCCCTCACCTCCGACTTCCGGATGGATCTCGACAAGACGATGTACGCGTTGAAGGGCTCGGGGATGCTGTTCTACTGCAACCCCAATAACCCCGTGGCGTCTCTGGTGAATCCTTCGGACTCGAAGGAGTTCCTCCCTCGAGCGCTCAAGGTGAACAAGGATCTCCGCATCCTCGTCGACGAGGCCTACATCGACTACGTGACCACTCCGGGGCACGAGACGATGATCCCGATGGCGATACAGGAACCGCGGCTCATCGTCGCCCGCACGTTCTCCAAGGCCTACGGCATGGCCGGCCTCCGCGTCGGCTACGCCATCGCTCACGAGAGCACCATCAAGGAGCTCGACAAGTTCCACATGGGGAACACGATTTCGGGCTTGAGCTATAGCGCGGTCCTGGCGGCGCTCGAGCGCGACGGGGCGGATCCAAGCTACATCCCGAACGAGAGCAAGCGGAACGAGCAAGCCCGGGCGTTCATGCTGAAGTGGTTCACCGATCGCGGGTACAAGCCGACGGACGCGCAAGCGAACTTCACGTTCGTCGACGTGGCGATGCCGGTCGAGTACTTCCAGGCCGGGTGCGCCAAGGAAGGCGTCAAAGTGGGACGTCCGTTCCCGCCCTACTGGACGCATTGCCGCATCTCCATTGGAACCATGGACGAGATGCAGCGCGCGGTCCAGGTCTTCGACAAAGTGCTGTCCGCGGCGAAGGCCCAGGCGGCCTAAGTCGACCGAAACGACTCGGGGCTGCCGCTTCCTCTTGGGAGCGGCAGCCTTTTTCTTTTTCCGGAGACCTAATGGAGCGAAGAGAATTTCTCCAGACCATGGCCCTGGCGGCACCCCTCGCGAAAATCGCCCAGGCGCCCGCGCTCAAGATCGACATCCACAACCACTTCTATCCGGCCTCCTACTTCGAGATGATCCGCGAGCTCGGAGCGCCGGATTACCGGTTCGCGACCGACGCGTCCGGGACCACGACCATCGAGTTTCGCGGCACGCGGTTTTTCGGGGTCCAGCCTCCAATGACCGATGCCGCCCTCCGCATCGAGGAGATGGATCGGGTCGGCGTCGGCGTCCAGGTGCTCTCGCTCTCGGTCCCGAACGTGTACTTCGCCGAGGAGGGACGGGAGCCCGAGATCGCCCGCAGGACGAACGACGCCTACGCGGAGCTCATCGCTCGAAACCCGCGTCGATTCAAGGCCCTCGCTTCGATTCCTATGGACGTTCCCGACGAGGCTTTAAAAGAGCTCGCACGGGCGCTCGACGAGCTGAAGTTCCAGGGGGTTCTCCTCTTGAGCCACATCCGGGGAAAGCCGCTCACCGATCCGCGCTTCCGGACGTTCTTCGAGGAGGCCAACCGCCGCAGCCTCTTCGTCCTCATCCACCCGATGCTTCCGGCGGGGATGGCAGAGCAGCTCAAAGACTACGTTCTCGGTCCGCTGGTGGGCTTCCCCTTCGACTCGACCCTCGCCGTCGCTCGGATGTGCTTCGACGGTCTGTTCCGCGATTTTCCCGACATTCGGTTCCTCGTTCCGCACCTCGGAGGCGCCATTCCCTACCTCCTGCCGCGTCTCGATCAGGGATTTCACGACTTTCCCGCCTGCCGGGCGAAGATCGACCAGCCGCCGAGCTTCTACTTGAAGAGACTCTACTTCGACACCGTCTCGGCGGGCCCCTCTACCATCGGTTTCGTTCGGGATCTCGTGGGGGCGGGCCGCATCGCGTTCGGCTCGGACTACCCGCACCTCCCGGGATCGATGTCGGGCGCGGTCTCCACTCTCGAGAGCTCGGGCGTACCGGAAGCCGATAAAGCGCGGATTTTCTCGGGTACCGCGCTCTCGATTCTCAATAACGTCTGACGCCTACTCCTGCCTCAAAACCACGATGGGATCGACGCGGGTCGCCCGCCGCGCCGGGGCGTAGCAGGCGACGAGACCTACGAGGCATATGAAGACTGAGACCGCGGCGTAGGTCGCGGGGTCGGCGGGCTCCACGCCGAAGAAGAGCGCCGCGGCGAGCCGGTTGACCGCGAGAGCTCCCGCAAGTCCGACGACCAAACCCACGAGAGTGAGGCCGAGGCCCTGCCGCAGCACCATCGAAAGGACGCTCGCGCGCGCGGCCCCGAGCGCCATGCGAATACCAATTTCGCGGCGCCGCTCCGCCACAACGTACGCAAGGACTCCATAGGTTCCGATGGCGGCCATGAGAAGCGCCAGGACGGCGAACCCCAGAAGGAGCTGCGCCAATAGGCGCGGACGTCCGATCGCCTGGGAGAAGACCTCGTCCATGGCCCGGAGATCGATGATGGGAAGAGAAGCGTCATACGCTGCCACCACCCGTTGAATGCTCGACGCCAGCGCGCTCACGGGCACGTCGGTTCGCAGGATCACGTTCATGTTCCGGTCGGCGAAGCGGAGAGCTCTCCCCACCTGCTCGGTGTGAAAGTAGAGCTCGGTTCCCGTCTTCCTGTCGACACCGCCCTGCTTGACGTCCTTCACCACACCGACGACGGTGAGCCAGGGAAGCTCGTCGCCGAAGCCGGGCTTGACCCGCCGGCCGATCGCGCTCGTACCCGGCCAGAACGTCGCCGCCATGGTCTCGTTCACGAGCACCACGAGATCGCCTCCCTCATCGGACGCCTGAAACGAGCGCCCGTCCACGATGGGTATCCCCATGGTCTCGGTGTAGCCCGTCGACGCGGACTGCCAGTAGTCCACGTTCTCGAGCGGTCCCTCGCCCTCGGTTTGCTGATAATCCTCGATGTCGGTGTCGTTCGCGTTCACGTCACGTAGTGGAGGCAGGCCGTTCGCGACGGCGGCCTCCCGCACTCCGGGAACCGACCGAAGGTCCTCGAGCAGCCGTGCGTAGAACGAGTAGACTTGCTGGGGATCGGGGTAGGTCGGCGCCGGAAGGTCCAGCGCGAAAGTCACGAGACCCGCGCGGTCGAAGCCGGCATCGACCCGGGTCAGATTCCAGACCGTTCTCACCATCAGGCCCGCGCCGGTGACCAGCACCACGGCGAGAGCCACCTCGGAGGCGACGAGGAAGCGCCGCAGGAGCCGGCGCCCCGAAGTCGCGCTTCTCTGGCCGGCTTCACGAAGGGTCGCGGTGAGTGAGCTTGCTCGCAGATGGATGAGCGGCGCCAGACCGAAAGCGATCGCGGTCCCGACCGCCACCATCACCATGAAGGCGAGAGCCGTCCCGTCGACGGCGACCTCCCCGGCGCGCGGAAGGGCGTCGGGAAACGCGGCAACGAGCGCTCGCAAGCCCGCGCGCGCGAGGACGACGCCGGTAGCACCGCCGAGGAGGGATAGAACCAGTCCCTCGGCAAGGAACTGCCGGGCGAGCCGGAGGCCGCCGGCGCCGAGGGCGGAACGGATCGCGAACTCTTTCTGCCGGGACTCGGCGCGCGCCAGGAGCAAGTTGGCCAGGTTCGCGCAGGCGATCAGAAGCACGAAGCCTACGGCCGTCTGAAGCGCCCAGATCGCGGTCCGGGCGTCACCGACCACTTGTTCCTGGAGCGGGTCGATGCGCAGTCGATGCGAGGTGAGGTTGGGAGCGTGAAACTCCTTGCCCGGCCATTCCACGAGAAGCGTCTCGAGCTCCCCGCGCGCGGCCTCGAGTCCGACGCCGGGCGCGAGCCGGCCGATGAGGTGCAGATAGTGGTTTCCCCGGTTCTGACGGTTTGCGGGATCGATGGAAACCGGGACGAACGCATCCACCGGCTCCGTCGCGAGACCGAACCCCTCGGGCATCACGCCCGCGACGATGATCTTGCGTCCGTCGATCTCGATCGTGTCTCCCACCAGGGAAGGGTCTCCCCCGAAGACCGACGTCCAGAGCTCATAGGTCAGTACGGCGACGGGGGGAGCCCCGGGAAGGGTCTCCTCGGAACGGATCGTTCGTCCCAGGAGCGGCGCCACTCCGAGCGCATCGAAGAAGTCCGCGGTGACTCGAGCGGCCCGGACCCGCCGGGGACGCTCCCGAGTTCCCAGGTTGCCTTCGCCCGTGGTGTAGGCGCCGAGGACCCGAAAGGAGCGGCTTCGCTCCTGGAGCTCGAGGAATTCCGGAGGCGAGACCCAGAACTGATCGAACCCCAGGTCGGGGAACTGGCTCGTCACCAGAACGAGCCTCTCGGGCTCGGGATAGGCGAGGGGCTTCAGAAGGACCCCGTTGACGATGGCGAATATCGCCGTGTTGGCGCCGATCCCGAGGGCGAGCGTGAGGACGGCCACGAGGGCGAACCCCGGAGCGCGCATCAGATTCCGAAGGGTGTGCCCAAGATCTTGAATCCATGAGTCCATCAAATCCACCCCGTCCCTTCCGTAGTTTGACGGAAGAATCGCCCGAAAGGTTCATCCTCGAGATCCCGCGGGACCGCGGACTCCGGAAGAGGTATCCTTGGATTCGTGCGCATCGCGACGTGGAACGTCAACTCGCTGAACGCTCGTCTGGAGAAGGTCAGATGGTGGCTCGATCGGGCGAAACCCGACGTGCTCCTGATCCAGGAGACGAAGCTCGCGGACGCCGACGCGCCCACCCGCACCTTCCGCGACGCCGGTTACGCCCTCGCCCATCACGGCGAGGGGCGCTGGAACGGCGTTGCCATCGCGAGCCGCTGCGGGATTGACCGTGTCGTCACCAACTTCGGTGAGCCCCTTCGCAAGCCGGCGACACCGGACGTCACCGACGATGAGCCGCTCAGCGAGGCGCGGATGATCGCAGCCGTCTGCGGCGGCATCCGGGTCTTTTCGCTGTACGCGCCCAACGGCCGCGAGGTGGGCTCGCCCTTCTACCAGGCCAAGCTTCTGTGGTTCGACCGCCTCGCTCGCTGGCTGGCGGAGGCGGTCGATCCCCAGGATCCGCTGGTGCTCGGAGGAGACTTCAACGTCGCTCCCGAGGACAGAGACGTATGGGATCCACGAGCGTGCCATGGCGGGACGCACGTCTCGCCTGCGGAGCGGCAGGCGTTCGCGCGGGTCTGCCAGTGGGGTCTCACCGATGCCTACCGTCTCCACCACCCGGAGGCCGGCCGGTATACCTGGTGGGACTACCGCGCCGGCAACTTTCACAAGAACTTCGGCATGCGGATCGATCATCTGCTCGTCACGATGCCGATTCGAGCACGCACGGTGTGGGCCGAGATCGATCGCGAAGCGCGGAAGGGCAAACCCATCCCCTCCGATCACGCCCCGCTTTCGATCGACCTCGACGAGCCGGGGCACCCCTTCGACGCCGGTTGGGTGTCGGCGGAATCCCGCATCGCCGCGCGGCGGGGCCGCTAGCTGTCGCCACGCAGAGGAAGGGAAACGCCGTTGATCGAACGTTTGCGCGCGCGGAACGAGTGGAAGTTCTTCGCCGTCCTGCCGAAGGCCGATCGGCCGCTCGCCTTCCTCTGGTGGACTATCCTCCTGCTGCGAGGCATTCTGCCGGCGGTCTTCGCCATCGCGATGGGGTGGCTCATTGGGGCGGTCGAGCGTGGAGACGCCCTCGCCCCCTCGCTCGGCTTCGCCGGCGCGATCTTCGTCCTCCTCCAGGTGCTGACTCCCATCCACCAGGCCGTGAGCGCGAACCTCGGCGACCGCACCGCCGCGTGGCTCTACGACCGTCTGACCGAGGCCTGCGTGCGGCCGCCGGGCATGGGCCACCTGGAGGATCCGAAGCTCACGAGCGACCTCACGGTGGCCCGGGACTTCGACCTGGGCATGACCGGGCCGCCCCTTTCCATCTCGATGGACTTCATCGCGAGCGGGCTCGTCGAGCTGATCGGCGGTCTCGCCTGCGCCGTCGTCCTCTCCGCTTACGCGTGGTGGGCGCCTTTCCTTCTCGCGGGCGCGTGGCTTTCGACGCACTGGCTTCTGCGCGAGAGCGCCGTCTGGCGCGATCGCAATACCGAGGAAGTGCGGAGCGCGCAGCGCGATTCCGACTACGCCTACCGGCTCGCCGTCGACCCGCCTGCCGCCAAGGAGCTGCGTCTCTTCGGTCTCGCCAGCTGGGTCATCGACCGCTTCGTCGATCGCCGAACCCGCTTGCACTCGCTCCAGTACCAGGCCACGCGGCTGCGCGAAAAGCCGCTCGCGTGGAGCGTGCTTCTGGTAACCGGGGCCAACGTGGCGGTGTTCTGGTCTCTCGCGAGCGCGGCCGCGAGCGGCGGAGCGAGCCTCGCCGAGGTCGTGGTCTTCGCCCAGGCCGCCGTGGGAACGTCGATGATCGCGTTCGGCGGGCTCAACTGGGCGCTCGACGGATCCTCGGCGCCGGTAGCGGCGGTGCTGCGCCTCGAGCCAGCGATGGGCGCTGCTGGCGCTCTCGCGTCCGGGAACCGATCCGCCGCCTCTGCGCCCGCACGCGAGGTCCGCTTTCGCGATCTCACCTTCGCCTATCCCGGCGGGCCGCCGGTGCTCGAGCATTTCGACCTGACCATACCCGCCGGCTCGTCGATGGCCATCGTCGGCCAGAACGGCGCGGGGAAGACGACGCTCGCGAAGCTCCTGTGCCGGCTCTATGACCCGCAGGGGGGCGCCATCGACGTGGACGGCGTCGACCTTCGCGCGTTCTCGATTCCGTCCTGGCGCGAGCGCTTGACCGCCGTATTCCAGGACTTCACCCGGTTCGAGCTTGCGCTCCGCGACAACGTCGCTCCCGCGGGGGCCCCCGACGAGGTGGTGCTGGCCGCACTCGAGGCCGCCGGCGCCTCGAACCTCGCCGCGCTCGACACCGTTCTCGCCCGCGGGTACGACGGCGGGACCGATCTGTCGGGCGGACAGTGGCAGCGCGTCGCCCTCGCCCGGGCGCTTTGCGCCGTGAAGCTCGGGGCCGGCGTCGTCCTCCTCGACGAGCCCACCGCCCAGCTCGACGTGCGCGGCGAAGCCGAGATCTTCGAGCGCATCCTGAGGGCGACGAGGCACTGCACCACGATCCTGATCTCCCACCGCTTTTCCACCGTGCGCCAGGCCGATCGCATCTGCGTCCTCGAGCACGGCAAGGTGAGAGAGCTCGGGACGCACGACGAGCTCATGGCGCTCGGCGGTCGCTATCGCACGATGTTCGATCTGCAAGCGCAGCGCTTCGGCGCGGAGGATGACGAGGGCATGACCTATGACGTCCTCTCCTGAGCCGCGCCGGGACGACCTCCCGCCGGCCCTCTCCTCGATGTGGCGTCTCGTAAAGCTCGGCTACCGCCACGAGCCTCGCCTGATGGTCACCGCGTTCCTGTTGTCGCAGCTCTCGGCGCTTCCGGATGCGCTTCTCGCGCTCTGGCTCATGTTGCTCGGAAGGGGCGTCCTGGAGTCGCGACCCGGATTGGTGCAGGCAGCGGCCATGGGCCTCGCGGTGTCGGCGACGGCGACATGGTTCCTGAGCACCGTCAGCACCCGCGTGCAGCGGCGCTTCCGCGACAAGGTCACGATTGCGCTCGAATCGCACGT
>Ga0326597_10002272_pt1 | contig 28865 bp, 17 predicted proteins | sample RVTome_12_FD_203789 | JGI IMG/M metagenome (GOLD analysis project Ga0326597, IMG submission 203789) | Soil microbial communities from uranium-contaminated site in the Upper Colorado River Basin, Wyoming, United States - RVT100D185 | ecosystem: Environmental > Terrestrial > Soil > Contaminated >... | reverse complement strand
CGCTGAGGTTGGTCTTCCAAAGCAGCGGGCGGTCTACGCCATTTGTGAAAATGCCCCTTGAACTTAACGGACCATCGAGACACTTTACACGGTGGGAGGCGGGATGAAACGGACGGTTCGCTCCCTATACCGCACCTCGGCAGGCATCGCCGCACTCGCCGCACTCGCGTTGTCCGCACTCGCGTTGTTCGCGGCTGCGCTTTCCGGACCAGGTGGAGCGCCCGGCGCGCCGCCCCCGCAAAGCCCGCCCACGCAAAGCCCGCCCACGGAAGACCGCGGCGTCCACATGATCGCCGTCGCAGGGGACGGCGCGAGCTACTGGCCGCGCTGGCGCGGGCCTTCCGGTCAGGGACTCGTCGAGGGCAGCGGTTATCCCGACACCTGGTCCGCGACCCAAAACGTCGCCTGGAAGACGCCGGTCCCCGGCCAGGGAAATTCCTCGCCCATCGTCTGGGGCGACCGCATCTTCGTCACAACCTCCCAGCAGGGCGGTCGGCGTCTTTCCCTGCTGGCTTACCGGCGCTCCGACGGCGCGCTGCTCTGGGAAAAATTCGCCCCTGAAGGCCGCACCCAATCCGCTCATTTCAAGAACGGCCACGCGTCGGCCACTCCTATCACCGACGGCGAGCGCGTCTATGTTTTCTTCGGCGCGCGCGGCCTCGTTGCTTTCAGCTTCGACGGCGACGTGCTCTGGCACCAGGACCTGGGGCAGATCCAGGCCTACCACGGCTCGGCCGGCTCCCCGCTGCTCTACCAGGACCGCATCATTCTCTACCAGGACCAACGGTCGGATTCCTTCATTGCCGCGTTCGACGCGCGCACCGGCCGGCAGTTATGGCGCACCGCGCGCGATGCCAGCGTCGGATGGGGCTCCCCCATTGCCGTCCGCGTCGCCGATCATGATGAGATCATCGTCCACAGCCAGCGCCGCGTTCACGCCTACGACCCCGCCTCCGGCCGCGAGCTGTGGCGCTGCGGCGGAAGCCTCTATGAAGTCATCCCGACGCCTGTCGTGGGCTACGGGATGGTCTTCTGCCCGTCCGGACGCGCCGGCCCGACTCTCGCCATCCGTCCCGGCGGAAGCGGCGATGTCACTAACACGCACGTCGTCTGGTCGAGCCCGCGCGGCTCCCCCTTCGTCCCGTCGCCGATCCTCTACGGCGAGCAGCTTTATTTGGTGAACGACATGGCCAGCATCGCGACGTCGCTCGACGCCAGGACCGGAGACGCGGTGTGGCAGGCGCGCCTCGGTACGGCGCGCCGCGAAGGTTTTTCGGCCTCGCCCGTCGCCGTCGACGGCAAGGTCTTTTTCACCAATGACGACGGGGAGACCTTCGTCCTGCGCGCCGGCCCCGCCTTCGAGCTGCTGCACACCAACCAAATCGGCGAGCCGACCCTCGCCTCCCCCGCCCTCGCCGGCGGTCGCTGGTACATCCGCACCCAGCGGAATTTGTACGCAATTGGCCGTTAGACTATTTTTCGCGTGGTCATCCTGCTTGTCCCGAGCGATGCCGAGGGAAGGAGCGCAGCGACGAAGGACCTGCACTTGTAGTTCGGACGACAGCCGCTTGCCAATCCTTCTCAACCGCAGGTCTCCCTTGCGTTGTCTGTACCGTATAAGGTACACTCTCTGTTGTGAGAACTCCCGTGCAGGAGGGCGATCCGCCACAGAAAATTCAGCTCGTCTTCTATCGCACGACAGCGGGAGGGGAGCCCGTCAGGGAGTGGCTCCTGAGGCTGCCGGTCGTGGAGCGACAAGCCATCGGGCGGGATTTGTTGCGGGCGCAGTGGCAGTGGCCCGTTGGGATGCCCTTATGCCGCCCGCTCGGGAGGGGATTGTGGGAGGTCCGTACTGACTTACCGACCAGCCGCGCGGCTCGCGTCATCCTCTCCGTATATCGGGATCACCTCGTGGCACTGCATGGATTCCTCAAGAAAACGCGAGCCACGCCGCAAGCAGACTTGGCACTCGCCCGAGCGCGACAAAAGGAGTTAGGACGATGAGCAAAAAACAGCTGGGGTCGAGCATCGACGATTTTCTCAAGAAAGAAGGAGTCTTCGAAGAAGCGCAAGCGCAAGCCGTCAAGGAAGTCGTAGCGTGGCAACTATCCGATGCCATGAAGAAAAAGAAGATCAGTAAAGCGCGCATGGCAGTATTGCTCAAGACGAGCCGCACACAGGTCGACCGCCTCCTCGATCCCAAAAACGACATCACACTCTCCAGTTTGCAACGAGCGGCAGCAATGGTAGGGCGACGAGTCAGGATCGAACTCGTATAAGCCCCAGCAAATCCTGTCGTAAGCCTTGGAAGAGAGAAGAGAAGTGATGGGAAACGTCCCGTCTGTCCCCGTCTGTCCCCGTCTGTCCCGGCATCAGGGCATCAGAGCCGTGGCAGGGAAACCCGGGGACAGAAACCCGGGGACAGACGGGGACAGAAACCCGGGGACAAGAAACCCGGGGACAGACGGGACGTTTCCCGATTTTCACGGCTCGCGGCGCTCGCGCAGCCGCCGCAGGGCGTCTTCACATGCGGAGCAAAGCGCCGGGAGATCAATCTGCACGATGTCCCAAATCCGATCTTCCCGGATGGCTTCGTATTCATGCCGCAGGCGGTTTCCGAGCGCGCGGATTTTTCGCCAAGGCTGTTCCGGCATCAGAGCCGTGGCAGTGTCGCCCGGCTTGGCCGCCCCCTCGCTGATGCGCTCCAGGCAGCGCTCGACGGCATCATACGTCTTGCGGTCTGCCGCGAAAGCCGTGAGGTCCATACCCGCGGTGTAACGCAAGACGGCTTTGGCGTTTTCGATGATATCTTTCACGCGCTCGGCAGATGCCGGACGGACTTTTCAGAAGGCAACGGCGCGGTCCCTGTCGATCTCTCTCTGCAAGCGCTCTTTGCGCACCGGCTCTTCGACGACATCCACCTTCCAGCCGAGAATTTCCGAAAGACGCTCTTCGAGATCATCCAGGCGGCTGAAATAGTCGAGACCCGGCTCGGAGAAATTTTCGCCGAGGCGTACAACGACATCAACATCGTGAGCGGAGTTCTCCCCGCGCGCCACAGAGCCGAAGAGGGATACGCTCACCACGCCTGCGGCGCGGAGCTCCCGCTCATGTGCCTGTAAGGTGCTAATGGCTTGATCCCGGTTCATGGCCTCTAGTTTGCCATACCCTTTCGCCCAGGTCCGCCCGGCAGAGGTGATACAGTCTCTCCTGCGAGTTTGCACCGATCTACTTAAACTGTATACTTCCGATCAATTCCACGTCCAGTACGCCAGCGTCGTCACGTCTTTTACAAGCACGCCGTCGCCCAGGATGACCGGCTGCGTCCAGGTCGGCTCGTCGGCGACTTTATACCGCTTCACCTCCTCGAACGACGCCCGGCCGGGACGGAACAGCACCAGCTCGCCGTCGGCCTCCAGGCTCATCACCAGATCCCCCAGTTTCAGCAGCGCGGCGTTGTCGGCCTGCCGCGGCTCCGACCGCCACAGGATTTCTCCCGTCTTGGCATCCAGGCTGTAGTACTGCCCCGAGTTCCGGATCGTCAGACTGAAGAAGACGTCCCCCACCATCACGCCGCTGGTCATGCGCATCGGAATTTCCGCGTTCGTCCACCCGACGCGCGGGATCCACCGGTTGTTCTCCTTCGAAACCGAGACCGCGGTCGTCGGCAGCGTATTGTTCGACACGATAAACGACTGCCCATACTGCACCGGGGTGATCGAGTTGGTGGAGTTCGTGCTGGCGAAGGGCTGCTCCCAAAGCAGCGCGCCCGTCGCAGCGTCCACGCCCACCAGCTTGGTCTGCGTCTGCGTCACGATCTGCCTCGTCCCGGCGATGTCCACCAGCAGCGGCGACCCATAGCCCGGGCCGTCTCCCTCCCAGCTCCATTTCACGTCCCCCGTGTTCGCGTCGTACGCCGTCAGCGCCCCCTTGTTATGCCCTCCCGGATGGAAGATCACCAGCCCGCCCGTGACCACCGGCGAAAACGAGTGCGAGGTGTAGAGCGGCAGGTGGTCCGGGTCCCCCGGCTTCTGCCACAGGATTTTCCCCGTAGCGGCGTCGAACGCCGTGACCGTGCCCGGCATCCCGATCGTGTACAGCTTCCCGCTCGAGAATGCCGGCGTTGACTTCGGTCCCGGGCCGTGCCGCGCCGCCGAGCCGTTCATCGTAAATGCGGCCGGATAGGAGTTGTCCCACAGCACCCGGCCGGTGGCGGCGTCGAGCTCCCGCATCACCTCATCGCCTCCCTTGCGCGTGAACATGTAGATCCGGTTGCCCACCACCACCGGCGTCGCATATCCTTCCCCGACTTCGAGCTTCCACGCCTGCTTCAGATTCTGCGGCCAGGCCTGCGGCGAGCGGAACTCGCTCACCGTGCCGTCCCGGCTCGGCCCGCGCCACTGCGTCCAGTCCTCCGCGGCCCCCAGTCCGGCGAGCAGTATCACTCCCCCCAGGATTGCCATGCCGACCCGTGTTCTATTAATACCCGCTCCAGTAATACCCGCTCCAGGTTTGCTACTCATGCGCGCCTCCCAATGAATTCGTCAAAGAAAGTCTTCGTCGCGGCGTTGCCCGCTCCAAGTCTCTACAACTGTTTCAAAAATGCTCTTTCGGGCGGGATTCGTCAGGGCACGGCTTTAGTCGTGCCGTAACCGCCTGTGTGATCCCGCCTTGCGGGATTCGTCAGGGCACGACTTTAGTCGTGCCGTAAACGCCGCAGAATCAGAGGGGCTTCAGCCCCTGAGGCGAAACGACATATTGATGTCGCTTCGCTTTGCTCGGCCAGTTTTACAGCAAAATGCATTGTCAGTCCTCGTTGCCCACCGCGTACAGAGCGTCGTCCGTGCGGATAAACAATTGTCCCCCCGAAATCGCCGGGGATGCCAGTTGCCGCGCGTCGAGCTTGTTGCGCGACAGGATGCGCGGCGTGCGCCCGGCGGCGAGCACCACGGTTTCTCCCCCTTCGCTCAGAAGGTAAATCTTCCCGTCGGCCGCTACCGGCGACGCCGTGTAGACGCCCCCGACGCGCTGCTGCCACACGCGCTCTCCCGTCCGGGCGTCCGCGGCGGTCACCACCCCGACGTCCCCGGCCATGTAGATCAACCCGTCATACAAGACCAGCGAGGAAACATACGGCCCGCCCGAGCCCGCCCGCCACACCACGTGGCTATCGGCGACGTTGCCCCTTCCCCCCGGCCGGATCGCCATGTACGGGCTGCTGCGGTAGCCGCGGCTGGTGTAGATCAGCCCATCCTGCTGCAGCGGCGACGGGATGGGAAACCGGCTCGTGCCCGGCACGTGCCACAGCCGCTCGCCCGTCGCAACGCTGTGCCCGCTGACTCCTGCGCTTGAATTGACCACCACTTCCGCCTCGCCTCCGGTTTCGATCGCCATGGGGGTGCTGTAGGAGATCAGGCCTTCCTCCTGATCCGCTTTCCACCGGTCGTTTCCGGTTTCTGAATCGAGGCCGAGCAGGTAGGACGCTCCGGGGTGATAGCACACCAGGATCACCGTATCTTTGTAAACGGCCGGCGAGCTGCCATGTCCCCAGTTGATGTCAAACGCCCCGTATGCGGCGGCCAGGTTCCGCTTCCACACCAGCTTGCCCGTCATGTCGAGCGCCGCGATCTGGCCCGTCCCGAACCACGCATAGACGCGCTCGCCGTCCGTCACCGGGCTCGCAGACGCCAGATTGTGCTTTTCATGAACCGAGGTCAGATCCCCCTCGGCGGGCAGCTCGTATTCCCAGAGTTTCCGGCCGCTGGTCCGGTCAAACGCGCTGACAAGAAAAATCACGCCTCCGCTGGCGCGCGCCGCAGCCTCGCTGCCCAGTCTCCGTTCTCCTGCCGCCGTGGAGTCGCCCGCCTGGTACAGCCGCGGGCCGGGGCGCGACTCTCCGCTCCCGATCTGCGAGGTCACAAAGACGCGCTCGCCCCAAACGATCGGCGACGAAATGCCGAGCCCCCGCACGGGAGCTTTCCACGCGATGTTCTCCGCATCGCTCCACTGCGTGGGCAGTCCCCGCTCCCTCGATACGCTCGACGAATGCGGGCCCCGCCAATGCGGCCAGTTCTCTCCCTGAGCCGCAGTTACAAAAGTCAGAAATAGGATTGCAAAAAACACTCTTCTATCGATAAGCCACCCCCAAGGTCTCCTTCCCGCTGCCCCGGGTCCATTCACGCACGGCGAATGACTCCAGGCAGACTCGCACCAGGATTTGCCGTCTACTGTACCAAGCCATGCCCCGCGGATCAAGCCGTTGGCATCGAGGCTCGTCTCTCCGTTCGAAGCCATCAGTTTGAAGCCAGCAGTGCTGTTCCCTTTCTCCTATGGCGTTTTCACTTTTTGTGTACCCCGTCAGGGCACGGCTTCAGCCGTGCCGCACGAGCCGTACCAAACAGCGGCTTCAGCCCCTGGGGTTCGTCTTCCCTTCACGCGGCGGGTTACACCATTTGTGAAAACGCCCTAGCCCATCAGGCGTTTACGCCTGGGTTTCCGTGTCGCCGCCGCAAACAAGCCCCTTTAGGGGCCAGGATTTCAAACTGAGCCACTACCGCCTCAAGTGAAAACCTTGGCTTTTCGTCAGGGCACGGCTTCAGCCGTGCCGTTACCGGCGTCAAATCAACGCGGTCTTTCACACAGATTCCTCAAGCCGTTGGCCGGAAGTACAGCACCATGGCCGCTCCCGCCGACGCCAGCAGGAAGCCCAGGTACAGCAGCGGGTTGATGGCGGACTTCGGCGGATGGATCGCCATTGCCAGAAACACGTTGACGATCGGAGCGCCTCCAAAGACCAGCGGCATCACGTACACCGGCAGGCCGCCCGCCTTGAACGCATAGATGATGCAGACCGCCCCGGCCGCCCCGAGCGCGCCTGCCCCTGTGGCCAGAATCAGGCCGGACCTGTTGAACTCCAGCAAGCCTCCCTGGGAGCTCAAGGCGGCCAACGGGACGATGACCCCCATCAGAAAGTAGGCCGCTCCCACGCACAGCAGCGCCTTCAACGGATTGCCCAGTTGCATTTGTCCCTGGTGCAGCAGCACTCCGTAGGCTCCCCACGAAAACACCGCTCCCGCCACAAATAGTATCCACACCATACGTTTCTTCGGCCTCCTTCTGGTTTCCTGCTGCACGATCGCACTGCTTCCTTTTCCCAACAGGAACTTCTTGGTCTTCTCTGTGTCCTCTGTGCCTCTGTGGCCATCCATTATAACGGGCATTGCTTTGCTTTCGTTATGTTATACTTGGGTCCATCAAAAACTGCTTGAGCTCTTTCCAGGGGAGGGCGTATGGGAACGGAACACAGCGGCTGTCGATTCGGTGCTTTGGTCGCTTGGGCGGTGACTTTGCTGGCCGCGTGTCTTCCGGCGTCCGGCCAGACCCCCGCGGCTCCTGCCACCGCACCGCAGTTCCGCGCGGTTGTCAACCAGTACTGCCTCACCTGCCACAACGAGCGTCTCAAAACGGCCGGCATGGTTCTCGAGGGAAGGAATTTCGAGAATCCCAGCGAGGATGCCCCGGTCTGGGAAAAAGTAATCCGGAAACTGCAGACCCGGCAGATGCCCCCCGCCGGCATGCCGCGCCCCGAGCCGGCTGTCTATGATGCGTTCGCATCGTATCTGGTCACGTCTCTCGACCGCTCTGCGGCCGCCCAGCCCAACCCCGGCAGGCCCGCCCTGCATCGCATGAACCGCACCGAGTATGCCAACGCCATCCGCGACCTGCTCGCGCTCGACGGCGACGCCATCGACATCGGCTCGCTTCTGCCCGCCGACGATGCCGGCTACGGCTTCGACAACATCGGCGACGTCCTCACGGTCTCGCCCATGCTCATGGAGGGCTACATGACGGCCGCGCGCAAGATCGCCCGCCTCGCCGTCGGCGATCCCTCCGCCCAGCCCGTTTTGGATACCTATGACGTCCCGCGCTTCGTCATGCAGAACGACCGCATGGGCGAGGAGCTTCCGCTCGGCTCGCGCGGCGGCATTGCCGTCCGCCATCACTTCCCCGTCGACGCCGAGTACACCCTGCGCATCGAGATGCAGCGCAACGGCAAGACCTATATCCTCGGCCTCGACCGCGCTCACCGCATGGATGTCCGCCTCGACGGAGCGAAGATCAAGGAGTTCACCGTCGGCGGCGATTTTCAGGGCGACGAGGGCCAATTGGGCTCCTACCAGGTCCGTTCCTTCGAGCAGGGCGAGTACGAGCGCTACCGCATGTACGCCGACAAGGACCTCGAGCTGCGCTTCCGGGCGAAGGCGGGCACGCGGCTGATCGCCATCACTTTCCCGAACGAGACTGCCGAGATTGAGGGCGTCTATGAGCCCCCGGTCACCGACTACGCCTACGCCATGGACTACGGCCGCCCGGACATGTCCCCGGCCGTCTCCACGGTCACCATCGGCGGACCGTATGACGTGGCCGGGAAAGGCGAGACCGAGAGCCGCCGCCGGATTTTTGTCTGCACCCCGGCCAACTCCGATGAGCAGGAGCCTTGCGCCCGCCGCATTCTCTCGCGCCTCGCTCGTCTCGCCTACCGCCGTCCCGTCACCAACGCCGACGTCGATGACCTTCTCGGCCTCTACCGCGCCGGCCGCGCGGAAGGCGGCACGGAAGGTGGCACTGCGGAAGGCGGCTTTGAGGAGGGCGTCGAGGCGGCCCTGCAGCGCATCCTCGTCGACCCCGAGTTCCTCTTCCGCATCGAGCGCGATCCCGCCGGCGCCGCCCCGCGCAGCCCGTATCGCCTGAGCGGCCTCGAGCTCGCCTCGCGCCTCTCGTTCTTCCTCTGGAGCAGCATCCCCGATGACGAGCTGCTCACCCTCGCCGAGCAGGGCAAGCTCCACGACCCCTCTGTTCTCGAAGCCCAGGCCCGCCGCCTCCTGGCCGACCCCCGCTCCAAGGCTCTCGTCGACAATTTCGCCGGGCAGTGGCTCTACCTGCGCAACGTCGCCAGGGCCTGGCCCAACCCCGACGCTTTCCCCGAGTTCGACGCCAACCTCCGCAACGCCTTTCAGCGGGAGTCCTCTCTGTTCGTCGAAAGCATGATCCGGGAGGACCGCAGCGTCCTCGACCTGCTCCGCGCCGACTACACCTTCGTCAACGAGCGCCTGGCGCGGCACTACGGCATCCCCAATATTTACGGCAGCCACTTCCGCCGCATCACTCTCGCGGATGAGAACCGGCAGGGCCTCATCGGCCAGGGCAGCATCCTGACCGTCACCTCCTACGCCACCCGCACCTCGCCGACCATCCGCGGCAAATGGCTCCTCGAAAACATTCTCGGCATGCCGCCCCCGCCGCCCCCGGCCGACGTCCCCTCCCTCGACGAGAAGAAGGGCGACGACGGCAAGCCGCTTACGGTCCGCCAGCAGCTGGAGATTCACCGCGCCAACCCCGTCTGCGCCAGTTGTCACAAAGTGATGGACCCGCTCGGCTTCGCCCTCGAGAACTTTGACGGCACCGGCAAGTGGCGCGCCACCGACGGCGGCAAGCCCATCGATTCCTCCGGCGTCACCCCCGACGGCTTCGAGATGCAGGGGCCGGCGGACCTCCGCCAGTTCCTCGTGAGCCATCCCGAGCAGTTCGTTCAGACCGCAACCGAGCGGCTCCTCACCTACGCCCTCGGCCGCGGCGTCGAGTACTACGACATGCCCGTCGTCCGCAAGATCATGCGCGAGGCCGCCCCCGGCGGTTACCGCTGGTCGGCCCTGCTCGTCGGCATCGTCCGCAGCATGCCGTTTCAAATGCGCAGGTCGCAATAGATCGGGAGACTGATTTAACCTCTCTGGACCGGGAGACTGATTTGACCGTTCTCTTAATTCCTGTGGATCGTCCCAAGGAAAGCCCCGGCAGGGGCGCTATCCTGTGGCCCACGGCGGAAGCCGTGGGGAGTGTATGCAGGCAGAAAGGAAAGCCCCGGCAGGGGCGACAGAACCCCGGCTTCAGCCGCTGCGGTTTGTCTTCCCATTCGGACGGCGGGACACACCATTTTTGAAAACGTTCTAGGCTTGTATTGCCCCGAAGGGGCAGCCGGTGAATAGCCGTAGGTTTCAACCTACGGGAACGCCACGATACAGATTCAACCCCGCAAGGGGTTGACCCCCGGAGCTAACAGACGAGGAGGTCCCATGATGATATTCCAAAAAGCGATTCCCCGCCGCACCTTCCTGCGCGGCCTCGGCACCACGCTGGCTTTGCCGCTGCTCGACTCCATGGTCCCCGCGTTCGCCCGCGCGGCCGACACCGGCACGGCCCAGAAGCGTCTCTCCATCGTCTATCTTCCGAACGGCGTCATGATGGACAAGTGGACTCCCGCCCAGGAGGGCTCCGGCTTCGAGCTGATGCCCATCATGCAGCCCCTGGCTCCGTTCCGCGACAAGATGCTGGTGCTCACCGGACTCAATCACGAGACCGGCCGCGCTCTCGCGGGCGAGAACACCGGTGACCACGCGCGCGCCGGCGCCACCTACCTCACCGGCGTCCATCCCCGCAAGACCGAGGGCGCCGACACCGAAGCCGGCGTCTCCATGGACCAGCTCGTCGCCCAGCACCTCGGCGAGAAGACCCAGCTCGCCTCGCTTGAGCTCTGCATGGACACCCCCGAGCTGCTCGGCCAGTGCGAGGCCGGCTACACCTGCGCTTACATGAACACCATCTGCTGGCGCACCCCCACCACTCCCATGCCCATGGAGAACCGCCCCCGCGTTGTTTTTGAGCGCCTCTTCGGCGACAGTGACAGCACGGAGCCGGAAGTGCGCCTGCGCCGCATCCAGCGCGACCGCAGCATTCTCGACTCCATCACCGCCAAGGCCGCCCGCCTCATGACCGACCTCGGCCCCACCGATCAGGCCAAGCTCACCGAGTATCTCGAAGCCATCCGCGACGTCGAGCGCCGCGTGCAGCTCGCCGAGGAGCAGTCCGAGCGCGAGCTGCCCACTTTGGAGCGTCCTCCCGGCGTCCCCTCCACCTTCACCGAGCACAACAAGCTGATGTTCGACCTCCAGGTCCTCGCCTACCAGACCGACATGACCCGCGTCATCACCTTCATGATGGGCCGCGAGTTCGGCGGGCGCACCTACCCCGAGATCAACATCCCCGAAGGCCATCACGCCTTGACCCACCACATGTACAAGCCCGACAAGATCAGCAAGGTCATCGAGATCAACACCTATCACGCCACGCACCTCGCCTATTTCCTCGACCGCCTGCGCTCCACGCCCGACGGCGACGGCTCGCTCCTCGATCACATGCTGCTTCTCTACGGCGGCGGCTTGAGCGACGGCAACTCCCACCTCCACGACAACCTGCCCACCATGCTTCTCGGCGGCGCGTCCGGCCAGTTGCAGGGAAACCGTCACCTCCGCGTTGCCAAGGACACCCCGGCGACGAACCTGTTCCTCACCATGATGGACCTGCTCGGCCTCCCCGTCGAAAAGTTCGGCGACAGCTCCGGCAAGCTCAACCTGCTTCCCGTCTGATCCGAGCCGCGCGCGTCAGCAAGCGGTGGTTTGTTCCCACCGTTCGGAATTCGAAATCTGGAATTCGGAATAACGAATGCCCGGTTACCCACGGTCCCGGCACGCCGTTTGCGCGGGCTCGTTCTTGTTCCTGCCGTTCTTCCTTCGTGCCCTTTGTGCCTTTGTGGTAATCCCTGTTTGTGTTCGTTCCTGTTCGTGTTGCTCTTCGTTTTCCATCTGTGAAATCTGCGCAATCTGCGGATTCCTGTCATGGACTTTCTCGTCACTCGTCACTTGTCACTCGTCACTGTTTTTCGGTTCTCTCGGTTCTCTCGGTTCTTTCGGAACTCTCGGTAGAATTCCTTTGACCTCGTCTTTTCCGCCCTTCCATACTGGCCCCGAGGAAGGAGTAGAAGCGTATGGGACAAACATCGTCACGAAAGCTCGAAGCCAACCGCAAGAACGCCTTGCAATCCACCGGCCCGCGCACCCCGGAGGGCAAGCAGAAAGCCCGCTGGAACGCCCTGGAGCACGGCCTTTTGGCCCAGGAGGCCATTATCCCGTTCGGCCCGGCCCAGGAGGACGACGCCGAGATGGAGCATCTGCTCACCGCATTGCGCGACGACCTCCAGCCCTCTGGCGCCCTCGAAGAAATCCTGGTCGAGAAGATCGCCGTCTGCTACTGGCGCCTGCGCCGCGTGCTGCGCGCCGAAAACGGAGAAATCCGTCGGGACACCGACGATGCGCCCCGGTCGCTCCGTCTGCAGCTCACCATGCAGGCCGCTCTTGCCGCCGAAAAGGACTCGGTGCGGCCCTCCGCGCTCCGGTCGAGTTCCTACGGCCTGGACGCGCTATTGGAATTCCTGACCCAGCTCCAGGTGGAAGTAGAAGAAAAAAAAGCCCTTTCCAAGGGCTCCCTGCGCACGCTGGCCCGCTATTTTGGCGACGGCCCCGAGGGCCTTGCTGCCCGTTGCGCCCTCGTGCAGCCTTCTGACTTAAGTGCACATCTCAACGGACCGGAATCTGCGTTAACTACCACAAAATCCGCCGAAAACTTGCTGCGTCTCCTGGAAGTGGAGAAGACAAAGCTGGCCAAGGCGTTGCAAGAGGTTCGGGGGGATGAGTTTGAGAGGTTGCAGTCAGACTTCGACCGCCTTAGCTTGCCCCAGGCAGCCGAAAAGATCGTGCGCTACGAGACCGCCGTGGAGCGCCAGTTGAACCGCGCTCTATATCACTTGGAGAAGATTCAAAATCGCAGAAAACAACAGAAACAAAAGCTCTTGAGACCATTTCACGCAAAATTTACGAAACGAACCCAAACTAGTACTCCTGGGCCTTCTACGGCTGGCCCGGATTCGGCGCGCCCGCTGCCGGCAGGTCCGGAAGCCGCTGGCTCCGGTTGATCCGGTACGCCTCCGAGTCTTCCTCCACGGGTGTGAAGTAGCCCGGCGTATCGAGCGGCATCGCCCCCAGTTGCAGCAGCAGATCCTCCGTGCTCGGCTGTTTGATCTCGCCCAGCTCCTGCCCGTACGGAATCCACGGCAGCCGCAGGCCCGCGGCGATGCTCAGCGGCGTCTGCTGATACTGGTCCTTCACGTCGAGCTGCGCGCCGCGGCCGGCCAGGAACTCGACGATCGCGTCCGCGCCGTTGGCGGCCGCCCCGTGCATCGCCGTCAGCCCGTTCGCGTCCGCCGCATTCACGTCCGCCCCCAGGTCCACGGCCAGCTTCACCGCTTCGAGCGCTTCCCGTTTCTCCTCCTCGTCAAAGTCCTGCCCCCGGGCGACTCCGGCGGCCGCGATCAGCGGCGTCATCTTCTCCTCCGTCGCAATCCTGACGTCCGCGCCCCCCTCGTGAAGAATGCGCATGACGTTCGGGTCCGGGCTTGCCGCGGCCAGCATGAAGGCCGTCGCCCCGACGGTGGCATCGGCGGCCGAGCCGCCGATGCGGGGTGCCTTCGTCAGTTGCGCGTTCGGGTTCGCGCCGTGCGCTACCAGCGCGCGCACGAGCTCCGTCAGGCTCGGCCGGAACCAGTGCGCCACGTAGTTCGCGTAGCGCACCCCGTTCAGCGACGTGATTCCCTTGACCACCGCGTAGTGCAGCGCCGTGGCCCCGTTGCTGTCCGCCGCGTTCGGGTCCGCGCCGTGATCGAGCAGGAAGACCCCCACGTCCTCCCGGCCGCTGGCGCTCGCCAGCACCAGCGCAGGCATTCCGTCCGGCGTCCGATCGTTGGCGTCCGCGCCGGCTGCCAGCAGCACCCGCGCCGACTCCACGTCGCCCACCCGCGCCGCAAACAGCAGCGGAGTGAATCCGCCCTTCGAGCGCGCGTTCACCTCCGCGCCGCCATCGATCAGCGCCTGCGCGGCTGCCGCATGTTTCTGCGCCACCGCCCACATCAGCGCCGTTTGCCCCTTTTCGCCGTCCCGCGCGTCCACCTCCGCTCCGCGCTGCAGCAGCGACCGGACCGCCTCGCGGCTTCCCGTGTGCGCGCACCGCATCAAAGCGGTTTCGCCGGACGGCAGGGCCGCGTTGGGATTCGCCCCGGCCGCGAGCAGCCGCTCCACCATGCCGGCGTTGCCGTTGGTGCAGGCCAGCGAGAGGGGGGTGGCGCCATAGTCGTTCGCCGCGTTCACGTTCGCTCCGGCGCGAATCAGCTGCTCCGCCACGTCCACGGCATCCCAGTGCGCCGCCCAATGCAGGGCCGTCGCGCCGTCCGGCTGGGCGGCGTTGACGTCCGGCTGGGCGGCGTTGACGTCCGGCTGGGCGGCGTTGACGTCCGCGTCCTGCCGCAGCAGGGACCGCGCCGTCTCCATATCCTTTTTCGCCACCGCATCCACGAGACGCAGATCCGCGGCAATGCCGGCCGTCCCGGCGCCGAGCAGCAGCAGCACGGCCGAACATCCCATGAGGATTGTCTTGGCCATCAGGATTCTCCTGGTAATCGTCATCCTTGCGCCCTCCCTCCGCCAAACAGACCGGGGTATTCCGCCCTGCGACGCCGTGAGTGCATTCTAGTCCTCCCCGCGAAAGGATACAATCAAAACTTGCGCCCCGGACAGGGCCGTCCCGTTGCCAAGTCCACACTTTGGTCCAGCACCCAATTCCCGTGAAAGTTTTGTGGTAATTTTGGTCCAAAGGGAGGTTGCAATTGCGGTAGAATTGCATGAGTAGTGTTGAGGCGCGACGTTAGCCCGTATGGCGCACTTGTACAGAGGGTGGGTTTTGGGGGTCGTTGCCTCATTGGACAGTTAACAGTCAGTGTTGCTGCACGAAGCAGGAAGCACGACAGGAAAATCCTGGCCCACGTGGCGTGTAGCAAGAGCGACGCAATAGCAATATGTCTTCTTCGGGTCCTGACAAAGGGATCAGCGAAGAATTCGAAGGAGGATCAGAAATGGAAAGAAAGTCAGCGTGTTGTATTTTCAGATGGAGCGAATGCGGGTTTGCTCTCCTGGCGCTTTTAATGTGCGCCTCGCTGGGGATGGCGCAGCTGGACACCGGGACCATCTCGGGAATCGTGCGGGATCAATCCGGGGGCGCCATCCCGGGAGTGGCGGTCTCGATCCGGAACACGGAAACCGGAATCGCACGGAATACGCAGACCAACGCCGCCGGGCGTTACGAAGCGGTGGCCTTGCCGGCCGCGAGCTATGAAATCTCGGCGGCCCTGTCCGGTTTCCAAACCTCAGTCCGCAGCGGCATCAACTTGACGGTAGGCCGCAACGCCGTGGTGGATATGACGTTGCAGGTCGGTGAGGTAACCCAGTCGGTAACGGTCACCGGGGAAGCATCGTTCGTGGAAACGACCACAGCGACAGTGTCGAACCTGGTGGATGAAAAGCGAGTCACGGACATCCCGCTGAACAACCGGGACCTGACGCAATTGGCGTTCCTGCAGCCCGGCGTAATCAAGATGCCAATCAACGCGGACAACGCGGATCCTTCCGTGGCAGGCTCAGGCGACAAGATAACGGTGGCCGGATCACGGGCCACCATGAACACGTTCCTGTTGGACGGCGTATCGAACGCGGACCAAAGCGGCAACGTGGCATCGGTGGGCGGGGCCTACGAGGGCGCGGAAACGATTCAGGAGTTTCAGGTCATCACCAACAACTATTCCGCGGAGTATTCCAATCGGCCGGGCGCGATCATCAGCGCGATCACGAAGTCCGGAACGAATGCCCTCCATGGAAGCGTCTACGAGTTTCTGCGGAATGACAACCTGGACGCCGCCAAGTGGGAAGACAACGCGTTTTGCGACACGACGGTGAATCCCAACGGATGCAAAGGCGAGTTCAAGAGGAATAACTTCGGAGGGTCGTTGGGCGGACCGATTCTGCGTGACAGAATGTTCTTCTTCACAGCGTATGAAGGGCTGCGCGAGAGGAAAGCCGCGACGGACACTGGCGTGACCATCAGCCCGGAGGCGCGCACGGGGAACCTGGGACCGAATGGCGCGGTGAATCCGGCCACGGGGACTACCGTCTGGCCGGTGAACCCGGAGGTGGTGCCTTATCTGAATGCGTTTCCTCTTCCCGGGCAAGGGAATAACGTCATCGAGGATTTCGGAGATGGAACGGTGCAGGTTTCCGGCGCGAATCAGCGACCGATCCGGGGCGATTTCGGGACGGTGAAGGTCGATTATCAGTTCGGGAGCCCGAAAGCCGGCTTCCTGTCGGGGACTTACAATACAAACTCCGCGGAGAGGTCGAACCTGCACTTCTTCCAGTCCGGCGGTTCGCAGATCGGGGGTAACGAATCCGACCTGGGAGTCACGAGCCGCAAGCACGTGGTCTCGCTGCGGCATACCAGCGTCCTTTCGCCCACTATGCTCAACGAGTTTGCCTTCGGGTACACCCATTCCCTAACCAACAACAACATTCCCGTCACGGATTTTGACTGGAGCGCGCTTCGCTGGCAGGACACTTCCGCGACGATGGGCTATCTGGAACCGGGCACGGACGTCACGCCGATCGGGTTCGGAGCGAACGCGGCATTCTTCGGGACCAAAGCTCCGACGTTCCGGAACAACATGACCATTACCCTTCCGGCTCATACCATGAAGTTCGGGGGAGAGTTCCTCCACGCCACGGTGCCCGTTCTGCAGGGCCCCGATGGAGAGAACGGCCGTTACGTGTTTGAAGGCCTGGAGTTCTTCCTGCAAGGGTTCCCGTCGGAGTTCGATTCAGTGCTTCCCGCAGGGGCCATCGTGCTGGGATTGGTCAATCAGCGAGACCCGGAAACAACCCTGAGTATGAACCAGTTTGCATTCTATTTTCAGGACAACTGGAAGGCGCTTCCGAGTCTGACGCTGAACCTGGGACTGCGGTACGAGTTCCAGACGGAGCTTAAGGAAGAAAAGGACCGGCTGTCATCGTTCCGGGACATTCACGGGACTCAGGTAACGGTCGGAGGGCCTCTCTTCAAGAACGCCACGCTGCGGAATTTCAGCCCGCGCATCGGGTTCGCCTGGTCTCCGGGAAACCGGACGACGTCGCTGCGCGGCGGCTTCGGCATCTTTTACGCTCCGACAGCCGTGCCGGAATACCAGTACGTTCTCGGACAAATGGCGCCATACCTGGGCGAGGGAGGGTTGGTAGACCGGGCTTCGGCGGGAGCGATCAATTTCCCCAACGCGTTCCGAACGCAGTCCGCAGCACTCGCCGGATCGCCCAACTACCGCTCGCAGGAATTCAACCAGAAGCCGACGCGGATTTACCGTTGGAGCCTGACGCTCGAGCGGGAGCTGGGCAACTGGTTCGTTTCGGCCGGATACTCCGGATCGCGGGCGCTGCACCTGGCGGTGACATCGGAAGCCAACCAGAACCGCTGGGTGGGCTGGCCGAACGAAGTTCCGACGGCGGACAAACAATTCGTGGACGGGACGTTCATCAACCCGCTGATGGCGCGGTTGACAGTGACGCACATGAAGGGCGACAGCTTCTACCACGGTCTGGGCGTAAACGTCATGCGTCGTTTGACTGCCGGCCTGCAGTTCCAGGGGGCGTATACAGTAGCCAAGTCCATGGACACGAGTTCCTCTCCCGGAAACAACACGGAGGGATTTGCTCAAGGCCAGCGGGCGGCGTTGTTCTGGGATATGGATCACTGGAAGGGCCGGTCGATTTTCGATATCCGGCACAACTTCGTGAGCAACCTGACCTATGACCTGCCCCGGATGGACTTCGGGAGCGTAGCCGGAGCGCTGGTGAACGGATGGCAGCTTAACTCGATCATCACTCTGTCCCAGGGGCATCCCTTCACGCTTCTGGACGTCAATCGGAACCAGAACGCGGCGTTTGAACGGGCGGACAGTCTGCGGCCGAATCTTGTTCCGGATGGGCTGAATGATCCGGTTCGAGGCGGGCCGGCGCAGTATTACGACCCGTCGCAGTTTGCTCCGTCCGTGTGCCGCGGTGGCGGTCTGTGCCAGCCGGGCCAGCCGGGTTACGCCGTGGGATACTTCGGGAACCTGGGGTACAACACCGTAACCGGTCCGGGATTGGTCAACGTGGATTTCTCCACGAACAAATCCTTCCAGATCACGGAGAGCAGCGCTTTGCAGTTCCGGGCGGAGATCTTCAACCTGTTCAATCGTGTGAACTTCAACATACCCAGCGGGTCCGCTCTACAGCCGTATCGCCTGGTGGGCCAGCGCCTCGAGCAAAATCCAACCGCCGGACAGATTACCAAAACCCGCACCTCCGCACGGCAGATTCAGTTCGGACTGCGGTTCACTTTCTAACCTTATGAACCTTAACCTTCGTGCGGCGCCGCCTTTCTCCTTTCGGGGGAGGGCGGCGCTCGTACGGAACGCCCCGCCCAGCAGAGTATTTCGTCCCTGAAAACTTGGCTTCTCCTCCTGCCAATGCATGGTAAAATAGAGTGTTTTGATTGGAGGCGCCCGCGCCATGCTCCTGTTGCGAGCAATCCTGTTCATCGCGATGGCTGGAGGCAGCTGCCTGTGGGCAGCGGGCCAGCAAGCTTCCAACTCCCCACCGGCCGCCTCTCCCGTCTCAGCCTCCGCGCAGCGCGCTCTGCTGCAGCGGTACTGCTTTACCTGCCACAACGAACGGCTCAAAACGGCGAACCTCCTGCTCGATCAGGCCGATGTGGAGCACCCGGGTGCGACCTCCGAAGTCTGGGAAAAGGTGGTGCGCAAGCTGCGCGGGCGGCAGATGCCGCCGGCCGGCATGCCGCGGCCCGACGAAGCAGGCTATGACGGGCTCATCCACTACCTGGAGACGGAGCTCGACCGCACGGCCCGGGCCAATCCCAACCCCGGCAGGCCGGTGATCCATCGCCTCAACCGCACCGAGTACGAGAATGCGGTCCGCGATCTGCTGGCGGTGGAGATCGACGGCGACGCGCTGCTGCCGGCCGACGACGCCGGGCAGGGGTTCGACAACATTGCGGAGATTCTGTCGGTCTCGCCGCTGCTGGTCGAGCGCTACATTGCGGTGGCGCGCAAGATCAGCCTGCTCGCCATCGGCGACCCCGATACGCGGCCCTACACGGAATCCTACAGCGTCGACCGGCGCCTCGTGCAGGACGACCGGGTCAGCGAAAACCTTCCCTTCGGAACCCGCGGCGGAACCGTCGTCCGCCATCATTTCCCGCTCGACGGCGAGTATGTGATCAAGGTCCGGCTGCAACGGAATAACGACAACTATATCCGCGGCCTGAATGAACCGCACCAGCTCGACGTCCGTCTGGATGGAAAACTGCTCCAGTCGTTCCGCGTCGGCGGCGACCACAAAGGCCGGTCGAGCCCGGTCTATTCGTTCATCAATAAAGACTACGTGGGAGACCCGCAGCAGGAAGTTTACGAGCTTCGCGCGGATGAGGGATTGGAAGTCCGCTTCCCGGCCCAGGCCGGGACCCATGCCGTCGCGGTCGCGTTCCTCGAAGAGCGCACGGAGCCGGAAGGCGAGCGGATGCCGCGCCAGGTCTATGACGAGCTGCTTTCCTACAAGGGCGGCGAGCCCGCCGTGGACAATGTCTCGATCTCCGGCCCCTATAACGCCCAAGGGATAGGCAATACTCTCAGCCGGCAGAGGATTTTCGTGTGCACGCCGGCAACCGCCGATGCGAACAGCGAGACCGCATGCGCGAAGCAGATTCTCTCGAAGCTCGCCCGGCGCGCGTTCCGCCGTCCCGTCACGGAGTCCGATGTTCAGACGCTGCTCAAGTTCTACGAAGTAGGGCGCCGTCAAGGCGGCTTTGAAGAGGGAATTGGGACAGCCGTCCGGGGAATCCTGGTGAGCCCTGAGTTTCTGTTCCGGGTCGAGCGCGATCCCCCAAACGCCAAGCCCGGGACCGCGTATCCGGTAAGCGACCTGGAGCTGGCATCGCGCCTCTCGTTCTTCCTATGGAGCAGCATTCCCGATGAGGAGCTACTGCGGGTGGCCGAGCAGGGCAAGCTGCGCGAGAACACAGTTCTCGAAGCCCAGGTAAACCGCATGCTGGCCGATCCCCGCTCCGAGGTCCTGGTCGAGAACTTTGTCGTCCAGTGGCTGGGCCTGAAGCGGCTCGAGGCGATGTCTCCGGACCCGGTGGCGTTTCCGGATTTCGACGAAAACCTGCGGGAGGCGCTCGAGCAGGAGTCCATCCTGTTTGCGGAAAGCATTGCGCGGGAGAATCGCAGCATTCTGGATTACTTCCGCGCCGACTACACCTTCCTGAACGAGCGGCTGGCGCGGCACTACGGCATTCCCAACGTCTACGGGAGCGCGCTGCGGCGCGTGGAGCTGACCGATGAGGCCCGCAGAGGCTTGCTGGGCCAGGGGAGCGTCCTGGCCGTCACTTCCTACGCCAACCGCACCGCCCCGACCCTGCGGGGAAAGTGGCTGCTGGAGAACGTCCTGGGGACGCCGCCGCCCGCGCCGCCGGCGAACGTCCCGGGCCTTACGGAAGACAAGGGGACCGGCCGCGTTCTGACCATGCGCGAGCGCATGGAGCAGCACCGCGCGAACCCGGCTTGCGCCGTTTGCCACAAGGTGATGGACCCGCTGGGATTTGCGCTTGAGAATTTCGACGCGATCGGCCGATGGCGGGACACCGAAGGCTCGACGCCGATTGATTCCTCGGGAGTGCTTCCCGACGGCTCGGCGTTCGATGGTCCGGTCGAGCTCCGGAAGATCCTGCTGGGACAGCGCGAATTGTTTGCCCGGAACCTTACGGGAAAATTGCTGATGTACGCTCTGGGCCGCGGCCTCGAACCATACGACCAGCCCGTGGTCCGCCGGATTCTTCAGGAAGCCGCTCCCCGCGATTACCGCTGGGCGGACCTGATTGCCGGAATTGTGAAGAGTATGCCGTTTCAGATGAGAAGGGCTCGAGAGAGGAGGAGAGGACTCATGATGATATTCAAGAAGGCGATCCCACGACGCACGTTTTTGCGAGGAGCCGGCGCGACGCTGGCTCTGCCGCTGCTCGACGGAATGTTCCCGGCGTTCGCGCGCGCGGCGGACACGGACGGAAAGCCGCCGGTGCGGTTCTCCGTGGTCTTTGTTCCGAACGGGCGGATCCCAAAGTCCTGGACGCCCGAGCAGGAGGGCGCGGGGTTTGCGATGTCTCCGACTCTGGAGCCTTTGTCTCCCTACCGGGACCACCTTCTGGTGCTGAGCGACCTTGCGACCTTGCCGGACGAGAAGCTCATGCGGACTGCAATCGGTCTGGATGCCGGGCCGCATGCAACGGCCAGCGGCGTCTTCCTGACGGGCGTGTACCCGCAGCGGGGCGGCCGGGCCGGCATCTCCGTGGACCAGATCATCGCCAAGGAGCAGGGCCAGCACACGCAACTGGCGTCGCTCGAGCTCTCGCTCGAATCCGGCGAGACGGGCGAGGGCGGCGACGGCGCCGACAGCGAGGCTTTCCTCAACACCCTCTCCTGGCGCAGTGAAACCACGCCGCTCCCGTCGGAGAACAATCCGCGCAAGGTCTTCGAGCGCCTGTTCGGCGAGAGCGACAGCACCGATCCGGCCGAGCGCCTCCGGCGCATGCGGGAAGACCGCAGCATCCTGGACCTGGTCACCGAGCAGGTGTCGCGCCTCTCCCAGGGGCTTGGGCCCGGCGACCGGACGAAGCTCGACGAGTACCTCTCCGCGATCCGCGACGTCGAGCGGCGCATCCACCTGGCCGAAGAGACAAAGACCGACTTGCCCGAAATGGTGCGGCCCGCCGGCATGCCCTCGAACTACGAGGAGCACGCCCGCCTGATGTACGATCTGCAGGTGCTGGCTTACCAAAGCGATATGACGCGCGTCGTCACCTTCGCCATGGCGCGGGAAAAAAGCGAGCGGGCGTACCGCGAGATCGGCCTCGATGAAGGGCACCACGCCCTGACGCACCACGGCGGCAATGCCGCCATGATCGCCAAAGTCGAGCAACTCGAAAAGTATCACTCGCAGCAGTTCGCCTATTTCCTCGACCGGATGCGCTCGACGGCGGACGGCGACGGGTCGCTGCTCGACCACTCGGTCATCCTCTACGGCAGCAGCCTGAGCGACGGCAACGCGCACTCGCGGCGCAACCTTCCGATCGTGCTGGCGGGCGGCGGCAACGGCCAGATTCAGGGAGGCCGTCATATCCGGGTTGCAAAGGACACCCCGCTGACGAACCTCTTCCTGACCATCATGGATATGACCGGCGTGCCCGTCGAGCGCTTCGGCGACAGCACGGGGGAACTGAACCTGCTGTCGATCGCATAAGAGAGCGTCTCATGTGGTAGTACGGCATGAATTTTTATGCCGTGGGTACGTCAGCATCGTTGCGGTAAAAACCAACGGCACAAACGACGTGCCGTGGCTACCAGCTTTTGCAAGCGTAGCAGTCGGAAGAATTCAGCCCCGGAGGGGCGTCAGCATGTGGCCCACGGCGCAAGCCGTGGGATCACAGGCGAAGAACCTGGAAGCCCCGGCAGGGGCGACATAATACAGCCGTGAAACTCAACCTTGGAATGAACCGACTCCGCATGGGATTCCTCGCGATCCTTCTCGGGTTCGCGACGCTCTCACTCGCCGCCGACACCCCTCTGGTGGAAGCGGCCAAGAACCGCGACCGCGCCGCCGTGCGCGCGCTACTCGCTCAGAAGGCCGACGTGAACGCCGCCCAGGGAGACGGCGCAACGGCGCTCGCCTGGGCCGCCCATTGGGGCGACACCGAAACTGCGGGCCTCCTGATTCGGGCCGGGGCGGACGTGAATCGGGCCAACGATTACGGCGTTACACCGCTTTCGCTCGCCTGCACCAAGGGGAATGCGGCGCTGGTCCGGATGCTGCTCGACGCCGGAGCGAATCCGAGCGCCGCCCGAAAGACGGGTGAAACGCCGCTCATGACCTGCGCGCGGACGGGCAACCCGGAAGCGGTGAACCTGCTGCTCGACGGGGGCGCGGACCCGAACGCCAGAGAGACCCGCCGCGGCCAGACGGCCCTCATGTGGGCGGTGGCGCAGCGACATTCCGAAGCCGCAGCCGCGCTGATGTCGGGCGGCGCCGATGTGAATGCGGTATCGCACATTCCCGACGGCTTTACACCGGCGCAGTATCTGACCTACGGCGTCTACCGGCGCGACCCGACCCGCGTGGATACGTTCGGCCCGGACGACGTGCATCCGGACCCGGCCAGTTCGCGCGGCGGGTTTTCGGCGTTGATGTTCGCGGCCCGCGCGGGCGATCTCGATTCGGCGCGCCTGCTCGTCGAAGCGGGGGCCGCGGTGAACCACTCTTCGCCCGAGTACGGAAGCGCGCTGGTTGTCGCGGCAGCAAGCGGGCGGGACGCGAGCGGGCAGGACGCAAGCGGGCAGGAAGACCTCGCGCGGTTTCTGCTCGACCGGGGCGCGGACCCGAATGTCACCGATCGCTGGGGTTTCACCGCGCTCCACTACGCGCTGCGGGACGGCATCACTGCCATCGGGATGTCCCGGGAGCGCATTCCCACCGACAGCTATTGGCTGCGGCCCGGCATGCCCGGACTCGTGAAGACTCTGCTCGAGCACGGCGCGGACCCGAACGCCCGCGTCGGAGACGGCTTTCCGGCGTTTGACTATCCGCCGTTCCAGCGCACGACCGGCAACATGATGCCGCAGATCCGTCAGCCAGGCGCAACGCCGTTTTTCCTCGCTGCCGCTTCGCTCGACGTCAATCTGATGCGGCTTCTGCTCGATCACGGCGCCGATCCCACGCTCTCGACAGCCGAGGGAACGACGCCCTTGATGGCGGCCTCCGGGATGGGCCGGTTGGAAGACCTGACCGAAGCCGAGCAGCAGAAGGCTCTCGAAGCCGCGCGGCTGGCCCTCGAAAAGGGCAACGACGTGAACGCCGCCAATCAGGACGGGCGGACCGCTCTCGCGGCGGCGGCCTACGTTGGAGCGAACAGCGTGATTCAACTGCTCGCGGAGCACGGAGCCGACCTCGATGCGAAAGACCGCTACGGCCAGACCGCGTTGAGCATTGCGCAGGGCATTGCGCCGAAGTTCGAAGGCGGCGACAAGCGCTTCCACTCCCCCTCGCCCCACCCCGAGGCGGCCGAGCTTCTTCTGCGGTTGGGCGCCAAACCGCTTCCCTCCACTGGCGAAGCCGGACAGTAAGCGCGGGCGTTCCGGCTGTTCACATTCCGGCCCAAAGGCCTGTTTCTCCGCGCCCGTTTCCCCTTGACATCACCATGCCTGCTGCGGGATGATTCTGAACAGAACGGGATCGGCATTTCGGAATTTCTGGCGGGTATTTCTGCAAGTCGGGAGGGCACCATGAAGCAAAAGGAATCGGGTCGGCGGGAATTCCTCAAAGGGAGCGCCGCGATTGTCGGCGGACTGGCCGCGGGAGGCTTAGGGGGCCTGCAGCAAGCCAGCGGGCAGCAGACGCCCGAGCCGAACTATATCCAGCGCCGCGACGTGCCCCCATCCAGCACGCGCTCCGAGTTTGACACGATGTCGCGGCGAGGGTTCAACGGGCGCGGCGTCAGCGCCTACACGCCGCTCCAGGACCTGAAGGGAATCATTACGCCGAACGAAGTCCATTTCGAGGTCAACCACGAGAACGGCATCATCCCGGTCATCGATCCCAAGGAGTTCAAGCTGGTGATCCAAGGCATGGTGGACCGCCCCCTGGTGCTGACGATGGACGAGATCAAGCGCCTGCCTTCCATTTCCCGCATCTGCTTCCTCGAATGCAACGGAAACGGCAGCGGCATCTTCAACGACGACGCCAAGACCGCCCAGGACACGCACGGCCGGACCAGCACCAGCGAGTGGACCGGCGTGCCCTTCTCCCTGCTGTTTCGCGAGGCCGGCCTGCAGCCCGGCGCGAAGTGGCTGATCACGCAGGCGTCGGACCCGAGCCGCCACGCCCACGACATCCCGATCTTCAAAGCCATGGAGGACGGTTTTCTCGCCTACGCGCAGAACGGCGCGCCGCTGCGCATGGAGCAGGGCTTCCCGCTGCGGGTTGTGCTGCCCGGCTGGGGCGGCCGCATGAACGTGAAGTGGATCAACCGCATCCGCGTGTCGGACCATCCTTACCTGCCGCGGCAGGAGATTTTCGCGCACATGGACCACTCGCCCGTCGGACCTCTGACCTGGTGGATGGCGGGCAACAAAGCGATGGCCTATCAGTTTCTGATGTACCCGAAATCCGTGATCACCTTCCCGTCCGGCGGACAGAAACTTGCCGGGCCGGGGCCGTATGAAATCGAAGGCATCGCCTGGTCGGGCGCCGGCGCGGTCCGCCGCGTCGAGGTCTCGACCGACGGCGGGCGCACCTACCAGGACGCGCAGTTGCAGGGCCCCGTCATTCCAAAGGCCCACACCCGGTTCCGTTTCCCCTGGCGGTGGAACGGGGAAGAGGCGCTGCTGCAGTCCCGCTGCACCGACGACCAGGGCGACGTGCAGCCGACTCCGGGGCAGGTGGCGGAAATCTGGGGCACCGACGACAGCGCCGAGTGCCGCAACCTGATGGGCGACCTCTGCACCCGCATTCCGCGCAGAACCGAGAACGCCGTGATCACCACCTGGAGGCTCAGCCGCGATGGCGCCGTCGTAAACCACATGCCTTCGGTGCCGCGCAGCCCCGAGGTCGCGGCCAGGATCGACGAGTTGTTCAACGCGCACAACCATTAGGTGCAGTGGTTAGTGGACAGTGAATAGTGAATAGTGAGTGGGGGATAGCCGCGGTCCCGCCTCGCGGGATGCCGTGATGGGCTTTCCATTGGAGCGCCGGAGGCGCGAAAGATTCTAGCCCAGAGTGCGAGCCCTGGGTGGAAATGTGAAAAGGCGACAAGCCCCGGAGGGGCGACAGAAATCTCCCCTCGAGCTTCCATACCCAAAGGGAGGACCTTCCGTGCAGCGGCAAATCCGGCGGCAAACTTGGATGACACTGGCAATCGCTCTGGCGGGCGCGTCGCTCGCCCTCGCGCAGATGCCCACCTACGGCCTCGGCAGGCCCCCGGCCGCGAACGAGCTCGGCGGGACCGAGCTCGCCGTCAGCCCCAAGGGGACCGAGCTTCCTCCCGGCAGCGGTACGGCGCGGCAGGGCGCCGCGATCTATACGGCGAAATGCCAAGTCTGCCACGGCCGCGAAGGCGCCGGCGGCCCCTACAACCGCCTCGTGGGCGGCAACGTCGAGGAGTTTCCTTTCGCCACGATTCTTTGGGACTTCATCCACCGCGCCATGCCCCGCCAGTTGCCCGACATCGGCCGCCGCGGCCCGGACCTCACCAACGACGAGGTCTACTCCCTGACGGCCTACATTCTCTTCCTCAACAACGTCGTCAAAGAGGATGACGTCCTTGACCGCGTGTCGCTGCCCAAAGTCCGCATGCCGCTCCTGAGCGACCAGCTCGAGCGCGCCATGGCCGTCCCGCGCTAGAGCGGTTCTCTCATTGCTGTAGCTCATCCGCAGGAAGCCCCGTAGGGGCGCTATCCTGTGGCCCACGGCGCAAGCCGTGGGATTCCTGGGCGCTGATCCGAGCTAGCCCCGTAGGGGCGACAGACCCGCCGATTTACAGCAACAAGAGAAACGCTCTAGCCCGGACTTCTCGCCAATCTTTGAACAAGCAGAAATAAGAAAGGCGCAGCTTGTGAAAGGCTGCGCCCGATTCGTGAAGGGGTTTTGGAACCTACTGCCCGGAGCGGTCCCGCGGCTTGCCGGTCCAGGGCTCCGCGCCCAATTTCAGAAGCAGCTCCGCAACGCCTTTCTGCTCCTTCGGCTGCCGGAAGCTGTAGTCGTAGCGCGCGCCGCCGAGCTGCCGGTAGACGAGGCCCTCGGGGTCGCCGAGCGCGATGGTCATCGGCGTCTGGCCGTACTTGTCCTTCGCGTTCAGGTCCGCGCCCTTCGAGGCCAGGAACTCGACGACTTCGGCGTATCCCATGAACGTGGCGGCGTGCAGCGCGGTCTGCTGGCGCCACTCGTTCACCGCATTGACGTCGGCTCCGAGATCGACGGCCATCTTGACGGCTTCGAGAATCCGTTTATGCTGGTCCGCCGTGGTCGTGTACTCGACTCCCACCGTCCCGCCGAACCCGACTCCGCCGCGCTCGTGAGCCATTCCCGCGGCAACCATCAGGGGAGTCACGCCGTCTTGGGCGGGCAGCCGCGGATCCGCCCGCCGCTCCACCAGGAAGCGCATCATGTCCAGATCGCGCGACGCGGCAGCCAGAAAGAACGGAGTCGCTCCGACCAGGCTGACCTGGGGAAGGAAATTACCGTTCGAGCGGGAGATCGGGGCGTAGTCATACGGAGGAAAATCGGCCGCGATCTTCGCGTTCGGGTCCGCGCCGTGATCGAGCAGCGCCTTGGCCAGCTCCGGCATGTTGGGCCGGGTCCAGCCGAAGCGGTCCGTCGCCTGGGGCTTGGCGCTGCTGATCTCCAGCATCCCATCGTGGAAGGCGTAATGGAGCGGGGTAACGCCGAATCCGTCCGTCACGTTCGGGTTCGCGCCATTTTCGAGCAGGAAGATGGCGAACTTCTCGTTGCCGCTGGCGCTCGCAATCACCAGAGCGGTGCCCTCTTCCGTGGTGGAGTCATTAACGTCCGCGCCGGCCGCAAGCAGCGCCCGCGCCGATTCAACATCACCCTGCTGGGCCGCGAACAGCAGCGGCGTAAACCCGCCCTCCGTCCTGGGGAAATGCACGGTAGAGGGGTAGGTCGAGCCCTCGGTTCTGCCTGTCAGGCAAGGATCGTCGGGGGTGCAGGGGGCCACGAAAGGTTCCGGCAACGAAGTGACTTTCGAGCGCGCCCGGATGTCGGCTCCGCCCGCAATTAGTGCCTGGACAATGTCGGAGTGCTTGTTGGCGGCGGCCCACATGAGAGCGGTTTGGCCTTTTTGCGTTTCATGCGCATTGGGGTCGGCGCCCTTGGCCAGCAAGGCTTTGACCGCCTCGGAGCTTCCGGTGCGGGAGCAGGTCAGGAGCGGGGTCTCGCCGGTCCAGAGGGCTGCGTTTGGATTCGCATCCGCTTCGAGCAGCCGGCTGACCAGAGCCGCGTTCTGGTTGGTGCAGGCAAGCGCGAGAGCCGTCACGCCGTAGTCGTTGGCGGCGTTGACGTTCGCGCCCGCGCGGATCAGGAGGTCCGCCATTTCGAGGTCCTGGCGGTGGACCGCCCAATGGAGGGCGGTCGAGCCATCGGGCTCCGCCGCGTTCACATCGGTCCGGCTGCTGAGCAGGGAGCGCACGGTTTCCCGGTCCCCCTGTTTGGCGGCGTCCATCAGGCTTTGATCGGCCGGCGAAAGGGCGGCCGCAAACGCGCCCGCCGTCATCGATACCGCCAGCAGGCATCCCGCCAGCATCGATCCCGCCAGCATCGATACCGCCAGCAGGCAGGTACACACAGCTCCAACTCTCGCGATCATGGCTTTCATGGTTCTCCCCCGGCCGCCGGCCCCGATTCTTCCATAAGTGGGCCGGCGGCTCCTGCGCGCCTGCCAGGCGCCTTGCTAAGCGATTGAGAGATGTTCCAGCTTCCCGGTTACGTCGCTGTACTGATTGTCGACGAACTCGGCCGCAGGAACCTTCAGCATATCGAGCACGGTCAGGTGCAGATTCGACAGCGGCAGGCCGTCATACTTGATGTGGCGGCCGCCCTGGATCTGGCCTGCGGCGCCGCCCGCCACCACGATCGGAACGTCGTTGTGGATGTGGTAGTTGGCATCGCTGAGGCTGCTGCCGAAGAGAATGACCGAATGATCGAGCAGCGAGCCGCTGCCGTCCGGCGTGTCGCGCATCTTCTCCATGAAGTACGAGAACACCTCGGTCTGGTAGCGGTCGATCTTCTCCACCATCGCCATCGTCTCGGCAACTTCCTTGTGATGGGAGAGCGGGTGGTGGCCGTCGCCGATGCCGATTTCGCGGTACGGACGGTCGGTCTGCTCCCGGCCCATCATGAAGGTGGTGACGCGGGTCAGGTCGGACTGGA
>Ga0326597_10002270_pt1 | contig 28927 bp, 26 predicted proteins | sample RVTome_12_FD_203789 | JGI IMG/M metagenome (GOLD analysis project Ga0326597, IMG submission 203789) | Soil microbial communities from uranium-contaminated site in the Upper Colorado River Basin, Wyoming, United States - RVT100D185 | ecosystem: Environmental > Terrestrial > Soil > Contaminated >... | reverse complement strand
TGTTGCAGCGCTTTCTCGAGCAATCCAACGTCAACGCGGTCTCGGAGATCTCCGAGCTGATCATGGCCCAGCGCGCCTACGAGATGAACTCCAAGGTGATCTCGTCCGCCGACGAGATGATGCGCGCGACATCGAACCTGAGCTAGCCCGGGAGGAGCCGACACCATGATCCGCCTCGTCACCGCCGCCGCGTTCGCCCTCGCCCTCGCCCTCGCCCTCGCCGCGGCGCCGGCCGCGGCCCTGTCGCTGCGGCCCGATGTGACCGTGGGCGAGGATGTGGTCCGGCTCGGGGACATCTTCTCCGGCGGCGGCGACAAGGCCGACGTCGCCCTGTTCCGGGCTCCGGCGCCGGGGACCGACGGCATCGTCAGCACCGACCGGCTGCGGCAGGCGGTGCGTCGGCTGGGGCTCGCCTGGGCGCCGCCCTACGGGCTCAACCAGATCAAGGTCACGCGCGCGGCCGTAATCCAGAAGGGAACCGTCGCGCTCGCGACCATCGCCAGGCGGCTGGCCCTCGCCATCGCCGACACGCTGCCCGGCGCGCGCACCGTCGAGGACCTCGCGGTCACGCTGGCGCCGGACGCGGGGCCCGTCTATCTCAAGGGCGAGGGCGCGCACGAGCTCGACATCGTGCGCCTCGACATCGACCCCAGGCGCGGTTCGTTCGAGGCCGCGATCGAGGTGACCGAGGCCGCCGGCGCCAGCACCCATCGGTTCTCCGGCGAATACGAGGAATATGTCGACGTGCCGATCCTCGCCGCCGATGTCAGGCGCGGCGAGACCATCGGTCCCGAACATCTGGCGACGATCAGGACCGGGCGCGGCGAGGCCGCGCTCGCCGCGGCCATGGACGACATCGTCGGCAAGGCGGCGCGGCGCTACCTGCGCGCCGGCGCGACACTGCGGCTCAGCGATGTGGAGGACCCGAAGGTCGTCGAACGCGGCCAGCTCGTCACCGTCACCTTCGAGCGGCCGGGAATGATGATCACCACCCAGGGCCGGGCGCTCGAGGCGGCGGCGGCGGGCGGCACGGTGCCGGTGCGCAACCTCAGCTCGAACCGGGTGATCCACGCGGTCGCAACGGGCCCGGGGCGGGTCAGCGTCGGCATCATCGGCCCGACCCACCTTGCCATGAACTAGGCGCCTCGCGGGGGAATCGGGGGAACCATGCGCATTCGATCCAGCACCGGCCAGCGAGGCGGGCTCGCGCTTTCGGCCGTCACCGCCGGCACGATGCTGCTCGCCGGCTGCTCGACCGCCGAGCGCCTCGCCAATATCGGCGCCGAGCCGCCGCTGTCGGCGATCGACAATCCCGTCAGCCAGCCGGGGTACAAGCCGGTGCGGATGCCGATGCCGGCGCCGGCCTTTGCCGAGCACAATCCCAACTCGCTGTGGCGGACGGGCGCGCGCGCGTTCTTCAAGGACCAGCGCGCCCAGCGGGTCGGCGACATCGTCACGGTGAAGGTCGAAATCACCGACAAGGCCAGCGTCGAGAACAAGACCGAGCGCGTGCGCGAGGACGGCGGCGGCATCGACATCGACGCGCTGGCCGGCATCGAGGAGAACTTCCCGACCTGGTTCGCGGGCGCGCCGACCGGCAACAACCTCGTCGACGTCAAGGGATCCACGACCAGCTCGGGCGAAGGAACGGTCGACCGCAAGGAAACCCTTACAACCTCGATCGCCGCGGTGGTGACCCAGGTGCTGCCGAACGGCAACCTCGTCATCGAGGGGCGCCAGGAAGTCAGGGTCAATTTCGAGGTCCGCGAGCTCATCGTCGCCGGAATCGTGCGCCCCGAGGACATCGGCGCCGACAACACGATCGCCAGCACCAAGATCGCCGAGGCGCGCATCTCCTATGGCGGCCGCGGCCAGATCACCGACGTCCAGCAGCCGCGCTACGGCCAGCAGTTCCTCGACGTGATCCTGCCGTTCTAGTGGTCCGATTGCGACATTTGCCTCCCTTCGCCGCACCCGCCCTGGCAAATGTCGCAATCATCAGGACCACCAGCATGTTATTGAATCTGGTGGAGCTCTTGAATTTGACATTTGCGCACGAGCTCGGCAGCAACCGGGACTCAAATGTCAAATTCGCTCCACTAGCGGCCGGACGGGCGCCTCAGGCCGCGCTCAGGAGGTCGTCGAGATCGAGCCTGCTCGTCGACATCGCGAGCGCGCCGTCCGCGCTCGCCGGCCATTCCGCCCGCGGCCGGTCGCGGTAGAGCTCGAGGCCGTTGCCGTCGGGGTCCCTGAGGTAGAGCGCTTCGGAGACACCGTGGTCGCTGGCGCCGTCGAGCCCGATCCCCGCCGCCATCAGCCGCCTCAGCGCGCCGGCGAGCGCGGGCCGGTCGGGATAGAGCAGCGCCACGTGATAAAGGCCGGTCGAGCCCGGCGGCGGCGGCGCGCCGTCCCGGCTCTGCCAGGTGTTGAGGCCCAGATGGTGGTGGTAGCCGCCGGCCGACAGGAACGCGGCCTCATCGCCCATGCGCTGCATCAGCCTGAACCCGAGGACGCCGCAGTAGAAGGCGAGCGAGCGCTCGAGGTTCGCGACCTTGAGATGGGCGTGTCCGATGGTGACCCGCGGATCGATCTCCCCGGCAAGGATGGCTTGGTCCTCGATCTTCGCCTGTGTCGTCATGCTGCCTCTCCGGGACTCGAGTGTCGGCTTCGCCGGTCCGCGCTTCAGGCTGATGCCGGCCGCCAGCGCTGCGAGACGAGCGGCGCCAGCGCCCAGGCGCCATGGCCGAGCATCGCCTGGACAACGAGCGCCAGCGTCCAGAATGCCGGAAACTCCCATCCGCCGTTCGGGCTCGAGAATACCCAGCCATTGCCGGCATGGGCAAGACCGGCTCCGATCAGGACCGGAACGAGGGCGAGAGCGACCGGGCGAACGGCGATGCCGGCGACGAGCGCAAGGCCGCCGACGATCTCGGCGCCGATGACGCCATAGGCGAAGATCGCCGGATAGCCGAGCGCAGCAAAGAACGCCACGGTTCCCGGAACGGTGAAGACGAACACCTTGAGGAGGCCGTGAGCGAGAGTCATCGCCCCGAGCCCAACGCGCAGGGCGAAGGCGGCGCGGTCGGTCAATACGGTCTGGTTCATGTCAGGTCTCCCAGGCGACCGGCGCGCGGGTCGGCGGGCGCCGGAAACGGGTTGGCGATGAGACCAATCTATTGTTGATGCATGGAAAGACAATCTGCTATCAAATGCACACTTAATCCTGATTTTCGGGATAATCATGGACCGGTTGCGGGCGATGTCGGTGTTCGTCGCGGTCGCCGAGCTCGGCAGTTTCGCCGCCGCGGCCGACCGGGCCGGCGTCTCGCGCACCGCCGCCTCCCGGCTGGTGAAGGAGCTCGAGGCCCATCTCGGCGCGGCGCTGATGAACCGGACCACGCGCCGCCTCAGCCTGACCCGGGCCGGCAACGCCTATCTCGAGCGGGTCAGGCGGGCGCTGGAGCTGATCGAGGACGCCGATCGCGAGGCCCATTCGGGGGCCCAGAGCCCGCGCGGCACGGTTCGGGTCTCGGCGCCGATGGCGTTCGGCGTGCGCCACATCGCGCCCCGGCTCGGCGCCTATCTCGATCGCTACGGCGATGTCGACATCGACCTCGTGCTCAACGACCGCCGGGTCGATCTCGTCGAGGAGGGATTCGATCTCGCGGTCAGGATCGGCCGGTTGGCGGACTCCAGCCTCATCGCGCGCACGATCGCGACGACGCGGATGGTGCTGTGCGCGAGCGCAAGCTACCTCGAGGCCCATGGACAGCCCGCGCGGCCAGACGATCTCACCGGCCACAACTGCCTCGGCTATGCGTTCTGGTCCGGCCGCAACCGGTGGGAGCTGATCGGCCCGGACGGAACGCCGGTCGCCGTCGCGGTGAGCGGCCGGCTGTGGAGCAACAACGGCGATGCGCTGGTCAATGCCGCGGCAGGCGGTCTCGGCATCATCTTCCAGCCCGACTTCATCGTCCACGAGGCGCTGGCCCGCGGCAGCCTCATCGAGGTTCTGGAGGGCCACGCCGGACCTGAGATCGGCATTCACGTGGTCTATGCGCCGACCGCGTTCATGCCGACGCGGGTGCGCAGCTTCATCGACTTCCTCGCCCGCAGCTTCGCCGGCCCGCGGCCATGGTCGCCGGCCGGCGCCGATTCCGCGTGAGCGGAACGCGTTCCGATCGCGGCCAGCGGTCCCGCAAGTCCACGGTTGTGCCCGCACGGCGTTTTTGCCACAACAGGGGCCCGGCCCAAGGAGCATGGATTGGAGATCACACTCGGCGCGCTGGCATCACTGCTCGGCGCAGACCTTACCGACCCCGAACGGTCCGACGTCAAGGTGTCGAACATCGCTTCCATCGCCGAGGCGGGACCCGATGACCTCGCGTTCCTTTGGGATACGAAATTTCGCGATCAGGCGACCCGGTGCCGGGCCGGCGCGCTCGTCACCGGCGAGGCGATCGAAGGGCAGGCCTGCCTTGTCGTCGCCGATCCCGAGGCCGCGCTCCTGGCGATCCTCGGCCGTGTCTATGATGAACGCTGCCCGCCGATCGAGGCCGGCGTCCACGAGACCGCCTTCGTCGCCGGCTCCGCCAGTCTCGGCGAGGGCGCCGCGATCGGCCCCCAGGCGGTTGTCGAGGCCGGCGCGGTCATCGGCGCGCGCGCCCAGATCCGCGGCCGCGCCTATGTCGGCCGCGGCGTCGCGATCGGCGCCGATACCACGATTCACCCCAACGCGACGATCCTCGACGGGGTGCGGATCGGTGCCCGGGTCACGATCTGGAGCGGGGCGGTCATCGGCAAGGACGGCTTCGGGTTCCTGGCCCGCGGCGGCGCCCATGTCCGCATTCCGCAGATCGGCGGCGTGATCATCGAGGACGATGTGGAGATCGGGGCGCTGAGCACGGTCGCGCGCGGCGCCATCGGCAACACCATCGTCCGCAGCGGCGTCAAGATCGACGACCATTGCCATGTCGCCCACAACTGCGACATCGGCGAGCACACGATCCTCGTCGGCCGCAGCGTCATGGGCGGCTCGGTCACCATCGGCAAGAACTGTTACATGCTGCAGGACGCCGGCGTCTCGACCGGCCTCAGGGTTGGTGATGGCGCCATGATCGGCTCGTGCGCGCGGGTCTTCTACAAGGACGTTCCGCCGGGCGGCCGGGTCTCGATCCCGGCCAACACCCACCACCCGGTCCTCACCAAGCGGATCGAGCTGACCCTGCCGAGGCTGCCGGAGATGCAGCGCCGGCTCGATCGGATCGAACGCGCGCTCGCGGGCGCGGAGAACGGCGGGCCGGACTCGCCCGCCTGCGCCGACGACGGCGGCAAGCCTCGCCGGTGCTGAGAGGCCGGACGTGCGCAGGTCCGGGACATTGACCCGGCACGGCACCGGGCGCGGCATGGCGCGGCGCGCGCGAGAGGCGTGATGGCCGGTCGGCGCGGGGGCTCGCCGGTCTCGCGGCTGGTGAAGGCGCTCACCCGCGCATCCGCCGCGCACGGGGTGCTGAGCTGGCTGATCTCACGCTATGCCAGGTTCGTGATCGCCACCTCGCGCTGGACCTATATCGGCATCGACACCAACCTCGATGCGTTCCTCAGGGCCGGACGGCGGGCGCATGTCCTGCTGTGGCACAACCGCATCCTCCTGATGCCGTTCGCCTGGCGGTTCCCGGACTTCGAGCTCACCGTTCTGATCTCCGACCACCGCGACGGGCGGCTGGTGGCGCGGGTGCTGGATGCGGCCGGCGTCAACCACCTGCGCGTGCCGGCAAGCGCGCTCGGCGAGCGCAACGCGTTCGGCCATACCGCGCTGAAGGCGACCACCGCCCGGGAAATCCGGCGCCTGTCGGCATCGGGCCAGACGATCAGCGTCATCGGCGACGGGCCGACCGGGCCGCGCTTCGTGCTGAAGCCGTTCGTGATCGACCTCGCGCGGCTGTGCGAGGTGGAAATCGTTCTCGTCACCTATGCGGTCAGGCGCCGGCTGGTGGCAAAGAGCTGGGACCGGCTGGTCATCCCGCTGCCGTTCAACGAGGGCATCTTCCGCGCCGCCACCTTCTCCTACGATCCGCGCGGGCTCGATGCCGGCGGGCGCGAGGCGCTGCGGCAGAGGATCGAGACGGACCTGCGCGCGTTCACCGACGAGACCGACCGGATGATGGGCCACGCGCCGATCGATCGGTGACGGTCCGCGCGTTCGACCGCCACCTGCCGCTCAATCCGCCCGCTGGACCGCCAGAACGGCATTGAGGCCGCCGAACGCGAACGAATTCGACATCACCGCGCCAACGTCCGCCTCGACCGCCTCGTTGCGCACATGGCGCAGGGCGCAGGCGGGGTCGGGATCGTCGAGGCCGATCGTCGGCGGCAGGACGCGGTCGCTCATCGCCCGGATTGCCAGAACCAGCTCGATCGCCGGGCTGGCGCCGAGTGCGTGGCCATGCATCGACTTGGTCGCCGAGACCCAGATCCGGTCGAGGCCATCGCCGAAGACGGCCCGCAGCGCCCGCGCTTCGGTCTCATCGTTGGCCAGCGTTCCGGTGCCATGGGCGTTGATGTAGCCGATCCGGTCCGCGCCAGGCCCCATCCCGCCGAGGCACTGCCGGATCGCCGAGGCGCAGCCCTCGAGCGAGGGCTCGACCATGCTGGCGGCGTCGGCCGAAAGGCCGTATCCGGAAAGCTCGCCATAGATCCGCGCGCCGCGCGCCCGCGCGCCCTCCATGTCCTCGAGCACGACGATGCCCGCCCCCTCGCCCAGCACCATGCCGTCGCGCCGGGCCGAGAACGGGCGGCAGGCCTTGCTCGACATCACCCGCAGTCCCTGCCAGGCAATGATGCTGCCGAAGGTGATCGGCGCTTCGCAGCCGCCGGCCAGCGCCGCGTCGGCGCGGCCGGTCCTGATCATGGTCCAGGCCTCGCCGATGGCGTGCGCGGCCGACGCGCAGGCCGACGTGATGGTGAAGGACGGTCCGGTGAGGCCGAAGGCGATCGAGATGTTGGAGGCGGTCGCCGACGGCATCAGCCGCGGCACCGTCAGCGGGTGGACCCGCGGGCGGCCCTCGAAATAGATTCGGAACAGCCCGTCCTCGGTGGTGTTGACACCGCCGCAGCCGGTCCCGGTGACGACGGCGGTCCGGTGCGCGAGGTGGCTGTCCATTCCGGAGCCGAACTCGAGCCCGGAGTCCGCAACCGCCTCGCGGGCCGCGGCCATGCAGAACTGCGACGCGCGGTCGTAGAACTCGGCCAGACGATCGTCGGCGCCCGCGACGGGGACGAAATCCGTGATCTGGGCCGCGATCGGCTGGCGCAGCATGTGCGAGATCTGGTCGCGATCGGAAATCCTCAGCGGACCGATCGCGCACGCGCCGGCGCAGGCGTTGGCATAGGTCGCGTCGGCGGTGAGGCCGAGCGGCGACACCGCGCCGAGCCCGGTGATGGCAACACGTCTCATGCTTGACGGCGTCTCGCCTCCGCGCCAGCCCCTTGGAACGCGCGGGGCGCCGGCTTGCTGGAGCTATCGGTTGGCCTGCGTTCCGACGTTGGTCGTCAGCCAGTCGAGCATCTCGCCGACGGTCGTCAGTTTGGCCGAGCGTTCGTCCTGGTCGATGTTGATGTCGAACCGGTCCTCGATCTCGAAAATGATCTCGATCAGATCGAGCGACTCGATATTGAGGCTCTCCAGCCTGGTGTCGCGGCTGATGTCGGCGGGGTTGACGTTGACGTGCCTGGCCACGATCGTGCGCACGGTGCTTTCCACATCGGTCTCGGTCATTCGGCTGGATCCAGGCTGGCTTCGGCTCGGGGGATTCATAGGCGAAGTGCGAACATCTGCCTAGGCCGTGCGCTCACATATCGTGGCCGCCGCCTCGCGCGGGCGCGGGTGATACCGATGTAGCGTGGTGCCCCGTTTACTTCCCAGCGCTTGCCCCGCGCGGGCGCGGGTGATGCCCGCTCGTGCCTACTCGTTCACGCGGACCTCGAACGGGACGAAATAAAGAAAGTCGGTCTCCGCGGCGGCGGAATGACAGTCGTGGCAGAACATCGCCTGTCCACGGCTGGGGCCGGCGCTGTCGGCGAAGACCGTCCCATCGGGCAGGATCGTGAGATAGCGCCAGTCGCCGGTCCGGGGACTGGCGCCGGACCCCAGCTTTTCCATCACGAACAGGGGCGCGGGAAAGATCCGGTCGTCGTCGGTCACCGAGAAGCTGTCCTTGGCGATGATGGCGCCGGGCGGCATGGCGACGCCCTCGCCCTCGCCCACGCGCTCATATCCCGCCCCCGCCGCGAGATCGTTGGCGTAGTTGTTGAGGTAGCGGTTTCCGTGGGTCGACGACAGGTAGGGCGCGGTGTTGTAGCGCCGCCAGCCCTGATAGTCGTCGAGATCCCCGAAGCCGGCCCGCCGGTAGCCGGCCGCCATCTTCGCCGCCAGCGAGCGGTAGACCTCGAGCGCCTCGCTCCCGGTCAGCTCTCCGGGCCGCTCGATGGTGATGTGGCCCAACATGTGGCTCGACGAGCTTGCCGGCCGCGACGGCGCGAGGGCGACAACGGCGGCGACGAGCACGCCCACCGCGCGCACCGCCCCGAATGTGGTGGCGCTCGCCGCGCGCCGCGATCGAACCGGTTGCATGGCTCGTTCCTTTCCAAACACGCTGGCCTTTCTGACGACGCCGGCGGAGGTGGCCGTCTTCACAGTTCGGCGCCTTGGCCGAGTTCACAAATCAATTGGGCTCACAATGGGTGGATCGAAGCGGAGCGTTCCGTGCGCGAGCGTGATCGCGGCCGCGGGCGGGCGGGCCGGCGGGCCGGCGCCGATTCCGCGTCGGCGGAAAATGGGTCAGCTCGCCTGATTTTCCCCGGCGCCGATGCGGTCGGCGAGCGCGGCCTCCATGAACTCGTCGAGATCGCCGCCCAGCACCGCATCGGGGTTGGTGCTCTCGACGCCGGTCCGCAAGTCCTTCACCAGCCGGTAGGGCTGGAGCACATAGGAGCGGATCTGGTGGCCCCAGCCGATCTCGGGCTTCTGGGCCTCGGCGGCCATCGATTCCTCCTCGCGGCGCTTGAGCTCGGCCTCGTAGAGGCGCGCGCGCAGCATTGCCCAGGCGGTGGCGCGGTTCTTGTGCTGCGAGCGCTCGTTCTGGCACTGGACAACAATGCCGGTCGGCAGATGGGTGATTCTGACCGCGCTGTCGGTGGTATTGACATGCTGGCCGCCGGCGCCCGAGGCGCGGTAGGTGTCGATCCGCACATCGGCCTCGGAAACGTCGATGTCGATCGTGTCGTCGACCACCGGATAGACCCACACCGAGGCGAAGCTGGTGTGCCGGCGCGCGCTCGAATCAAACGGCGAGATGCGGACCAGGCGATGGACGCCGGACTCGGTCTTGAGCCAGCCATAGGCGTTGGCGCCCTTGACCAGCAGCGTCGCGCCCTTCAGGCCCGCCTCCTCGCCCGGGCTCACGCCGATCAGCTCGGTCCCGTAGCCGTTCGCCTCGGCCCAGCGCAGGTACATGCGCAGCAGCATCTCGGCCCAGTCCTGGCTCTCGGTGCCACCGGCGCCGGCATGCACCTCGAGATAGGTGTCGTTGGCGTCCGCCTCGCCCGACAGCAGCGCCTCGACCTGGCGGCGCGCGGCGGAGCGCTCGAGATCGGCCAGGGCCGATTCCGCCTCGGCGACGACGGCCTCGTCGCCCTCCGCCTCGGCCATCTCGATCAGCTCGACATTGTCGGCGAGCGCCTGCTCGATCTCGCGAAACCGGCGCATGGCCGATTCCAGATGCTGGCGCTCGCGCATCAGCTTCTGGGCCGCTTCGGAATCGTCCCACAGCCCGGGATCCCCGGCGAGCTGGTTCAGTTCCTCCAGCCGGGCTTGCGAGGCATCCCAGTCAAAGATGCCTCCTGATCAGCGCCAGCGACTGGCGGATGGTGTCGACCAGCTGTTGTGTCTGTGCCTTCATCGGTCGTTGCCGTGCGCTGTCGGTTCGGGCCCGGCGCCGCTCCGGCCCGGGCCGGACACCGGGATTACGGGCCTCAGTAGAGGCCGCCGGTGCCGGTGGTCAAGGTCTCGACGGTGATGTCGGCCGAGGCCGGCAGGTCGCCGCCGCCGAGACCGGGAACGACGGGACCGCGCCCCGGATCGAGCGTGCGCGCGGCGCTGCCGATCACGTCCATCGGGTTGTCCGGCGGCGCGTCGCCCGGCTTGAACGCCTCGACGATCACGTCCTCGTCGCCCGGCAGCGCCAGGACACCGGTCTTGGCGTCGATGCGCACGAGGTTGATGCCGGAGGGAACGCGGAATGGAATCGCCGGCGTGTCGGCCAGCGCCTCGGTCAGGAAATCGGTGACGATCGGCGCGGCGATTCCGCCGCCGGTGGCGCCGCGGCCCATGGGCCGGGGAGCGTCGTATCCGACGAAGACGCCGATCGCGAGGTCGGGCGAGTAGCCGATGAACCAGGCGTCGCGCTCCTCGTTGGTGGTGCCGGTCTTGCCGGCGACGGGCTTGCCGACCTGCTTGAGCGCGGTGCCGGTGCCGCGCTGGACGACACCCTCCAGCATCGAGGTGATCTGGTAGGCCGTACGGCTGTCGATCACGATCTCGCGGTCGTCGGCGAGCTCGGGCTCGGGCTGGCCGGTCCAGTTCGCGGCGACGCAGTCCGGGCAGGCGCGCCGGTCATGGCGGAACACCGTGTTGCCGAACCGGTCCTGCACCCGGTCGACCAGGGTCGGAACGATGCGCCTGCCGCCATTGGCCAGCATCGCATAGGCGTTGGTGAGGCGCACGAGCGTCGTCTCACCGGCGCCGAGGGCCATCGACAGCACCGGCGGCAGCTCGTCGTAAATCCCGAACCGGGTGCCGTAGTCGGAGACAACCTCCATGCCCATGGCTTCGGCGAGGCGAACGGTCATGACATTGCGCGACTTCTCGACGCCGAGGCGCAAGGTCGACGGCCCGTAAAATTCGCGGCCGTAGTTCTGCGGCCGCCACACGCCGAGATCGTTGCCCTGGTCGATGGCGAACGGCGCGTCCATGATCACCGAGGCGGGCGTGTAGCCGTTGTCGAGGGCGGCGGCGTAGACGAACGGCTTGAACGCGGAACCGGGCTGGCGCCTGGCCTGAACGGCACGGTTGAACTCGCTGCGGTCATAGCTGAATCCGCCGACCATGGCATGGACGCGCCCGGTATGGGGATCGAGCGCCACCACGGCGCCCTCGACCTCGGGCGGCTGCATCAGCCGCCAGGCCGAGCCGTCGCGGGCCGGCGCCACATAGACGACGTCGCCCGCGTTCACCACCTGGTCGGGATGGCCGATCTCCGGTCCGAGCGAGCCGTCCGGCCGGGCCGGGCGCGCCCATTTCAGTTCCGAAAACGGCACCTCGACGCTGTAGCGCTTGTCCTCGAGTTCGCCGGTCGGCGCCGTCTCGGGGCGCAGGCCCGCGACGATGCCGTCCGCGCCAACCTCCAGAACCACCGCCATCCGCCACGGCGCGACATCGGACAGGGCCGCGATCTCGGCCAGCGTCCGGCCCCAGTCGCCCGCGGCCGATATCCGCGCGACCGGCCCACGCCAGCCTTGCGCGCGGTCGAAGGCGACGAGCCCCTCGACCAGCGCCTCCTTGGCGAGCTTCTGCATCTGCGGGTCGAGCGTGGTGCGGATCGACAGGCCGCCGCCATAGAGCTTGTCCTCGCCGAAGATCGTGAGCGCCTCGCGGCGCACCTCCTCGGCGAAATACTCGGCGGCGAAGATCTGTGCCCCGTAGGGGCGCGGCGAGACCTCGAGCGGGCTCGCCTTCGCGTCCGCGGCCTCGGCCGGCCCCAGGAACCCGGTCTCGACCATGCGGTCGATCACCCAGTTGCGGCGCTCCAGCGCCCGGTCGTGCTCGCGCACGGGATGATAGTTGTTGGGCGCCTTGGGCAGGGCCGCGAGATAGGCGATCTCGGCGATGGAGAGCTCGTGCAGGGGCTTGCCGAAATAATTGAGCGCGGCGGCGGCGACGCCGTAGGAGCCGAGGCCGAGATAGATCTCGTTGAGGTAGAGCTCGAGGATCTGGTCCTTGGTGAAGGCCCCCTCGATCTTCAGCGCCAGCAGGAATTCCTTGAGCTTGCGGGTCAGGGTCTGCTCGCCCGAAAGCAGGAAGTTCTTGGCCACCTGCTGGGTGATGGTCGAGGCGCCGACCAGCCGCCCGCCGCCGCCGAGCTGGTTCTGGATATTGACCAGAACGGCGCGGGTCACGGCCTGATAGTCGATGCCGCCATGCTGGTAGAAGCTCTTGTCCTCGGCGGCGAGGAAGGACGCGACAACGTTGTGCGGAATCGCGCTGATCGGCATGAACAGACGCCGCTCGCGCGCGAATTCGGCGAGCAGCCTGCCGTCCGCGGCATGCACGCGGGTCATCACCGGCGGCTCGTAGCGCGCCAGCGCCTCGTAATCGGGCAGATCCTCGGAAACCGACCAGATCAGAACGCCGAAGCCGAGCGCGCCGAGGATGAAGGCGAAGACCCCCGCGGTGAACACGAAATTCAGGAGCCGCCAGAACATAAGGGCCCTCTCGGAAACGGTGACGCCACAAATGACCTCCCCGGCCTGTGTGTCAAGCCGGCGCGCGCCGATCAGATCACTGATTTACGGCCAAACGAGGGGCGAAGAACCGCCGCAGCGCCCCCAGGATCGAGGTCGAGGCACGGGCCCGCCAGCGCGTGGACAGGAGCGCGTCCTCGTCGTGCTGGTTCGACAGATAGCCGAGTTCGACCAGAACCGACGGCACATCGGTCGATTTCAGCACCACGAAGCTGGCCGAGCGGTGGGGATTGGAGTTGAGCTCGACCTTGGACTTCATTTCCGTGACCAGCACCTTGGCGAAGTCGACCGACCGGCTGCGGGTGTCGCGCCGGGCGAGTTCGATCAGAATGTCGCTGACCTCTTCGGACACGTCCTCGAGCTGGACCCCGGCGATGATGTCGGCCCGGTTCTCCTTGGCCGCGAGGGCGGCGGCCTCCTCGTCGGACGCCTTGTCGGAGACGGTGTAGATGGTGGCGCCGCGAATGCCCGACATCCGGATCGAATCGGCATGCACCGAGATGAACAGGTCGGCCTGGTTCTCATGGGCGATGGCGCGCCGGCGATCGAGGCGCAGGAACAGGTCCGAGGTGCGGGTGAGCACCACCTTGAACGAACCGGTCGCGCGCAGCGTGTCGGCAAGATCCTTGGCGAATTCGAGCACGATGTCCTTCTCGCGCACGCCCGAGCGGCCGACCGTGCCGGGATCGACGCCGCCATGGCCGGGGTCGATGACGATCACCGGCTTGGGATTCGTGCCGAGGCGTTCGGGAACGACCGTCTCGCGCAAGGTGGGCGGCGCCACGGCCGCCGTGTGCTGGGCCTCGGCGTTCACCGCGAAATCGCGCACGAACCGCTCATGCGAGGTGGGAGAGAATTCGACCACAAGCCGGGCCGGCCGGTCGGCCGACGCCTTGTGAATCACCGGCTCGGCAATGGCCACCGGCCCGGCCGCGTCGATCACCACCCGCGACCTGCCGGGCGAGAACAGGCCGAACCGGAAGGCCGAGACCAGCCCCTTGCCGGTCTTTCCGGCCTCGGCCGGAATCCGGAATTCGATTTCCGGCAGGTCGATGATGACGCGATAGGGGTCGGTGAGCGCGAAAACTCTGAACTCGAGTTCGCGATCGAGGCTGAGCTCGAAGCGCGTGACCTCGCCGTCAACCGCGAGCGCCACCGCGCCGGCGGAAGCGCCCGGCGCGGCCGCGGCCGGCGCCCGGGGGGCGGCCAGAATGGCCAGCACGGCCAGACCAAGGGCCGTCAGCATGTGGATCGGCCGCATCATCCCCCTCACGTCGCGTGCTCCAACTCTCGGCGATTGCAAGTTGGTCCGCAAGATAGTCACAATTCGTTAACCAGTGTTTTCCGGAAATGCGGCTTTTGCCAGGCGAATGCGGCCCGGTGGCGCGAGACGCTTGCAAATGGCCCTGCTTGCGCATTATGTGATACGCGAGTTTCAGGGTGCTTCACCCGCGGGCGGGTCGGCACCGGGCATCGTGCTCCCGTGGTTCCGGCGCGTCCAGCGTCGGACAGATCCGGCAAAGAGATGATCGGCGCGATGCCGTGCAAAATCCTGGCGAATGATCCGGGCGAATGATCCGGGCGTGATAAAGTGCGATTCGCCAGAACGCGAAATTGCCGCGGTTGCGCGTGCCGATGCGGAGTGCCAGCGGCGGCCGGGTTTCCACCGCCACCATCCGGGTGGCCAGATCACCTTGCGGCCCCCAGGGGTCTCGCAAGACCAGCTCGCAAGCCGGCAATCCGGCCGGTTGCGAATCACAGTAGGCCGGAACAATGGGTCGTGAGAGCGCGGAAATGAAAGAGGTCTTCTCTGCCGCAACACGACCGGCCCGCGCGGCGGTGTCGCATCGCCGGGCGGCGGGTCAGGAGCCGGCCCATCAACCAGGACCCGCAACCGTCCGAGGACCGGGCCGGCGCCTTCCCGCATCGGGGGGCGCAGCCTTTGCCGGACCATGCGGTGAGGACATTTCATGGCCAACAAGATGCTTATCGACGCGACGCACCGCGAGGAAACGCGGGTCGTCGTCTGCAAGGGTTCACGGGTAGAGGAATTCGATCTCGAGTCGCAGGAACGCCGCCAGCTCAAGGGTAATATCTACCTTGCCAAGGTCACGCGGGTCGAACCGTCGCTGCAGGCGGCGTTCGTTGACTATGGCGGCAACCGCCACGGGTTCCTCGCCTTCAGCGAAATCCATCCCGACTACTACCAGATCCCCTATTCCGACCGCCAGGAGCTGCTGAAGGAGGCAGCCGAAGCCGGGGCGATCGCCGAGGACGCCGAGACCGGCGAGCCCGACGAATGGGCCGAAGCCGGCGACGGCGAAACCGTGGCGTCTGCCGCGGACGGCGGCGACGACGGCGCCGGGGACGACGCCGCCGGGGACGACGCCGCGGCTGCGGCCGAGCCCGAGCCCGAGGAAGCGGTGTCCGACGCCGCGGCCGAGCCCGAGCCCGAGGAAGCGGCCGGGCCGGGCCCCGGTCGGCGGCCGCGGCGGCGCCGGCGCGGCGTTGCCGCCAGGGCCACGGTCCCGGCCGTGCGCGAGGACGCCGACGACGATGACAACGGCCGCGGCGGCGGCGAGGAAATCGAGCATGTCGGCGCCGAGGACGCGCTGGAGGAGCTGCCGGACCGCCAGCTCTCCAGGCGCCGGCAGTACAAGATCCAGGAGGTCATCCGCCGCCGCCAGATCCTGCTGGTGCAGGTGGTCAAGGAGGAGCGCGGCACCAAGGGCGCGGCGCTCACCACCTATCTCTCGCTCGCCGGCCGCTATTGCGTGCTGATGCCGAACACCGCGCGCGGCGGCGGCATATCGCGCAAGATCACCAGTGCCGCCGACCGCAAGCGGCTGAAGTCGATCGCCGGCGACCTCACGGTCCCCGAGGGAACCGGGGTGATCGTGCGCACCGCCGGCGCCAACCGCACCAAGGCCGAGATCAAGCGCGACTTCGAGTATCTGCAGCGGCTGTGGGAGACGATCCGCACGCTGACGCTGAAATCGACCGCGCCGTCGCTGATCTACGAGGAAGGCAGCCTGATCAAGCGGTCGATCCGCGATCTCTACAACAAGGATGTCGACGAGGTGCTGGTCGCGGGCGATGAGGGCTACCGCGAGGCCAAGGCGTTCATGCGCATGCTGATGCCGAGCCATGCGCGCCACGTCAAGCAGTACAAGGAAGACCAGCCGCTGTTCGTGCGCCACCGGGTCGAGAGCCAGCTCAGTGACATGTTCGTGCCGGAGGTGACGCTCAAGTCCGGCGGCTATCTGGTGATCAACCAGACCGAGGCGCTGGTCGCGATCGACGTCAATTCGGGCCGGGCGACGCGCGAGCACAATGTCGAGGACACGGCGCTGCAGACCAATCTCGAGGCGGCGGCCGAGGTCGCGCGCCAGCTCCGGCTGCGCGATCTCGCCGGGCTGATCGTCATCGACTTCATCGACATGGAGGAGCGGCGCAACAACCGCGCCGTCGAGCGCAGGCTCAAGGACTGCCTGAAGACCGACCGGGCGCGGATCCAGGTCGGCCGGATCAGCCATTTCGGCCTGCTGGAGATGTCGCGCCAGCGCATCCGGGCCAGCGTCATCGAGGGGACGATGGAGGTCTGCCGGCACTGCGAGGGCTCCGGCCGGACCCGGTCGGTCAGCTCGACCGCGCTGCAGATCCTGAGGAACCTCGAGGAGATGGTCGCCGATGCCAAGCGCCACAACCTCGCCGTTTCATCGGGCGGCGAAATCGCGCTCTACATGATGAACAGGAAGCGCGCCCATATCAGCGAGATCGAGGCCCGCTACGGAATCGAGATCACGATCCAGATCGACGACACCCTCGCCGGGTCGGCCTTCACCATCGCCCGCGGCGCGGTGTCGGAACTGCCGCTGTCGCGGGTGACGCAGACCGCGGTCCAGATCGACGCCGCGTTCGAGGAGGCGGACGAGGAGGCGGACGAGAAGGCCGAGATCGAGGCGACGGAGATCGAGGCGACGGAGGCGGGCGAGGACGGGGCGGAAGCCGCGGGCGCCGGCCGGCGCCGGCGCCGGCGCCGGCGGCGGCGCCCGGAGGACACGGCCGCGGGCGATGCCGGCGATGGCGCGGTTCGCGCCGAACCCGCCGAGTTCGCGCAAGCGGCCGGGCCGGCCGGGGCCGCGCTCTTTGAGGGCGAGGCCGGCGGCGAGGCCGATGACGACGGCCATGCACGGCCGAAGCGGCGCCGCGGCCGGCGCGGCGGACGCCGCCAGCGCCGCGAGGACGGTGTCGCGACGGCGCAGCCCCGGGAAGGCGCGCCCGATCGCGCCGGCGATGTCGGTGGGGAAATCGCGCCCGCCGGCGAACAGGACGAGGCGGGCGCCGCGCCAGTCCCGGCCGGCGTGCCCGACGCAAGTCTCCAGGCTGCGGACGGCGTCGGCCATCAACCCGAGCCGGCACCGGGCGTGCGCCCGGCGATCTCCTGGCCCTGGCAGGGCGCCGGCGTGGTCGCCGGCGAGGAGCCTGAATTCGCCGGTGGTGGGCCCGAGCCCGCCGCGCCGAGCAACGGCGCCGCCGCCGGGTCGGCGCCCGCGAGCGACATCGCGCCCGCTGCCGCGGCGCGAGCCGCCGGCGAGCCGGCGCCGGAAGCCGAAGATGAGCCGGCAGCGAGCGAGCAGGCGGCGCCCGACGACGAAGCCGGCACGCCTTCAGGCGAGGCGGAGGGCGAGCCGGATGGGCCGCAGCGCCGGGGATGGTGGCAGCGCCGGTTCGCCAATTCCGGCTGACCGGCGAGGGTCGCCGCGCCGGCCCGGCGCGGCGGGCCCGCGCATCAGCCGAGCCAGCGCTCCAGCCGGGCCGCCGCCTCGTCGATGACGGCGGGGTCGCTCGCATAGGAGAACCTCAGGTAGGAGCTGCCGTTCACCGGGTCGAAGTCGATGCCGGGCGTCGCCGCGACCCCGGTCTCGGTCAGCATCCGCGCGGCGAAGTCGGCGCTGTGGTTCGAGAACCGGCTGATGTCGCAGTAAAGGTAGAACGCGCCGTCGGCGGGGGCGTGCTCGCCGAGCCCGGCGCGGGCGAGCGCCGCGGCCAGAACATCGCGGTTGCGGGCATAGGCGCGGCGCAGCGCCTCATACTCGGCCATCGCCTCGAACGCGGCCTCGGCGGCGATCTGGGAAATGGTCGGCGGCGAGATATAGAGGTTCTGCGCCAGCCGCTCGACCACCCGGACGAGGTCCGGCGGCACCACCATCCAGCCGATGCGCCATCCGGTCATGCAGTAGTATTTCGAGAAGCTGTTGATGACGATCGCCCGATCGCTGGCCCGGAGCGCGGTGGCGGCCTCGAGGCCGTAGGTGAGGCCGTGATAGATCTCATCGGAAATGAAGGTGACATCGCGGCGCGCGCAGGTGTCGACCAGATCGGCGAGCGCGTCCGGCGCCAGCATGGCGCCGGTCGGATTGGCGGGGCTCGCGACCAGGAGCCCGTCGAGCCTTGCCGCGCGGCCCGCCTCGTCGACATCGCCGGGCGTCACCTGCCAGCGGTTGTGCGCCCCGACCGGCACCGCCACCGGAACGAGGTCGAGCGCCCTCAGGATATTGCGGTAGGCGGGATAGCCGGGCTCGGCGAGCCCGACCCGGGCGCCGGCATCGAACAGGGCGAGGAACGCGAGGGTAAAACCCCCCGACGATCCGGTGGTCACGACCACCCGGGCCGGATCGAGATCGATGCCGTAGCGCTCGCCATAGTGGCGGGCGATCCGGGCGCGCAGCGCCTCGCGCCCCAGGGCCTCGGTATAGCCGAGCCTTCCGGCGTCGAGCGCCCGGCGCGCGGCCTCGGCGACCACGGCGGGCGCTGGCGAGCCGGGCTCGCCCACCTCGAGATGGAGGACCGAGCGGCCCTCCGCCTCCAGCGCGTTGGCCCTGGCCAGCACGTCCATGGCGATGAAGGAGGCAATATTGCTGCGCCGTGATGGCGGCATCGAAGTCCCCGTCCTGGTGCCGGCGCGCGGCCGGGCGCGATGACGCCTGGTGAGGGTGTGACAAATCCGGGCCAGGGGCGCAATCGGTTGCCGCTGATACCATATTCAGGCCGCAATTTGGACGTTCCGTGCGCCGCGGCCCGCGCATGCGCGCTGATTGGCGCGGCGCCGGGGAGCGGGCCCGGGTCGTCTAAACGTGAAGTGCGCAAGATTGACCGGCAGCGGGGCCGCGCCTACCGTGGCGCGGAACGGGCTGCGACGCCGACAGGTGCTGATGATTGCGCCCACACAGCGCAGAGGTTTCATGAGACCACCAGGGCAAGGCCGCCGCGCGGGCCGCGTCGCGTGCGCCATTGCCGCGGCCGTGATGGTCCTCTGCGCGCTCCCGGCGCCGGCAACGGCGGCAGAACGCACCATCATCCGCGATGCCGAGATCGAGGCGCTGCTGCGCGACTACACGCTGCCGCTGTTCGCGGCCGCGGGGATCGCGACGAGCGCGGCGGAGGTGGTCATCATCTCGTCGAGCACCATCAACGCCTTCGTCTCGAGCGGCCAGCGGATCTTCGTCCATACCGGCCTCATCACCGAGGCGAACACGCCCAACGAGGTGATCGGCGTCCTCGCCCATGAGACCGGCCACATCGCCGGCGGCCACAGCGCGCGCTCGCGCGACGAGCTGGCGCGGGCGTCGATCGGCCAGATCGTCGCCGCCATCGCCGGCGCGGCCGCGATCGCCGGCGGCGTCGCGACCGGCAACCGGGACGTGAGCGCGGCGGCGACCGGCGTCATGCGCGGCAGCCAGAGTGCCATCCAGCGCACCTTTCTCGCCTATGCGCGCGAACAGGAGTCGGCGGCGGACCAGGCGGCGCTGGGCTTCCTCGCGGCGACCGGTCAGTCCGCCAGGGGCATGCTCACGACCTTCGAGCGCCTGTCCGACCAGATGCTGGTGTCGGTCCGCAACGTCGACCCCTATCTGCTCAGCCATCCGCTGCCGCGCGAGCGGATCAACCTGCTCGCCAGGATGGTCGAGCAGAGCCCCAATTACGAGCGGCGCGACCCGCCCGAGCTGCAGCTCCGCCATGACCTCGCCAAGGCCAAGATCCTCGCCTATCTCGGCCGGCCGGGAACGGTGCTGCGCGCCTACAAGGATACAGACGACGCCCTTCCGGCCAGCTATGCACGGGCGATTTCCCATTACCGGGGCGGCGACCTGGACCGCGCCATCGCCGAAATCGACCGCCTGATCGCGGCGATACCCGACTATCCCTATTTCCATGAGATCAAGGGCCAGGCGCTGCTCGAATCGGGGCGCGGGCGCGAGGCGGTTCCGATTCTTCAGCACGCGGTGGCGCTGGCGCCCGACTCGCCGCTGATCCGCATCCTCCTCGGCCAGGCGCTGATCTCGACCGGCGATCCGGCCGATACCGACGCCGCCATCGTCCAGCTTTCGCGGGCGCTGCAGAGCGAGCATCGTTCATCTGCCGGCTATCGCTTTCTTGCTATAGCATACGGCAAGAAAGGCGATACCGGGCGGGCCGAGTTCGCCTCGGCCAACGAATTTGCGGTGCGCGGCGACATGGACCAGGCCCGCGCGTTCGCCAGGCGCGCGAAGGAGAAACTGCCGCGCGGCAGCGTCGAATGGCAGCTCGCCGACGACATCGAGAACATCAAGCCGAACTAGCCGGCCAGGACGGAGTTTCAGACATGATCCGACTTTTCGCCTCACTCAGCCTTGCCGCCGCGATCGCCTTCGCCGGCGTTTGCGGCTGGCAGACTCGGGCCCTCGCGCAGCCGTCCGGCTTTAACGAGGCGCAGGTCGGCGCGATCGAGCAGATCATGCGCGACTATCTGATGGAAAATCCGGAAATCCTGCGCGAGGTCCTTTCCGCGCTGGAGCAAAAGGAAAGCCGCGAGCGCGCCGAAAAGGTCGCCGGCGCGATCGAGGAGCACAGGGGTTCGCTTCTCGACGCGCCCGCCTCCATGGTGCTCGGCAACCCGGACGGCGATGTCACCCTGGTCGAGTTCTTCGACTACAATTGCGGCTATTGCCGGCGCGCCATGCCGGACCTGATGGCGCTCATCGAGACCGACGAGAACCTGCGCGTGGTGCTGAAGGAATTTCCGATCCTGTCGGAGGATTCGGTCCATGCCGCGCGCGCGTCGGTCGCGGCCGCGCGGCAAGGCAAATATCTCGACTTCCACTCGCGGATGCTGGCCGCCAAGGGCACCAGCGACGAGGCGCAGGCGCTGAGGGTGGCGGCCGATCTCGGGCTCGATCTCGAGCGGCTGCGCGCCGACATGGCGGCGCCGGAGACCCAGGAGCTGATCGCCGACAACCAGAAGCTCGCATCCAATATCGGCATCGAGGGAACGCCCGCCTACATCATCGGCACGACGCTGGTGCCGGGCGCGATCGGGCTCGAGGGTCTGCGCCAGGTGATCGAGGAGGCGCGGGCGGCCATCAACTGACGGGCCGCACCTACATTTTTCGGCGCCGCCGCCCCCACGGGTCCGGCGCGGCATGGCTTTCTTGCGCCGCACCGGCACAGTAAGCTGGGCCCATGTCGGACCAGCGAATCGTCGTCCTCAACGGCCCCAACCTCAACCTGCTCGGCGCCCGCGAGCGCGAGCACTACGGCGGCCAGACCCTCGGCGAGGTCGAGGAGCGGTGCCGGGCAAGGGCGGCCGCGCTCGGGTTCGCGATCGACTTTCGCCAGACCAACAGCGAGGCCGAGCTGGTCGGCTGGATCCAGGAGCTCGGCGATGCGGCGGGCCTCGTCATCAACGCCGCCGCCTACACCCACACCTCGATCGCCATTCACGACGCCCTCCGGCTGCTCGCATGTCCGGTGATCGAGGTCCATCTTTCCAACATCTTCGCGCGCGAGAGGTTCCGCGCCCGCTCCTATGTCGCCCCGGTCGCGACCGGCTCGATCTCGGGCCTCGGCGCCACCGGTTATGAACTTGCCATCGAGGCGATCGCCGCACTCAGTGCCGCCGGGGACGGGAGCTGAATGAGGAAGGCCAGAGAGACCCGGATCGACCACTCGCTGATCCGCGATCTCGCCGATCTCCTGACCGAGACCGACCTCAACGAGATTGAGGTCGAGCAGGACGGGCTCAGGATCAGGGTGCAGCGCGCGCCCCGGCCGGTGATCGCGGAAGGCGTGCCGCGGCCTGTCGTGCACCGGGCACCGCCCGCCCCACCCACCGAGGCCGGCGGCGGCGCGCTCGAGGGCGGCGCCGAGCCCGGCGCCCATCCCGGCACGGTCACCTCGCCGATGGTCGGGACCTGCTACCGCTCGCCCGAACCGGAGGCCGCCCCGTTCATCGAGGTCGGCGACCGGGTGAGCGAGGGCGACACGCTGTTCGTGGTCGAGGCGATGAAGACCTTCAACCCGATCGTGGCGCCGAAGGCCGGCGTCGTCACCCAGATCCTGGTCGAGAACGGCCAGCCGGTCGAGTTCGGCGAGCCGCTGGTCGTGATCGAGTAGCCGGTCCGATGTTCGACAAGGTGCTGATTGCCAATCGCGGCGAGATCGCGCTCAGAATCCACCGCGCCTGCCGCGAGATGGGCATCGCCACGGTCGCGGTCCATTCGACCGCCGACACCGACGCGATGCACGTCCGGCTCGCCGACGAGAGCGTGTGCATCGGGCCGCCGGCGGCGGCGCAGAGCTACCTCAACATTCCCTCGATCCTCGCCGCCTGCGAGATCACCGGCGCCGACGCGGTCCATCCCGGCTACGGCTTCCTCGCCGAGAACGCGCGCTTCGCCGACATCCTCGCCGAGCACGGGATCAAGTTCATCGGCCCGTCGGGCGATCACATCCGGCTGATGGGCGACAAGATCGCGGCCAAGGAGGCGGTGGCGCGGCTCGGCCTGCCGGTGGTTCCGGGCTCGGACGGCCCGGTCGCGAGCGAAGGGGCCGCGCTCGCGGTCGCCCGCGACATCGGGTTCCCGGTGCTGGTCAAAGCGGCGGCCGGCGGCGGCGGGCGCGGCATGAAGGTCGCCCAGGGCGAGAACGAGCTCGAGCGCGCGCTGCAGATCGCGCGGGCCGAGTCGCGGGCCGCGTTCGGCGACGACACGGTCTATATTGAAAAATATCTCGCCCGCCCGCGCCACATCGAGGTTCAGGTGTTCGGCGACGGCAGGGGCGGCGCCATTCACCTCGGCGAGCGCGACTGCTCGGTGCAGCGGCGCCACCAGAAGGTCTGGGAGGAGGCGCCGTCTCCGGTCATCGACGCCGCGACCCGCGAGCGGATCGGCGCTCGGGCCGCGCACGCGATCGCCGAGCTCGGCTACGAGGGCGCCGGCACCATCGAGTTCCTTTACGAGGACGGCGAGTTCCACTTCATCGAAATGAACACCCGCCTCCAGGTCGAGCACCCGGTGACCGAGATGGTGACGGGCCTCGACCTGGTGCGCGAGCAGATCCGCATCGCCGACGGCTCGGACCTGTCGCTCACCCAGGACGGGGTCGGCTTTTCCGGCCACGCCATCGAATGCCGCATCAATGCCGAGAGCCCGTCGACCTTCGCCCCATCGCCGGGCCGGATCAGGGGCTTCCACGCGCCGGGCGGGCTCGGCGTGCGCATGGACTCGGCGGTCTACGCGGGCTACGTGATCCCGGCCTATTACGACAGCCTGATCGGCAAGCTGATCGCCCATGGATCGACCCGCGAGGACTGCCTGATGCGGCTCTCACGCGCGCTCGGCGAGTGCGTCATCGACGGAATCGAGACCACGATTCCGCTGTTCGTCGAGCTCGTCGGCCACCCCGACATCATCAACGGCGACTATGATATCCATTGGCTGGAGCGGTTCCTGGCCGAGCCGTGATCAACTCAAGGCGGCAAGCGCTTTCGACATGACCGGCATTTCCGACCAGCTCATCGAGATCACGCCGCAGGTGCTGCTCAAGGCCTACGCCTGCGGCATCTTTCCGATGGCCGAAAGCGCCGAGGACAATGCCCTCTACTGGATCGATCCCGACCGCCGCGGCGTCATTCCGCTGGACGGATTCAGGCTCTCGCGCAGCCTCAGGCGCGCCGTGCGCCGGGGCCGGTTCGCGGTGCGCGTCAACACCGCGTTCGAGGACGTCATCGCCCGGTGCGCGGCGCCGGCGGCGGGCCGGCGCTCGACCTGGATCAACCACCGCATCCGCAGGCTCTATGGCGAGCTGTTCGGGCTCGGCCACTGCCACACGGTCGAGTGCTGGCGCGAGGGGCGTCTCGTCGGCGGCCTTTACGGGGTGCATCTCGGTCGGGCGTTCTTCGGCGAGAGCATGTTCTCGCTCGAAGCGGACGCGAGCAAGGTCGCCCTCGTCCATCTCGTCGCCCGGCTCATCACCGGCGGCTTCACCCTGCTCGACACCCAGTTCGTCACCGAGCATCTTGGCCGGCTCGGCGCCGTCGAGATGCCCCGCGAGGACTATCACCGCGCGCTCGAGGCCGCGCTCACCGGTCAGGGCGACTTCTGGAGGATGGCGTCGGACTTGCCGCCGGACGAGGTCTTGCAGGTCTTGAGCCAGACGTCATAGACCGGGTGCTCGAGCGCGTTGAGGCCCGGGCTCGATGCGAACATCCAGCCGGTGAACACGCGTCTGACCTCGCCCGACAGCTCATGCTCGTCGATCTCGACGAAGGTCGTGGTCTGCGGCGGCTCGGTCGGCGGGCGGGTGTAGCAGACCCGGGGGCGGATTTCGAGCGAGCCGAACCGGACCGCCGCGCCGACCCCGATCTCCACCGGCTCGATCTCGGCGGTGATCTTGTCGAGGCCGGAGAACACGGCGATATCGTTGGCGATCGGCGCCGCGGCGGCGGTGGCGCCGGCCGCGACAACCGCCAGCGCCGCGCCGATGAGCGAGGTGGCGAAGCGGGTTCGTCGATCGCCCATCAGAATTGACTGCCGATCGGCCCGGGGCATGGGGCGCCCGGCGGTCGCGATGGATCTCCGGAACGACCCCCACCCTGCCCCACGACCCAGGACGGCTTCTTCCATGCCTTCTTCCGAAACACCTTCATCGCCGCAGTCGACATCCGCACCGCCGACCGCATCACTCAACCCGTCCACTATGTCCCCGAACACCTGTCCATCTTGTCCCCGGTCTGAACACTTCCAGGGGAAGGGTGTCGGGCGCCGATTCGCCGAGACCAATTCCTCCCCCTGAAAGGGGAAGGTCGGGTGGGGGTCAAATAGCGGTCGCATCAAATCCAGCACCAACTCCTCTGGCGCGGCATCGCCACCAATCGGGCGGTTTTCCGGCCCCGCGCTCATGCCGGCTTCACCGCCTCGACCCTGAGGCGCACATAGTCGGCGGTCCAGTTGCCGGAGCTGTCACGCAGGGTGGGCTCGAGGAGGCCGACGACATATCCGATCACTTCCACCCGCCTCGGCCCGTCGAAGCCATCCAAATAGGGGCCGACGAAGGTCTCCAGCCAGTTTTCCATGCCGGTCGGCAGCGGGGTCGGACGCGGCACGAGCGCGATGCGCACGACATTGAGTCCGGCATCGTCGAGCACCGCCGCATAGTCGGTCTCGCTCGGGAAGTACCACGGAAAGGCGAGCGCCGGATCGCCGCCGAAGCGGCCGAGCGCGGCCTGGACCGCGGTCGCGATCGCGGCGACATTGGCGTGGCCGCCGAACTCGGCGACGAACCGGCCGCCGGCCTTGAGCGCGTTCGCGATCCCGCCCGCCACCGCGCCGGCGTCGTGCATCCAGTGCAGCGCGGCGTTGGAGAACACGGCATCGAACTCGGGCCCGAAGCCGAGTCGCTCACCCGAACCGAGCCTGGCATCGATCCCGCGGGCGCGGGCGGCCGCGACCATCTCCGGGCTCGCATCAATGCCGATGACGCCGGCGCCGGCGTCCATGATCTTCCCGGTCAAGACGCCGTCGCCGCAGCCGAGGTCGAGAATCGCCTCGCCGGGCCGCGGCGCCAGCCACGCGAGGATGTCGGCGCCGAGCTCGGCAACGAAACCCGCGTGGCGCTGGTAGCCTTGCGGCGACCAGGCCTGCCTGGTCACCGCGCCCGGTGTCTTTCCACTCACCCTAATCCTTGCTGCCGAAGACCGCCTGGCCGATCAGGCTCATGAGATCGACCGAGCCTTGCGTGAACTCGATGGTATCGCCGTTCGCGAGCATCTCTTCCGCGCCGCCAGGCTGCAGCGACACATAGCTGCCGCCGAGAAGGCCCTCCGACGTGACCTGGGCGCTCGAATCGCTCGGCAGCTTCACGTCGGGCGCGATCGCCAGGGTCACGATCGCCTCATAGGTCTTGGGATCGAGCTTCTGATCCACGACCGAGCCGACCTTGATCCCCGAAAGGCGCACGTCGGCTCCGGTGACGAGGCCGCTCACCTGCGAAAACCGGGCGTCGACCTGATAGCCGCCCGAAGCCGCGCCGACATCGGCGATGCGGTAGGCGAAAACGAAGAACACGACCGCAACCACGATCACGATCGCGCCGGTAATGGTCTCGACCACATTGGCCTTCATCGCTCCCTCCTCGCTCGCTCAATCGGCCGGAGACCAGGCCTCGTAGTCGCCCGTGGCCGGCGGGCGCTTGCCTCGGGCGAGCGTGCTGCCCGGCGGCCGGTAGGCCTCGGCAGTCCCGGTCATGTTGGGCCGGTGGGGCTTTTCCCACGGCCGCGCGACAACGCCGCCCTCGCCCGGTGGCTCGTCGACGACGCGGTGCAGCCAGCCGTGCCATTCCGGCGGCACGCGCGAGGCCTCGGCCGCGCCGGCATAGATCACCCAGCGGCGCTCGCCGCCGCGCTCGCGGTAGTAGACATTGCCCTGCCCGTCCTCGCCGACCCGCTCGCCCTTGCGCCAGGTGAACAAGCGGGTGCCCATGGTCTGGCGGTCCCACCACACGAAAATTTCCGAAAAGAGGCTCATGGCTTGCCGCCCGTATCCTTCTGATGGGTGCGGACTATCGCCCGGGTGACGGCGCCTGTCCAGCGTGATCGCCGCCGCCTGCGGGGTTGCCGACCGGGCGCGACTCAGCCCAATCTCGGTCCTCCAGGGGCGCCTGGCGGGCTGGGTCGCGCGCGTTAACCAAAACTAAATGTTGGGGATGCATTCTCGTCCGCACACAACCTCTTGACGAGCGTCGCGAGAATGTTACGGTGAGTTTCCGTCAGGCGTGAGACAGCGCCGGGGCGAATTCAGAGCATCAAGTGACTGAGGGTCACCCGCGCGGCGGTGTTTATCCAGGCGCGGGGGCGGAGCTTTCGCGCCTTGAATTCGGCGTCCCGGCGGGGCCGGCGCCAGCACCAAGCAGGGGGATGACATGCGGATCGATCGTCGCTTCACCGAGGCCGGACAGTCACCATATGCCCGAATCGCGTTTCGCGAGTCGGCGAGCGAGATCCGAAATCCGGACGGCACGGTGGTGTTCCGGCTGGACAGCTTCCTGGTCCCGGAGGCCTGGGGCCAGGTCGCGGCCGACATCATCGCCCAGAAGTATTTCCGCCGCGCCGGCGTTCCGGCAAGGCTGAAACCGGTCGAGGAGAACGAGGTTCCGTCGTGGCTGTGGCGCCACGTCGCCGACGCGGACGGTCTCGCCGGGCTCCCCGACGACGAGCGCACCACGTGCGAGAGCGATGCCCGCCAGGTGTTCGACCGCCTCGCCGGCACCTGGACCTACTGGGGCTGGAAGGGCGGCTACTTCGATTCGGAGGAGGACGCGCGCGCGTTCTTCGACGAGAACCGCTACATGCTGGCGGCCCAGCGCTGCGCCCCCAACAGCCCGCAATGGTTCAACACCGGGCTCCACTGGGCCTACGGAATCGACGGGCCGGGCCAGGGCCACCATTACGTGGATTTCGAGACCGGCAGGCTGACGCGCTCGACCTCGGCCTACGAGCACCCCCAGCCCCACGCCTGCTTCATCCAGTCGATCGAGGACGATCTCGTCAACGACGGCGGGATCATGGATTTGTGGACCCGCGAGGCGCGGCTGTTCAAATACGGCTCCGGCACCGGCTCCAACTTCTCGAGGATCAGGGGCGAGAACGAGCCCCTGTCGGGCGGCGGCAAGTCGTCGGGCCTCATGAGCTTCCTCAAGATCGGCGACCGCGCGGCGGGCGCGATCAAGTCGGGCGGCACCACCAGGCGCGCGGCCAAGATGGTGGTGGTCGACATCGACCATCCCGACATCGAGGAGTTCATCGACTGGAAGGTCAAGGAGGAACAGAAGGTCGCGAGCCTGGTCACCGGCTCGCGCATTTGCGCCGAGCGGCTCAATGCCGTGCTGAAGGCGTGCCTCAACTGCGACGGGCCGGAGGGCGACTGCTTCGATCCGGCCAGGAACCCGGCGCTCGGGCGCGAGGTCCGCGCCGCGCGGGCGATGAGCGTTCCCGACAGCTATATCCGCCGGGCGATCCAGTTCGCGCGCCAGGGCTATTCGGAGATCCCGTTCGCCACCTACAACACCGACTGGGATTCGGAGGCCTACGTCACGGTCTCGGGCCAGAACTCCAACAACACGGTGCGGATCACCGACGATTTCCTCGCCGCCGTCGCCGAGGACCGCGACTGGGAGCTGACCTCGCGCACGAGCGGCGGGACGGTGAAGACGGTACCCGCGCGCGATCTGTGGGAGAAGATCGGCTACGCGGCCTGGGCCTCGGCCGATCCCGGCATCCAGTTCCACACCACCATCAACGACTGGCACACCTGCCCGGCGGCGGGCGAGATTCGCGCCTCCAACCCATGCTCGGAGTACATGTTCCTCGACGATACGGCGTGCAACCTCGCCTCGCTGAACCTGCTCAAGTTCCGCGGCGAGGACGGAACCTTCGCGGTCGGCGATTTCGCCCACGCGGTCAGGCTGTGGACCATCGTCCTCGAGATCTCGGTCTTGATGGCGCAGTTCCCGTCCAAGGAGATCGCGCGGCTGTCGTTCGACTACCGCACCCTCGGGCTCGGCTACGCCAATATCGGCGGGCTGCTGATGAGCGGCGGCATCGCCTATGATTCGCCCGAAGGGCGCGCGATCTGCGCCGCCGTCACCGCGCTTCTCACCGGCACTGCCTATGCGACCTCGGCCGAGATGGCGGGCGAGCTCGGCGCGTTCAAGGACTATCCGCGCAACGCCGGCGACATGCTGAGGGTCATCGGCAACCACCGCCGCGCCGCCCACGGCCTCGATCACGGCTACGAGAAGCTGGCGACGCCGCCGGTGCCGCTCGACCATGCCCATCTCGCCGACGCCGCGCTCGGCGCCGCCGCGAAGGCCGCGTGGGACCGGGCGCTCGAGCTCGGCGAGCGTCATGGCTACCGCAACGCCCAGGTCTCGGTGATCGCGCCGACCGGAACGGTCGGCCTGGTCATGGACTGCGACACCACCGGCATCGAGCCCGACTTCGCGCTGGTCAAGTTCAAGAAGCTCGCCGGCG
>Ga0326597_10002269_pt1 | contig 28941 bp, 26 predicted proteins | sample RVTome_12_FD_203789 | JGI IMG/M metagenome (GOLD analysis project Ga0326597, IMG submission 203789) | Soil microbial communities from uranium-contaminated site in the Upper Colorado River Basin, Wyoming, United States - RVT100D185 | ecosystem: Environmental > Terrestrial > Soil > Contaminated >... | reverse complement strand
CCAGCGTGCCGAAGAACTGGCCGAGCATGTAGAGCCCCGAAAGGCTGAAACACCGGCTCCACCCCATCAAAAATGCGCGAACGAACCAGATCCTCGCCAGCACCAGCACGGGTATCGATGTGGCCTTACCTTTGCGGTCGGAACGGGGCTGATCCGGAGGAGTTGCCTCATCAGCCGACTGATCCGACGAAGGGGCGCCGCGCTCCTCGGCCGGCCCTGCTCGCACCTCCGCCGCATCTGCACAAGCCGGAGAGGAGCGAATGTGCATGGCCGCGCAATCATCAGAAGCGTGATGTGACGAGGCGAGTCTTCGCATCGGACTCAATACCCATCCGCTCGAAACGCGTCTGCATAAACGTGACGGCCCCGCCGCCCCGCACCACCGAGCCGCGTTCTGTGAACGCGGTGCAGCCGAAACCGGTCAATCAGCCTCCTCTTCCCTGGGCTTGTATTGCGCCATGATCGCTTTGACCTCATTGCCAGGAACGTTTTCGTAATGTGAGAACTCCAGTGAATAACTCCCCTTGCCCCCGGTGATGGAACTGAGCCGAGAGTGATAATCCGCGAGCTTTGCCAGGGGCACCTGCGCCGTAATCAACGTCAAGTTTCCGGGCAAGAGGTCCTGGCCCGTCGGGCGTCCACGGCGCTGGGCCAGATCGCCCGTGATGTCCCCGACGTTGTCCGAGGGGACGGTGACTTCGATATTGACGATCGGCTCGAGAAGGGCCGGCTTAGCCTTGAGAATGGCGTCCTTGAAGGCCATCCTGCCGGCCGTCTTGAAGGCGACTTCCTTGGAATCCACCGCGTGATGCTTCCCGTCATACACCGACACTTTGATGTCCTGCAAAGGGAAGCCCGCCAGAGCGCCCTGCTCCATCAGTTCGGCGACGCCTTTCCTGGTCGCCGGCTCGAACTGCGTGGGGATCGACGCACCGAAAATGTCCCACGACCATTCGAGGGTCGGGTCGCTGCCCCGTTCCAGGGGTTCGATTCGCAGATAGACCTCGCCGAATTGTCCGGCCCCGCCGGTCTGCTTCTTGTGGCGATGGTGGCCCTCCGCCTTCGCCGTGATCGTTTCGCGGTAGGGAATTTTGGGCGGCTTGGTCTCGACGTCTATCCTGAATTGCCGCGCCATCCGGGAAAGGATCACGCGAAGGTGAAGGTCGCCGGTGCCGCTGATGACCAGTTCATGCGTCTGGGCATCGTGCAGGGTCTTGAAGCAGGGATCAATGTCGCTGAATCGACGGACCGCATCGCCGATCTTCGTCTCGTCTCCGCGAGACTTGGGCATGATCGCCAGCGAAAACATCGGCGTGGGCGTCTTGACCGTCGCGACGTGTCCGTCGTTGACCTCGGTGAAAACCGTATCTCCGATATGAAACTCCTGCTTGGCCACGGCGAAAATGTCGCCGGCGATCGCGGCATCCACGTCTTTGTGTTCCTCGCCGATGAACTTGAACAAATGCCCTGGGCGAGCGCCCTTCTTCTCTTGAGAAAGCAGAAGATGGTCGTCTGACTTTGCCGTGCCGCTGAAAACGCGGATGAACGAGTACCGCATGTGGCTCTTGTGATCCACGGCGACCTTGAAGACCTGCCCGCAGAACGGTCCGTTCTCCACGTCGATGGGGGATTCCGCCTCGCCAACGACCAGCATGCGCTGTTTCCCGTTCAGCGGCGATGGGCAGCAGTTGGAAACGAAATCGAGAAGCTCCGTGATTCCGACTTTCTTAACCGCGTTGGTGAACAGAACCGGCACAATCGTCCCCGTCGAGACGGCCTTGGCGAAGTTGGCGCTGATGTCTTCGGACGAAAGTGCGCCATTCTCGAAGTAGCGGTCCATCAATGCATCGTCCACTTCCGCAATGCGCTCGACGATGCTGGTGTGAGCCTCCGCCACGCTCGAAAAGTCGACCTCGCCGCCGTCGTTCGCGATGCAGTCGACCACCGTCTTTCCACCGCCGGCAGGCAGATTCACCGGCGTAACGGCCGGCCCGAAGCTCTCCCTTAGAGTGTCGACCAGGGTCGGCAAATCCGCGTTGTCGGCGTCGATACGGTTGACGACCAGCACCCGCGCCAGGCCGTTGGACCTGGCCTGCTCACGCATCCGTCTCGTATTGACTTGGACCCCCCCGACCGCGTGGACCACAATCAGGGCGGTCTCCACCGCGGCGAGAGACGAGACGGAGGGCCCGATGAAGTCGGGCGCTCCGGGCGTGTCGATGACGTTGATTTCCTTCTCGTTGTGCGTCACGTGGAGCACGTGGGAATCGATCGTGTATCCGCGCTCTCGCTCTTCCTCTTCGACGTCCAGGTGGCTGGTCTTGTCGGCGGTGCTGCCGAGGCGATTGGTTGCCCCCGTTGTGTGAAGGAATGCCTCGCAGAGAGACGTCTTACCCGATCCACTGTGTCCTACAAGGGCGATGTTGCGAATGTCGCTGGTTGCGTAACTCGGCATACAAACCACCTCCGAAACGGCACTGGGAGAAAGGCAATGTCTCCTCCCGTTCAGGGACGCATGGTTCAGAGCCTCTCTCGATGGATTTCGATCGAGCAATCGGCAAGAGCGGATATGCTAGCATCTGCCACGGAAGCGGACAAGTCGCGGGGCGGTCCGCTACTGCGACGGCTACCGAAGTCCTTCATCCCTTCAACAGGTAGATGGCCGTGAGCATGTAGATCGTGGTGCTCAAACCGTCATTCAGCGTCGTAATCAGGGGACCGGTCGCAATGGCCGGATCGATCCTGAGTCGAAGAAACAAAAACGGCATCGTCATCGCCAACGTGCTGGCGACCAGAATCCCCATGGTCATGGAAAACCCGACGGCAACGCCGATTCGCGCCGCCGGCGGCATCGCATCGACATGTGTGAGATCGAATATGTCGAACTGAAAAATGACATACGCGCCCGCCCCGGAGAGCAAACCCGTCAAAACGCCGACCAGCAGCGCGATCCGAAACTCGCGAGCGAAGGCCCTGGAAAGTGATGAGGCAATCGCATCGCCGGTGGCCAGGGCCCGGACGATGATCGTGGAGGTCTGCACCCCGGCGTTGCCCCCCATCGCCGCAATGCCGCTGTTAAAGGGGATAAGGAGGAAGAACAACGCGGCCCCCAGCTTCGGCTCGGCGAGAAACATCACCGTCATGCTGATCAGCGTGCCTGCCAGACAGGGCACCAGCCAACGAGCGCGGACGCTGGCCGCGTGAATGATGCTCGCACGGGCCAGCTCTGCGGCGTTCGTGCCGGCCATGTGGAACATGTCTTCTTCGGCTTCTTCCTCCGCGACCTCGAGGACGTCGTCGTGGGTGATGACGCCGACCATTCTCGCTTCATCGTCAACCACCGGCAGCGCCAGCACGTCGTACTTCTCAAACTTGTTCTTGACGGCCTCCTGATCGTCGTCCACGTGGACTGTAATGAGATCACGAAGGGCAAAGTCCTTGATCGGGGACGCCGGCGTGGCGGTGATCAAGTGCATCGGATGCACCACGCCCTCCAGTTTTCCGTCAACGTCCACGCAGTAGGTGAAGAAACGATCCTCGATCTCGTCAGGGTCAAGCCGACGAATCTCAGAAACCGCGTTGGCGACCGTGCCTTCAGCGGGAACCTGAATGAAGTTCGGATTCATGATGCCGCCGGCAGTATCTTCCTCATACTGCCGTAGCGGTTGAACGATGGCTCGTTGTTCAGGCGAAAGATGCCCGACAACCTTGGCGGCCACGTCATCGTCGAGCTCGTCAAGAACGTCGACCGCGTCGTCGGCAGGCAACTCTCTGAGGACCTCCGAAACCTCGCGGTCGGTCAGGTCGTCCAACACGTCGGAGCGCACCGCTTCTTCGAGTTGCACAATCGCTTCCGCGGTCGTTCGCGGTGGAAGCAGGAAGAAGATTCGCGAACGTTCCTCCGGCTCGACCTGTTCAAGACAATCGGCGACGTCGGCGGCATGGAGATCGGCCAGAAAAGCGCGCAACGGCCCCTCATCCTGGCTGTCAAGCAGCGCGCGGAGCCGTTGCAGGATTTCGTCGTTGTTGGCTACCTTCGGCGGCATGGCTGCGAATCTCCCAGATCCCGGCTAAGTCGGGCCATTATCGCGTGAGAGTGGATGATGACAATGGCGAGACGACGACGAGAGCCGACATTCGCTCGGCTTTACCTCGCGAAGATCGTGGGATACGGTCGACCGGCCCGCCCTTCCAATCCATGGGTGGGCCGTAGCCGGGCCGCCTGATATAATGGTAAGTCGAAATGGGGAGATGGCTGACCACCCAGTCGATCGAGGACCAGCATCGATGGCAAACAGAACACAGGCAAGAGGCACTTCAACCAAACCACACGACACTTCGACGCTCTGGTGGCTGCTCGGCGGAGCAGTCGGGGTCACGGCCATCATCATCGGCATCTCGGCCCTGACCCATTCTTCGGCAGGCGAACCGAGTGAATCGCTCATCGCCGAAAACACCAGGAGTGTCGCCCCGGCGAAGTCGTCCACTCCCAACAAACAGAGCCGGACAAAGCGGATCGTCCAGCGCCCCGCCGCTGTGCAGCCTCCGGCGTCAGGCCAATCGAACCCGCCGGCCCAGGACACCGGAGAAGCGCCGTCCCCCGCCGAGCCGCCGCGATCTGCGATGGAGGAGTACTTCTACGACCTCATGGTTCACCACGCCGACCGGGACGACTATGTCCAGGGCCTGATGGATTCCGAAGTCATTTGGGAAGGCTACATCAGAGGCGTGCAGCCGCGACAGCAGGGCACGACGCTTTTGCTCGTGGCAGTCCCCAGCGATAGCTCGTTTGACATTGCCTACATCGACTTCCCGGAGGGGTTTGAGGCAAAGATCTCCGCCTTGGCCATCATGGACAAGGTGAGAATCACGGGGCGCTATCAAGGCGGCGGACCCATGCCGCACGTGACCGGCGCCTCGGTCGAATTGGTGGAAGAAGAATGACGAGGCAGCAATCGCCTCCACGTCAGCGATCACCGCGCCGCTGCGCCGCCGGGAAGACTATTTGCAAAACGCGGCCCGCACCGCATTGATGAACTGAGCGATCTTCTCCGGACTCTTTCTCCCCGGCTCTCTCTCCACGCCGCCGGAAACATCGACGCCCCAGGGCCGAATGCGCCGGATGCCGGCACCGACGTTGAGCGCCGTCAGACCGCCCGCCAGGACCAGGGGCGGGGCGTCGTCCAGGGCGCCGGCCTTTCGCGCATCAACGACCAAATCCCAATCGAAGCACTTGCCGGTCCCGCCGCGCGTGCCGGCACTGAACGCGTCGAGCAAAACGGCCTGCGCGCCGGCCACGCCAAAATCGTGACATCGATCGACAAACGACCGGTCGCGCACGCGCAGGGCCTTGGTCACGCGAAGCCCGGCCAGCTTCTCAAGAATCTCGGGCGACTCATCGCCGTGCAATTGCACCTCAGACAGACCGACCTCCGCGGCCGTGCGCATCACCGTCGCCGCACGGGCATTCACAAAGACCCCCACCGCGGAAACGTAGGGCGGCAGGGCCGCGACGATGTCTCGCGCCAAGCGGAGCGTGACCTGCCGTGGTGACCTGGCGAAAACGAGACCGATGGCATCGGCGCCGGCCTCGGCCGCGACCAACGCATCCTCCAGTCCAGTGATCCCGCAAATCTTGATTCGTGTCATCGTGCGATCTTCGCCAATCCCGCCGCCCCGCCGCGCCGCCCCGCACCACCCCGAAGCGCTACCAGCCCGAAGCGCCAGCGAGGGACCCACCCCCGCAACGATCCGATCAACACCCCGTGCCGACTCCACCGCCGTCACAGACGGCGGCTCCGTGCGCAATCCTGTTCCATCCCTCCACCCCGGAGCGTAACATGCCGGAGCCAAGGCGAAAGCACGCGACCCGCACGGCATTCGCCACAAGTATATCGCAGGCACCTTACCCGGGTGAAAACGGCGCATCCTCTTCCGCCTGGAGCGCAGCATGACCAAGGAATGGATCATTTCTCCGCCGTGGCAAGGCCGGCGTCGCCTGGCCGAGGCCCTGCGCGTCTCGCCGATCGTCGCCCAAGTCCTGCACAACCGCGGCATCAGCGATGTCGCCTCCGCACGCGGGTTTCTCGATCCGAAGATGTCCGACGTCTACCCGCCGGAGACCCTGGTCGCCACCGGCCCGGCCGCCGAACGCATCGCCGCGGCCATCAGCGCCGGAAACAAGATCGTCCTCTACGGCGACTACGACGTGGACGGAATCACCGGAGTCGCGATTCTCTGGCACTGCCTCAGGCTCGCCGGCGCAAAGGTGGATTTCTACGTCCCCCATCGACTGGAGGAGGGCTACGGCCTCAACACCCAGGCGATCGATGCCCTGATCGATGGCGGCGCGAAGTTGATCATCACCGTCGACTGCGGCGTCACTGCCATCGAGCCCGCGGAGCACGCCAAAAAACGCGGCGTCGAACTCATCATCACCGACCATCATCGCCCGCACACAACGGATAGCGGCGACGTCCAACTGCCCGACACACTGCTGGTCCATTCCGGCATCGCGTCGCCGGGCGATCCGGCTTATCCCAATCCCGATCTGTCCGGCGCAGGCGTGGCGCTGAAACTCGCCTGGGCCGTGGCGCAAAACATTTCCAAGGCCCGGAGAGTCAAACCTGAGTTTCGCCAATTCCTGATCGATGCCGTCGGCCTGGCGGCATTGGGCACCATCGCCGACGTCGTCCCGCTGACCGGCGAAAACCGAATCATCGCCCACGAGGGCCTCAAAGGACTTCGCCAAAGCAAGCTCCCCGGCGTCCAGGCCCTGATCCACTCGGCGGGTTTGGCCGGCAGGAAACTCGACGGCTACGACCTGGGCTTCAAACTCGCGCCGCGTTTGAACGCCATCGGCAGGATGGGCCATGCCCAACTGGCCGTGGAATTGTTGACCAGGGCCGAGCCGGCAGACGCCGTTCGCATCGCCGAAAACCTCGAGCAACAAAACCTCGCCCGCCAACGGCTCCAAAAAAAAATCACCCGGCAAGCCATCGAACAGGTGATTCGCGAGAATCAGAATGCCGACACCGTCCGCGGAATCGTGCTGGCCTCACCGGGTTGGCACGCCGGCGTCATCGGCATCGTCGCCAGCCGGATCACCGAGGAGTTCGGCCGCCCGACGGTGATGATCGCATTGGAAAACGGCATCGGCCAGGGCTCGGCCCGGAGCATTCGCAACTTTCCTCTCCACGAAGTCTTCGCCGATTGCCGTGATCACCTGATGACCTATGGCGGACACGCGATGGCGGCGGGTCTTCGCATTGAGGCGAGCAAGGTCGACGACTTTCGGGCCGCCTTTCAGAACCGCGCCGGTCAATTGCTCACGCCGGCCGACCTGCGGCCGAAACTCAGGATCGATGAAGTCGTCCAACTCGCCGATCTCAATCCGCAACTCGTCGCGGACATGGCCCGCCTCGAACCGTTCGGTGCGGAGAACCCCTCGGCCCGACTGGCGACGGAGTGGGTCGACGTGGTCGGCGAACCTCGCGCCGTCGGCGCCGACGGCTCGCACCTGCAAATCAGGCTTTCTCAGGGCCGGACGCAGTGCAAGGGGATTGCCTTCGGCATGGCCAAACAGCACGACGACCTGATGGATCACCGTCGCTGCCGGGTGGCATTTCGACCGATCCTCAACGAGTGGCAGGGCCGCACCAGCGTCGAGATGCAGGTCATCGATTTTCAATTCCCTGAGAAGTGACCATTCTCGCCACCGGCGGACGTCTACATCGGTCGCTCATCTGAGTTCGGCACCGTGCCCGCGTGGTCATATCGGCCCTGAAAAATTGTCTTAAGAATCACTTGCCCGTAAGGGATGTTGTATCATAAGTTTCAATCGTCTACCGCAACCCTCGTCGGCTGCGGCGGGCAAGGCCCGACCCGTGTCCCATAAAGACACAGGTCGCAGTAAGGAACAAAAAAGCCCATACCCGGCCTCCTAGAAGGGGCCTGCACTCATCCCTAATTCTCGCGGCGTCCGGCTCTGGCTGCCTCCTACAGAGCCGGGCGCCCACTTTTTTACCTCTGCGCCGCAATTCATGACCGTTCCTGGAAGACCGTCCGAGCAACGTCCCAAAAACCTGACAACCAGGCTTGCCGTTTGGCGGCCCCCTCACGTCAGCGCCGACTCACAACCGCCGCCGCGCGAAGCACTGAGCAAGACTACCACATAGCACAAAAAGAACAGCCTGCGCCAATGCCGCCCTGAGCGGAAAGCAGTTTTCGGATTTTTTCACTTGGCCCAGCAAAAAAAGGTGAAACAAATGGCAGATCAGACCACCACACTCGAAAAACTGGAAACCCAATCATCAATTTTTGAAAAAACCGATCCCGATTTCCGCCGCCGCCTCGATCAGGCCCTCATCGACCACGATCCGCCAACCTACAAGGCCGCCTTCACCAAGTTCGGCCTCGCCGACAAAGGCATCAGTTTCGCCGCCTTCTATCGCTACGCGCGGCGAATCCGCGCCCATGCCGCCATAATCGAACTCACCCACCACGCTCTCCCCGACGACTGCGATCCAACGGCAATCGTCCCCAAACTCCTCGCCGACCGCCTTCTCGACGCCGCCATCGACGAGTCCTCGTCACCGCGCACCCTGCAACGACTCACCGACGCCTGGCGCTTCGCCGCACAAACCCGACTCGCCCTCGAACGCCACCAAGCCGCCATCGAAGAAATAAAAAAGAAAGCCAGGAAATCCGATACCGACGACCTCCTCAAGACCTTCGACCAATACATGTCTGTCGTCCGCGCCGAACAGGCCGCCAGAATGTCCGCTGCAAAACTCGCATCGACCCCCGACCCCGCCGCGGAAAACCCCCCGGCCCCGAACTTCGACACCGAAACGTCTTAACTCCCCGACTTCGCTGCTCAATCTCCCCCAGCCCCCGGCTCCGCCGGAGGGGTAGCCCTCGTCATGTGCATGATTCGCCCAAACCGCAGACCCAACCTCGTTGACCGCCGGTCCGGCGCATCCCTACAATCGCCGCGCATCGGTGGCGCACTCGATCCACGTGGACGATCACGCGCCCCGGAATTGAACAGGAACACGCAACATGGCCTTTGCCCGGGCATCTCGACTCGACCGACTGCCGCCCTATCTCTTCATCGAGATCGATCGAAAGAAGAAACAGGCCGTCGCCGCCGGAAAGGACGTCATCGACTTCGGCGTCGGTGATCCCGATCGGCCCACCCCGGCCTTCATCGTCGACCGCATGGCCGAGGCCATTCGCGATCCGGCGACCCACCGCTATCCGTTCGGCGCCGGCGCGCCGGCCTTTCGAGAAGTGGCCGCCGCCTGGATCGCAAAACGCTTCGGCGTCACAGTCGATCCGCAAAGCGAGGTTCTCACGTTGATCGGCAGCAAGGAGGGCCTGGGCCATCTGCCGCTGGCCGTGCTCAATCCCGGCGACGTCGCCCTGGTTCCGACGCCCGGCTACCCGGTCTACGAAGCGGCCACGATCTTTGCCGGTGGCGTTCCGCATTTCCTGCCGCTGTCGCCGCGGCTCGGCTTCCTGCCCGATCTGGACGAGATTCCCACTGACCTCCTGGACCGCGCTGCCCTGATGTTCGTGAACTACCCGAACAACCCGACCGGCGCAGTCGCACCGCCGGCGTTCTTCGAGCGATGCGTCGCCCTGGCCCGCAAGCACAACTTCATCATCTGCTCCGATGCCGCCTACGCCGAAATGTACTTCAATGACAACGATCGTCCCCACGCCATCCTCGAAGTCGCCGGCGCCAAGGACGTGTGCATCGAGCTATTCTCACTCAGCAAGACCTTCAACATGACCGGCTGGCGGATCGCCTTCGCCGCGGGCAATGCGGACGTGCTCGCCGCCTTGGCGAAAATCAAAGGCAACGTGGACTCCGGCGCATTCGGCGCCGTTCAGATGGCGGCGATCACGGCACTCGAAGGATGGGACCGCCCGGAGATCGCCGACATCCGCAGGCTCTACAAGGACCGTTGCGACCAGCTCGTGCCCCGGCTCAATGAGCTTGGCTTCCAGGTCGATCCGCCAACGGCCACGTTCTACGTCTGGGCCCGATGCCCGAAGGGATACGACTCGATGCGCTGCGCCACCAGGATGCTCGAGGAGGCGGCCATTGTCGCCATTCCCGGCGTCGGCTTCGGCAAGCCCGGCGACGATTACGTGCGCTTCGCTCTCACGGTGGATCGCGAGCGAATTGCCGAAGCCGCCGAGCGGTTGGCGAGGATTCGGTGGTGAGCGAAACTCTGCACGATTGCTATATTGCCTTTGGGTCCAACCTCGGCGCGCGGGAGAAGAATATCACCGCGGCGCTGGGCGCACTTCAAACCACGAAAGAGATCGACGTGGTCAAAGTGTCAAGCCTCTACGAGACGAAACCCGAGGGCGGCCCGCCGAACCAACCCAACTACGTCAACGCCGTCGCCCACGTCCGAACCATCCTGAGCCCTGAACGGGTCCTGGCCGTGTGCCAAAACATCGAAGGCTTCCTCGGGCGCAAGCGCGCCATGCGATGGGGACCGAGAACCATCGACCTGGACTTGTTGATGTATGACGACGAGATCCGCGCCGATCCGAACCTGACCCTGCCACACCCCATGATGCACGAGCGGGCCTTCGTCCTGAAACCGCTCGTCGAGGTCGCCCCCGATCTGGTGCATCCGGTCTTGCAGCAGAGCGCCAAATCCATCCTCGAATCAGCCGACTTCGGCGCGTAACTCCGTACCACTAAGGCATCTCACGATGTCGAGCGGCGCGTCGGCGGGGCGGACCCAACCGGAAAACCCCGTCCGATAAAGGCCGCGACAACGGACCGCAGATACTTGATTCTAAAACGACCTCGGGGTATGATGTCCTGCCTCCGGTGGGCCTGACCCGGGTCAAAACCTGGAGCGGGAGGGGACAATGAAGCGCGTCGTTTTGATACTTGCCGTGGGGATTTTGCTTGCGCCATCCGTGGCCGTTGCGAGCATCGTGGCAGGCCAGGTGGACGACTTCGAGGATGGAACGGTCCAAAACTGGGTCGGCGCATTCATCGATCCCCCAGGTCCGCCGATCAACGTCGCTTCCGGCGGCCCGGCAGGCGCGGACGATAACTATCTCCAGGTCACCTCAATCGGCGGCGCCGGTCCGGGAAGCAAGCTGGCCACCTTCAACGACAATGCTCAGTGGGCGGGCGATTACCTCGCCGCCGGCGTCACGGCCATCCAGGTCGACATGAAAAACTTCAGCGCCAGCCTGGAAGATCTCGAAATGCGGCTCCTGATTCCATTCGGCGCCGGGGGCAACTTCACCTCCACGCTCTCGCAGACCCTCCCCGCCGACGGCGCCTGGCATACCTTGACCTTCGGCCTGACGGCATCCGATCTCACGGGGGTCGACGGCGGCACCGACCTGAATCTCACGCTGCAAAACGTGACGCGCATTCTCATCCGTCACCAATCGGGCCCCCCCATGGGCGTCGGCGTCTCTCCCTCCATCGATGCTCAAATGGGCATGGACAACGTCACGGCCATCCCCGAACCGGCAACGGCCCTGCTGCTCGGCTTCGGCGCCCTCGTCGTGGGCAAGCCGCGCCGGCGACGCGCCTAAGGCGATCGGAAGCACTCATTTCTATGTGGATATCCACCTCGCCCCGATGGGCGAGGTCCGCGCCCGCCCGAGCCCAAGTGGAACCGAGGCGCGCTGGGCGGTACAACAGACGGGATGACGACACGACGCTCGGACGATCGGGGTGCGCCGGCGGTGGCGGGCTCCATTGCCGCCGTGCGGCAGGCGGTTGAAGAGGCCCGCCGCGCCGGCCGCACGATTGCGCTGGTTCCCACGATGGGCGCCTTGCACGCCGGCCACACCAGCCTGATCGAAGCGGCGTCGGCGACCGGCGCCTTCACCGTTGTCAGCATCTACGTCAATCCGACCCAGTTCGGCCCGAATGAAGACCTGGATTCCTACCCTCGGACGCCCGATGCGGATCGCGCCGCCTGCGGCACTGCCGGCGGTGATCTCATCTTCGCCCCGACCAGCGCCGAAATGTATCCGCGCGGCGAGCAAACCCGCGTCGTCCCCGGCCGGCTCGCCGAGACGATGTGCGGCAAGTTTCGGCCGGGCCACTTCCAAGGCGTCTGCACCGTCGTTGCCAAGCTCTTCAACATCGTCCGGCCCGACGTGGCCTACTTCGGGCAGAAAGACGCCCAACAAGTTCTGATCATTCGACGCATGGTTCAGGACCTCCACGTGCCGGTTCGCATCGAGACCTGTCCCATCGTTCGCGAGCCCGACGGCCTGGCCGTTTCCAGCCGAAACGTTCACCTCGACCAAGAGGAGCGCGCACGCGCACTCTGCCTCTACCGAGCGTTGTGCGCCGGCAGGGATGCGCTCCTGGCCGGCGAAGCCTCGATCGATCGCGTTGTCGGGCTGATGCAACGGACCGTGTCAGAGACGGCCTCAGCATCCGGTGGGCCGGTAACGATCGATTATCTCACCGCAGTCGATGCAGAGTCGCTTGAGGCGCCGCGCTCGCCGCGTGGCCGGATTCTGCTGGCCGGGGCCGTGCATGTCGGCCGGACGCGGCTGATCGACAACCTCGTCATGGACCTGCCTGACAATCCGAGATAGAATCCCGCTCCTGTGCCGATGTAGACTCCGTTGAGGCAACTGCTCGGAATCCCGTGACCTGCGGAATCATTCATGTACCCCACCCTCTTCAAGATCCCCTTCCTGCCGGACTGGCTGGCCGACGTCAAGGGCTACGGCGTCATGATCATGATCGGCTTCCTCACCGGCATTTACCTTGCCTGCCGGCGGGCCTACCGCAGCCAGGCGGACCCCGACATCGTGCTCAACATCGGCTTCATTTCGCTGGTGTTCGGGATTCTCGGCGCGCGGTTGATGTTCGTCGTCCATTACTGGCACACGCGTTTCGCCAACCAGCCCAATCCGTTCGCGGCGGCCTTCGACATCCGAACCGGGGGGCTGGAGTTCTGGGGGGGGCCGTTGCTGGTCGTGCCGGTCTGCATCATCTACCTGCGATACATCGCCAAAGTCTCGACCCGTTGGTACTTCGACATCACCGCGCCCGCCTTGGCGTGGGGATTGGCCATCACTCGGTTCGGTTGTTTTCTCAACGGCTGTTGCTGGGGGAGCGTGTGTCTGGACCCGCATGACGCACATCGGCAGGCGGCGGCGGTTCCCTGGGCGGTGCGATTTCCCTATGGCAGCCCGGCGATGAATCAGCAGTACAAGTTCGGCCAGATGACGCTCCCGGCGGAGTTGGTCTATGTCCTGCCCTCCGGCGAGAGCCTCCCATTTCCCCGCGACTTCATCGAGGCAGCCGTCGATGACCGTGGAGAAACGCTTCGCAAGCTCGAAGCCGACGTGAAAAACAAACACGAGGCGGCCGGCGCGGCCCTGGCGAAGTTCAGGCAGAGCAAGATCGGCATCGCCGAGGCCCAATGCCGGAAGTTTGGCATCAGCCCGCAGCATCTTGCCGAACTCGCCGCCGCCTTTCCTTCCAAGCCCGTGCATCCGTCTCAACTCTACGCGCTGGTCAACGGATTCCTCCTCTATTTCCTGTTGGCAAGCCTGTTCTACTATCGCAGGCGACACGGCATCATCATGGGCTGGTTCCTGATCCTCTATTCGGTGTCCCGCGTCTTTTTGGAACTGATCCGGCAGGACAATCCGCTCGACGTCGGCGGCGTCACCATCTCTCAGGCGATTAGCGTCGGCACGTTGATCCTTGGAATCATATGGCTGTGGGTCATGTATCGAATGCTGCCCCCGATGAGCCCGCGCGCCGTGCCCTTCGAGCCGCCGCCCGATGAAGTGCCGCAGGCCAGGCCCGCAACCAAGACAAAGTAGAAAAGACCTGACGAAGCTCCCCATCGCCACGCGAGCCGGCCATTGGCGTATAATGGAGGGCGAACTGTCCGGCGCCTCGATGCCGGCGGCGACTGTGACCCTCCCCGGAGCCCCGCCATGATTTCACACGCCATGGCCCTGCCAATGCTCTTGGCCCTGCCCCTCCCGGGCTCCGCCGCGGACCACATGACCTTCAAGAACAACCTTCTGCCCGGACATCTCACCGTCCATCGGGTTTCGCGACTGACCCATCGCCAGGCCCGGCGAAAGGACTACGTGGAGAAGCTTTCATACGCCCAGGCCGCCGATTGGGTCCAATGCAATCTGAGTGATTCGCTGTCGGCCGGCGTGCAACTGTATCAGATGATGGTTGACCGGCCGGCCCGGGTGATCAATCTGTTTCATGACGGGCAGCGCGTGAGCCCGACCCCTGCCGCCGAACGATTCAACCTCTCCAAGCGGTCCACGCGACTGTACAGCATGGCCACGAGTTCGCGCGATGCGCCGGGCCAGGTGCCGCTGTGTGACCCGGCCGAGCGGGCGGTTCTCCGCGCCATGTTGGACTTCGCTCACTGGCCCAGGAACAAGGTGAACGCCGGCCACAAATGGGAACGCTCCTTTGAAGGCGACGGTTTTGCCGGGAAACAGACTTTCGAGTTCGTCGACCTGGTTCGCGTCAAAGGCGAAGTCGCCGCGCGCGTCACGCTGTTCGTCGAAGGTTCATTCCACGGCGCGCTGGAGAAGGACTACCGCTTCGACAAGGCCCAGGTCATCATCCATTGGGCGCGCCTCGATCGCACCCTGCTGAAGTTGGAAGGCCAGGCACAATACAAACGCCGCCGGCCGAGTGGCGATGACGAATACAAGCTCGAAGTGGACGTGAGTCTCGCGAAGCTGGCAACGCTCAAGCCCGACGAGCAGAGCCTGACGATCGACCAACTCACGCTCTTCGCCTCGGCCGACGCCAAGCGGCGTGAGGGCCTGCACAGTGATGCCAGACGGCTCTGCAATGCGTTCAAGGCGCAGTGGCCCGATTCGATTTGGCTGCCCGCGGTCGCGGAGGTTGCGCGGGGCTCGCAGCCTCAGCAAGGTTCCGGCAAGCGGCTCACAACAAAGGAGCTCAAGAACGCCCTCGCCAAGAGCCTCATCGCCTGGGAGGCGGCGCAGAATAACGATGAGCACGACATCATGGATCAGACTCGTGACTTGATGAGACAAGTGGCCAAGGACTATCGCGACAAGCTCCTGACGCTGGCCAGGGATGACGAAAAGTCCAATCGCGCCCGGGCCGTGTTTGCGCTGGCGTTCAGCGACCGGCCGGATGATTTTCTATCGGTGCAGCGGGCGACGCGCGACCCGGCCGCCCTGGTCCGCGGCACCGCTCTGGCCGGCCTTGCGGCCCGCCGAAACCCTCGCACCAACGTGGAGACGTTGATGCAACTTCTGGACGACAAAAAGGCCTCGGTCCGCGCCCGTGCGTGTCGGGCCGTTGCCGCTTGTGTGGAAAGAGAACATTTCTCCATCGCCCGAGTCGCCGACAAGGTGGCCCATCTCATGGTCTTCGACAAAAAGTCACGGGTTCGCCTGGAGGCGATCCGCGCCCTCGCCGCCATCGGCGCCCCGGCCGACATTCCCCGGCTTGAAGACGCGCTGACCCATGAACTCGACAAGGCCAACCGGGCGGCCATCGAGAATGCCATCGCGGCGCTGAACGCCCTGGACGGCTGATCCTCCCGTCTGACCGGATGACGCACGACGGATCCTGCCAGTTCATCGCTGCGACATTAGCGCAGGTCGTTTCTGTTTGAGCGCGTAGGGTCCGCTGTGCGGACCGATGAGGATTAACAGCGCTTGTTTCGGAGAAGGTCCGCACAGCGGACCCTACATGCCTGTTTGAGTCGAGTGGACCAAGGGAGTACGCTAACGACTCCTGGTTCGCGGGGCAGGCGATCCCGGTCGGTGCAATGGAAAATGATCCGAACAATAAGCCGGGCAGACTCGCTGTCGATGTGTCCGATGACCGCCTGCGGGCGTGGATCCGCCTCTGCCGCCCGGACGACGCAGACCAACTCTCTGAAAGCGACGTCCTGGCCGCCCTCGAAGAGGCCGAAATCGACATCAATCCCACTGTCCGCGAGAAGATCGGTGCGTTGATTCCGCTGATCCGGTCGGCCGAGGACAAATCCGGACGATACCTCATCGCCGAAGGCCGGTTGCCCGTCGAAGGGCAGAACGGGGTTTTTGTCCGCGACGAATCGCTAAAGCCGAATCAGGCTGCGCTCAAGGATGATGCAGCCGTCGATTACCACGCTTTCAATACCCTTATCACGGTTGATCGAAACGATCCGATTGGGAGAGTAGCTCCGGCCATACCCGGCACGAGCGGCGAAGACGTACACGGCAGGATCATGACGCCCGCTCACCGCGTCGAGGACGTTCGACTCCATTCCACCGTGAGACGGGCCGATGACGATCCCTGCGTCGTGATCGCCACCGTTTCCGGCAAGATCGTGTTCGAGGACGGCGCCCTCTCGATCGACGAAGCTGTAACCATCAAAGGAGACGTGGACTTCACCTGCGGGAACATCGATGCCTCCGTCGACGTGTTCATCGACGGGACCATTCTGGATCAATTCAGGGTCAAGTCGAAGAAATCCATCCGCGTCGGAGGCGCTATTCTGGCGGCCGACGTCGAGGCAGGGGGCGACATTCTCGTCCGCGGCGGAATCATCGGGCACCACAAGGGAAGGGTGTGTGCCGGAGGACGGATCGTGGCCAAGTTCGTGGAGGCTGCGAACCTGGAGGCGGAATCAGACGTTGAGATCACGAAAGAGGTCATGCACAGCTTCGTGTGTTGCCGTGGCAGGTTTTCCGTGACGCGCGGCGCGGTCATAGGCGGGGAGGTTTACGCCAGGGACGGAGCTGAGGCGGCGTCCATCGGCTCCGAAGCGTTCATTCCCACGAGCATCATTGCGGGAGTCCATCCAAACATTCTGGAGAAGGCTGACACGATCCTTGCAGAGATGCGCGCCAAAGAGAAGACCATCGAAGGAATCCGCGAACGCGTCAGGCCGTTGCTCCTTGGCATGAAAGGTCTGAAGCGAATGCATGAAGAGCGAGCCAATGAGTTGCTTGTGAAGGCAGACCGCATGGCATCCGAGGTCGCGATGACCAAGGCGAAGTGCGAGCAGATGGTGAGGGAAGCCCGTTCGGACGTCTCACCGGCGATCCTGGTGACAAAGACCGTTTATCCAGGCGTTCGAATCCGCATCGGGCACCGTCACGTGGTCTTTGGGAAGGAGCTCAAGGGCCCCGTCAGAATCGAGAAACAGAAGATCGAAGGCGTGACAGAGTTTGTTGCCGTCAGCCAGGTGAGTGGCTCGGTCACAGTGCTGAGCAGTTCCCGTGTTGACGACGATGTACTTGAGGCACCGTTCGGCGATCAAGACGAAGCAATCGCGACAACGTGAAACCCGTCGTTGACGTCATGGGTATTGACGTGCCGGCAAGTCGTTCGGCCCGCTTGGTGGGCCGCCGATGAGCCGACAAGAGTTTCGGTGCCGCCATCGCCGGGGAGCAGCGTCGCTCGGGGCGAGGTCGTGCATTGTGCGCCTCTTCAGAATCGCCTACGTTACGCATAGTGGATGATCCGCTACCGGCAGGAATGTGATTCTCCGACGAGTGATGGTCCCGGGCTCTACTCATGCTTCGAGCCACGAACATCCATAAGGCGTATATCCTCGGCCGCACGGAGTTGCCCGTGCTCCGCGGGGTGAGCCTGGACGTGCGCAAGGGGGAGTTCCTGGCGATCACCGGGGCCAGCGGCAGCGGCAAGAGCACTTTGTTGTACGTGATGAGCGGCCTGGACATTCCGCAGCGAGGCCAGGTCCTGTTTGACGGGCGCGAACTGTTTGAGCCCGAGGGCGCACGGCGATTTCCCGTACCAACGAACGGGGCCGCCCGCTCGGCCGGCAGGGGGCTCATGACCGCCGGTTCGACGACGGCGGATCGCCAGGCGGCGAGGCCGGCAACCCAACCAACCGTGGACGTTCGCCTCTTGCAGGGGCACCGGAATCACACGCGAAACGTCTCCTTCGGTTTCGTTTTTCAGTTTTACCATCTCCTGCCTGAGTTCGACGTGCTGGAGAACGTCCTCCTGCCGCAGATGGTGGGCAAGTCCATGGGGGGGTGGCTGGCCGATCGATCCGGGACCGCCGACCGGGCCCTCGGCCTGTTGGATCGAGTCGGGCTCAGTGGCCGCCTCTCGCACAGGCCCAACGAATTGTCCGGCGGCGAGCGTCAGCGGGTTGCGATCGCCCGAGCTTTGATCAACGACCCCGCCGTACTGTTCGCCGACGAGCCCACCGGCAACCTGGACGGCAAGACCGGCCACGATATCTTCAATCTCCTCAAGGAGTTAAGTCAATCCGGGCGGACGCTCGTGATGGTGACGCACGACCGCGACCTGGCCCGGCAGGCCGGCCGAGTGGTGCAGTTGGTGGATGGGCGATTAGAATAGCTTGCTCCGGGGCCGCCGGGTGAGCCCGATCGGTCCGCCATTGAGCCGCTGCCTGTGAGGGCGACGCATCTCCGAGCGTGCAGGGGCCGACCAAGGCGCAGGCGGCGACCTTGGCGCGAGGTTCCTGGGAGACGTTTGCACCGGTGTTTTCAGGAGAGACAAAGATGGCCCAAGACTTTTGCCCCAACCCTAAACTCAAGGTCTGGCTCGATGGCAGGCTCGTGCCCGTGGCAGATGCCAACGTCAACGTGTTCAGTCACGGGCTTCTCTATGGGGATGGCGTATTCGAGGGGATTCGCATCTACCACGGCCGGATATTCGAGTGCACCGCCCACATGAAGCGGTGGGTAGGCAGCCTCAAGGCCATCCGGATGGAGCTACCTTGGTCTCCTCGCCAATTGGTGGAGGCCATCGAGCAAACCCGCCAAGCCAACGGCGTTGAAAACGGCTATGTCCGTCTCGTCGCAGCGCGGGGGGTGGGAACGCTGGGCATCCATCCGTTCCGCACGGCCTCTCCGTCGGTGTTCGCCATCGTCGACAGCATTCAGATGTATGACGACGAGATGTATGAAAAGGGAATGAAGATCGTCACCGCCGCGACAATTCGCAATCATCCCAATGCCCTGTCGCCACGGATCAAGAGCCTGAACTACCTGAATAACATCATGGGCAAGATCGAGGCGATCGACGCCGGCTGCCTCGAAGCGGTCATGTTGAATAACGAAGGCTACGTCGCCGAGTGCACCGGCGACAACATCTTCATCGTCCGTCTCGGCAAGCTCCAGACGCCCGCGCCCCACTGCGGCATTCTCGAGGGCATCACCCGGCGACTGATCCTCAAGCTGGCTCAGCGGCGCCACATCCCCACTGAAGAAACCGTCTTAACCCGCCAGGACCTCTACCTCGCCGATGAATCGTTCATCACCGGCACCGGCGCCGAAGTCTGCCCAATCTGCGAAGTAGATAAGCGGCTCGTTGGCGATGGGAGACCCGGCCCGATCACGAAGCAACTCATCGAAGACTTCCGCGCACATGCCAAGTCCAGCGAAGAATTGCTGGCCGCCGAGTGAAGAAAACGACCTGCGGATTCCCGGCATTCGCGTCTTCATTCTGATGATGTGGGGTTCATCTCGGTGCGGGTTGTGCACACGGATCAAGCGCGATTCCCAAGCCGGCGCTGGTCGCCGGCCAATCAGGGCCGCGGCACTGAATGATCGCCGTCACCCGTCGCCGCAGGCGGACAGCACCTCGACGTCGCTGTTTTGTAGTTGGGCTTCGTGGCGCGCTCGCCAGGCAGCGGCATGGTTGGGGATCCAATCACGGGCCGCCTCGTCGAGGGTCACGACTTGGCCGAGCCGGAGAATCATAGCGCGGAGATGCCGCATGATTTCCGCGCGTTGGTCCCGAATGGCCAACGCGAGCATTGCCTGCCGTGCCGTTTCCTCGGCGTTGACGTCTTCGGGGGCGACGCTCGACAAAATGCGATTGGCGGAAGCGGCCTGCGTGGTCGCGCTGCCTTTGATGGCGCGAGAGCTGCATTCGGCGGGGGTGATTTCGGCCAGGTGTGCAATGCTTTTTTCCATGCCCATTGTCTGAGCTATCGGCAGCCCCGCGATAAACCTTGTGTTGCAACGCCCCAGCCCCCGGGGGGAAGGTACCGATAAACTTACGAAGCTCGTCTTTTCACGTAGGGGAATGGCCTATCGCTACTCTTGACAGACCACACAAGCGACATAGCCTTGTCCGTTTCCGCGGCGCATGGTCGGGCCGTGGGTCGGGTTTGGTCTGGATTCCGCCGTCGGCCCCCGCCGGGATGAGATAACAATGCATGTGTGCGGCAGCGATCTCTTTGCGATGGTGGCGTTCAGCCGACTCATGGTCGCTGCGCTCATGGCGTGGATCCTGTGCGTCTGCGTACACGAGTTCTCCCACGCGCTGGTCGCCTACATCGGCGGCGACCGATCCGTCCGCAACAGGGGCTACCTGACGCTCGACCCCACGCGATTCATCGACCCGGTGTTCAGCCTGTTGATCCCGGCCATCGTCTTGCTGCTGGGTGGTCTGCCGCTGCCCGGCGGGTCGGTGATGATAGATGAGAGCGCGTTGAAGACTCGGCGATGGGGCATCTACGTCGCCGCGGCCGGGCCGGCGAGCAACTTCATCCTGTTCCTGCTCTTCGGCATGGTGCTCCATCCGGCGCTTCACCTGGTCGATGCCCACGCCTCGCCCCAGCCCACCTGGGTCTACTTCTGCGGGGCCATGGCGTTCCTCAATTTCTTCGCGACGTTTCTCAATCTGCTACCGGTCCCGCCGCTCGATGGCTATCGCATCATCGAGCACCAGTTTCCCGCGGAGATTCAATGGAAAATGCGCCAGCCGCAGAATGCGATGGGGGCCTTCGGCCTCCTCTTCATGGCGTTCTGGGTGTTCCCGGACCAGGCGATGATGCCATTCCTATGGATGCTTGAAATCGTGGGGGGAAGGCTTGGTCTGCCTTTGGAGTTGATAACACAGGGTTTTAACGTCGTGTTGTTCGGCCAGAGCTAGGGGGCTGCGCTCGACAAGTCTCTGCAAGACGGTACATTGGTCTGTCTGTGGTTCCTCGCTCCGGGGCCCTCGATGATTCCAGGGCTGCAATCCTTTGGTGACACCCCATGCGCGTGCTAAGCGGCGTACAACCCTCCGGCAAGCTGCATCTCGGCAACTACTTCGGCGCGATGAAGCAGCACATCGACGGGCAGCAGGAGCACGAAAGCTTCATCTTCATCGCCAATTACCACGCCCTGACCACGATCCAGGACGCCGCCCTGCTGCGAGAGCTGACGCGCGACGTGGCCCTGGACTACCTGGCACTGGGGCTGGACCCTGACAAAGCGTGCCTGTTTCGACAAAGCGACGTGCCGGAGGTCACGGAGTTGGCCTGGATTCTCTCAACCGTGACGGGCAAGGGGCTCCTCGAGCGCGCGGTGAGTTACAAGGACAAGGTGGGCAGGGGGCTCAGCCCTTCGATGGGGCTGTTCAACTATCCCATTCTCCAGGCCGCCGACATCCTGATCTATCGCAGCGAGGCGGTCCCGGTCGGCAAGGATCAGGTGCAGCACATTGAGATGACGGCAGACATGGCCGGCTACTTCAATAATACCTACGGCTGCGAAGTGCTGGTCATCCCGAAAGCCAGGCTCAACGAAGCGGCGGTGGTCCCCGGCGTCGATGGCGAGAAGATGAGCAAGAGCTACGGCAACACCATCGACCTGTTCGACGAGCCGAAGCAGGCCAGGAAGCGGATCATGGGCCTGAAGACGGACAGCACCCCGGTCGAGGATCCCAAGGACCCCGACTCCTGTAACGTCTTCGCGTTGCTTCGGCTCTTCGCCGATGCGGACGAAGCGTCCGATTGGGCACGGCGGTATCGACAAGGGCCGATGGGCTACGGTGAAGCGAAGCAGCGTTTGGCGGTGTTGTTCGAGGAGCGCTTCGGCCCGGCACGAGAACGGCGACGAGAGTTGGCCGCCAATCCGAATCACGTGGAAGACATTTTGGCAACCGGCGGAAGGAGGGCCCGCGCCGTGGCCCAGGCGGTCATGACAGACGTCCGCGACGCCTGTGGGATCGTCAAGGCCGAATCCTGAATCATCCCGATTTGCGCAGTACCAAACGACCATCATGAGCGACTATCGAATCCAGACCGACGTGTACAATGGCCCCCTTGATCTCCTCCTGTATCTCATCAGGCGCGACGAGGTCGACATCTACGACATCCCGGTGTCCCGGGTCACTGAGCAGTATTGTCGCTACGTTGAGCTGCTGAAAGTCATCGACCCCAACGTGGCCGGCGACTTTCTGGTGATGGCGACGGTCCTGATGGAGATCAAGTCGCGCATGCTCCTGCCGCGCCCGGTCACTGAGGACGGCGAGCCCGACGACCTGACCGACCCACGACTGGAGCTGGTGCACCAACTCCTGGAGTATAAGAAATTCAAGGACGCCTCCTTCGCGCTGGGACACGCGGCGGACTTGCAGGCCCAGCGGTGGCCGCGATTCCCCGCGCGCATCAAGCAGGAGCAGCCCGCCGAAGTGGACCTGGACGACGTCCAAATCTGGGATCTGGTCGCGGCCTTCAACAAGATCATGGTAGCCATCGGCGCCGGGCAAACTACGCATGACGTGGTGTTTGACGATACGCCCATCTCCCTTCATGCGGCGGACATCCTCGACCGGCTCCAATCCGAAGGCGGCGTACTGACTTTTGACGAGGTCTTTGCCGGTCGCACTCGGGTCGAGATGATCGGCCTGTTCCTGGCCTTGCTCGAACTGATGCGACAAACGCGCGTGAGCGTGACACAGGAAAGCGGCCAGGGCCCCATCAAAATCAAGCTGCTCTCGTCCGAGCCGATCGAAACAGGAGAAGAATGGGAGCCGGCATTTCGTCGGGCAGTGTTAGACGGCGATGCAACAGCGAGCAATGCCGCGGCCGAGGACGTGGGTGCCGAAGCGCCCTCGTCGGATCGCCGGGAGGAAACGACGCCATGAAACCCTCTGAACGACTGCAAGCGTCGGGCATCCGCCTGCCGACGCCGTCGAGCCCTGTCGGTTCATACATCCCAGGCATCCGAACGGGCAACCTGGTGATGGTCAGCGGTCAGATCCCCATCGCGAACGGCGTCGTGACGGTGTCCGGCAAGGTGGGGGCGGAGGTCACGATCGAGCAGGCCGCCAAGGCCGCTCGGCAGTGCGCCCTCGCCGCTTTGTCGATCGCCGCGGACGTCGCCGGAGGCATTGATCAGATCGCCCGAATCGTGCGGTTGGCCGTGTACGTCAACAGCGCGCCGGGCTTCGTCGATCAGCCCAGGGTCGCCAACGGCGCCAGCGACCTGATGGTGGAAATCTTCGGCGAGAACGGTCGCCACGTCCGCGCCGCGGTCGGGGCCAATGAGCTGCCGCTGGGCGCGGCGGTGGAAGTCGAACTGGTGGCGGAAGTGCGGGGGGCCGCACATTGACTGAATCCGCTGCGCGCATTCCGTTGATCCGTCCGGTTTGGTGGGATGCCGACGTGCCGCCTCGCGGCGCTCTGGCGCTGATCGACCAAACGCGCCTTCCTGCCGAGGCCGTTGACTGCATCTGCACGACCGCGCAATCGGTCTGGGATGCGATCAAGCGCCTCCAGGTTCGCGGAGCGCCGGCGATCGGCGTGGCCGCGGCCTACGGCGTCATCGTCGGGCTCGATGAGTCCGGGCCGACGGACAAGACCTGGCCGATTAGCCTCAAGAAGACTTGCGACTTCCTGGCAACGAGCCGCCCCACGGCAGTGAATCTGTTTTGGGCATTGGAGCGGATGCAGAAGCGAGCGGCGGAGCTTGACGGCGCCTCCTGGGAGGAAGCGAGGGCGGCCCTCCTGGACGAGGCCCACAAGATTCGCGACGAGGATGCCGCCATGTGTCGGGCCATCGGCGAGGCAGGGCAGCACCTCATTCCCGATGGCGGCGGCGTGCTGACGCATTGCAACGCAGGGGCACTGGCGACCAGCGAGTACGGGACGGCATTGGCGGTCATGTATGCCGCGCACCAGCGCGGCCGCAAGTTCAGAGTCTTCGTGGATGAAACGCGGCCACTGCTTCAGGGCGCCCGCCTGACCATGTGGGAGCTTCATCGGGCCGGGATCGATGCCACGCTCAACTGTGACAACATGGCAGCGGTGATCATGCGGGAGCGCAAGGCGGGCCTTGTCATCACCGGCGCAGACCGGATCGCCGCCAACGGCGACGTCGCCAACAAAATCGGAACCTACGGGCTGGCGGTCCTGGCGGAGGCGCACGGCGTGCCATTCTACGTCGCCGCCCCGAGCTCAACCTTCGACCTGTCCATCCCTGACGGCTCGGCCATCCCCATCGAACACCGAGACCCGGATGAGGTTCGAACGGTGCTGGGCCGGTTGATCGCACCGCCAGGGGTGCCATGCTACAACCCGGCCTTCGACGTGACCCCGGCTCGGCTGCTGGCGGGCATCATCACCGAGCGAGGCATCGTCCGGCCGGTCACCGCCGAGGGCATCCAAAAGACGCTATCGGCCCCTCTGCCTGTGGCGAAAACCTTGCTTCAGCGATGATCCTCCGGGGCTCAGCCAGTTTTCGGTCCGCACAGCGGACCCTACGGGGTGTTGCGGCGGGCTGCGGGCCGGCCCGGGGGGTTCATTCGGGAGCGGGCCTCGACCGTGCGGCTTCTCGGACCTTGCCAGGGTGGGGGCGGCCCAGATCGTCACCGGCCCCTTGAAAGCCGCGCGGTCCCCGTGTATCATTAGCTGCTGGCGTGCTTAGCAGCGAGCTTCGCCTTGCCATGCCCCGCCTGAACAGCCTGCCTGGGGACCCTGGAGGACTGCCAACGATGAAACGTCGCCTACGCTTTGCCGTGCTCGCCGGGTACTTGGCCACCGGGGCTATCGTCATGCAGCTCGGCCCCTTCTGCACCATCGCGAGCTCCACCACCACCGCCGGCATCGCCCAGAGTGGTTTCCTGATCGATGGAAACGGGAACTTCCTCGGCCTGCTCCCGGTCTGTGGCACGCCGGACTTGCTGATCGGGCGAGAGTCGGCCAACAACCCCGCCGACGTCATCTTCGACCCTATCGCCAACACGGAGGATGACCTGATGTTCGGCTGTCCGGTGCAGGTCGTGATTATTCCGGCTCCCATCGATGAAGGTGACGGTTAGGGATGCCGCTCATGGCGCACGGCGCGTGCCTGCTTGTTCACTTAACGGCTCGTCAATGACAGGAATCGGTTAGATTCGGAAGGTTTGAAACATGAAACGCTATCGTCTGCTTCGGAAGATCATCCTGAGTGCCACTTTTGCGATGGCCGGCGGAACGGTCATGGCTAATGGCTGTGTCAACACGTTGGCCTCGCTGCCAATTTGCGGCGCTGTGCTGACCTTCTGTGATTCCTTCGATCAAATCAATCTGCTCTTCCCATACCTGGAGACGCCTGATTTTCGAGCCGATCCGTCCTGCACGATTCCGCTCGGCTGCGGCGACGGCGACGTTCTGACGGTTCCGCAAAACCCGAACCCGAATGGTCCACAGTTTCCCGGCGGTGGTCCGCCTGACCAACCGGCGGACGAATCCGATCCGCCCGGCGGTAACACCGGCGGCGGCGGCGGCTGATTCGCTCAAGCCGCCTCGAGAATAATTGTCTTCCATATGGGGAGGCCTGTGGTTCGCCGCGGGCCTCCTCTTTTTTGGGGTGCGCTTTCTGATTTTGGCGCCGTCGACTCTGCGGTGGAAACACAGCTTTTGATGGCGTGCTGAAGAGGCACGCCGGGCCGAGGGCGTTTTCACGCCGGCTTGGCCAACGGCTTGAGGCCGGCCTTCTCGCGAATGGCATTCACCGCCGCAAGAACCGAGCCCTCTTTTCCCAGGAACTTCGACAGTTGGGCGGTGCTTATTCCCAGCCGTGCGGCGGCATCTTTGATAACGCCTCGAGAGCCGTCCACGACGTCCAACGCCACCGCCACGACTGCGGCGTAGTCCGGATTCCGCGAACTGATCTCGATTCGGCCGGCGGCGGTCCTGTATTTCCGAAAGACCTCCGGCACGTCCCGATCGCCGTTGATCGGCAAGCGAACTTGCAAGGCGATCGTCAGCCGCAATCGCCGAAGGGCTCGGGCCTTGTTCTCGTGCTGTGAACGGCTCTCCTCGCCGATGGCCATGATGCCGCTCGGATTGTGTCGCAAACGAACCGCCGAACTCGTCTTGTTGCGCTTCTGCCCTCCCGGCCCGGATGCACGATAGGTATCGACGCAACACTCCGCCAGGAGGCGCGCGTCCTGCTGAAGAATCCACCTGTCACGATCCGAGGCTCGCGTCAATGTCGGCCCTCCTCCTCCGCGGGCAGGTGAAACGTGCGCCAATCGTTCGAGGCAATCTGCCGATCAATGGCCCAGTGCGGCGTCAGGTACCAGGCCATCAGGACTTCCCGCGGAGTGATGGGAATGGCGACAATGGTGGCCACGCGGCCCGGCGGGCGCGGCTGGGCGAAGAGGGCGAGCGCACCAGGAGGCTGATCGTCGAGAACGTCGTCCGACAGAATCCACGGATTGCCGACGACCAAATGCGCTCCGTATCGCTGGAGATCATGGAACGTCGCCATGCGATGGTGGCCCGGGCGATCACCGATCACTGTCCCGAAGCGGGCGACGTGCTTGTCGCAGAGCCCGTGCATGTCGAGCGTCCTGAGGCCCGAATAATAGGGTAACGCCCCTGAGGCGGTCGTCGCCAAGACTATGTCGTCTCCGGCAAAGTAATTACCCAATGCTTGTCCGGCCTCGACCCAATGGCCCTCTTCAAGTAACCGGCGCATATGATAGACCGGTTCCGGGTTAGGGGCCGGTACCGGGTTGAGAATGTCCCAGACGTAGGTCTGCGCATGATGCAGCGAGCCGTAGGCCACCCAGGCAAGCAGAAGCACGTGTAGGTACCGCCTCCGAAGTATGGAGAACCGGGTCGTCGTCCACACCAGACACAGCAGGAGGAGCGGAAGGATCGGCATGAGGAATCGAAACTCCATGAAGTCTCCGCCGACGGCGACGAGGTAGGCCGCCCAGGCCACGATGATCAGCGCGCCGGATAGCAACACATGTCGCTCTCTGAAAAGCTGAACACCGCCGATGGCCGCGACAAGGATGGGAAGCACAAGGCGGTACTGCGAGCAGAAGGCCCACAAATACTCAGCCCCCACCCATAGGCCGTTGAGAGTCGGCCTTTTGGCAAAGTAGGTGTTCGGCAGGACCGATCCATAGTACCACGCCTTCCACGTCAGCCAGGTCGCGACGATGAACAGGATCGGACAAAGCAGCATGGCGGCTTGCCGGCCGAGAACGCGGCGCGGGGCGCCGGGTTGTGTTACGAGTGCCGTAGGATGGGTCATTGGACCCATCTGCTGAACTCGAGTTGCGAATAGCTCGCTGGAACGAGAGTCCCTTCTCGTTCCCCCACGCTGAGTTACGAATACCGAAACCATCGCCCCCGGCACCAGCACGGCGCCGAAGACGACGAAGTCCATGCGCGTCAGGATGCCGGCGGATAAGATGAACGACAGCGCGAGAATGTTGCGATGGCTCCACGCGCGCCGGCGGTGCGCGGAGATCAACACCGTACATCCGGCCATCAGCAGGAAGGTCTGAAGCGAAGTTTCAAGGCCGCCCGTCGCAAAAGACAACACGGTATAGTTCGTCCCGACGAGCAGGACGGTCGCAATCGCCCATGCCGCGCCGGGCAGAACAAGTCTCGCGATCCGATAGGTGAGTAGAAGCGTGCCCGCGTAACAGGCCAGACCGAGGCATTGCGACCAAGGCCCGGGATCAAGGCCGATCCGCATCCCGGCCGCCATCAGCATGACCCATAGGAAATTCGTGTATCCTTCGACGCGATCGCCCGGATTGTATACCAGCCCGAGGCCCCGTGCGAAGTTCCCTGCATAGCGAAAGGCGATGAAGGCGTCGTCGACGAGCAGCCGGTTGTGATAGGCCAGCGCCAAGAGGGCGACGACTGCGATGCAAACGAGTGCTGTTGTGAACCGGCGCGGCGGCGCCGGAAGGGTGGCATCGCCGAGCGGCTCTATCTTCCATAGCGCGTGTTTCCATCGTGGATAGCAATAGACCACCCATCCCAGAAGCGCGTACGACGCGGCGATGGCGACGCCGACAACCCAATCAACCCAAATCGAGGGCGATCCGAGGATCGGGCCCAGTAACTTTTCAACGTAGAAATCCGGGCCGAGCGCCGGAACCGCCGGCGAGAGAACCCATCGAACAACGCAGAGGGCAATCCCGGCATAGCAAAGACGGAGAGCCCGGTTGGGGGAAGAGGGAGGAGGGTGTGATTGTCGAAGGCGGGACATCAGCGCACATACTAATCGGGTCGCTCAGGCAGGGGGGATTGATCCCCCCTGCCCGCATCCACCACCTTCACCGCCGCCTTGCGCCGGCCCGGGGCGGCCTCCAGGGAGCGGATGATCAGCCGACGGCAAGGAGCTTTGCGATCTCCTTGTGATCTGTGGCGATGACGTGATTATCTTCTCAGATAAGTCCTGCGAATACCGAGACACCGGCCGCCCCGAGGTCGAGATAGTCGCTTGCATCCGCGGGAAGCGAGAGAGGCCATTCCTTGTCAATCCAGCACAAGCTCAATCGGGGCCGGGGACTTGATCGAACTGACTCGGAGGATGGAAAAACCGATGACGTTGCCTTGATCGTCGAGCTTCTCCATGACGCGATCGTCAGCGGTCTCGCGAAAGTATCCTGGGCGAGAGCGGTCGAATATGACCTCAAGGAAGTCTCCCTCGGGATCCAACCAGATGCTTACGGTTTTGGAGGCCATAGGATTACTCCATGCTTGGGCTTATCGGTCAGGTACGCGGTCACCACAAACGAATCCAGCGCGATGCACTTACTACTCCGACACAGAATAACTGAACACATCGCTCGGCGTGATCGTATGCATGTGTATGGCGATGAAACAGGATGCTCGCAGTTTGGGTTTGATGGGGAAGGAAGATTTGCGTCGGCGTGTGGTG
>Ga0326597_10002268_pt1 | contig 28965 bp, 25 predicted proteins | sample RVTome_12_FD_203789 | JGI IMG/M metagenome (GOLD analysis project Ga0326597, IMG submission 203789) | Soil microbial communities from uranium-contaminated site in the Upper Colorado River Basin, Wyoming, United States - RVT100D185 | ecosystem: Environmental > Terrestrial > Soil > Contaminated >... | reverse complement strand
CGACCGGCAGGAAGGATTTCGCCCAGGTTGCACGGGAGACGTTGCGCTTCATCGAGCGGGACATGACCGCGCCGGGAGGGGCGTTCTACTCCGCAACAGACGCGGACAGCCCGGGCGAAGGCGGCCGCCGGGAAGAGGGGACGTTCTTCACTTGGACCCCGGCAGAGATCGAGGAAGTGCTGGGCCCGGAGCGCGCGCGGATCGTTACCCGATATTACGGCGTGACCGAAAGCGGAAATTTCGAGGGCCGATCGATCCTCCACGTACCGTCCTCCGCGACCGCCGTCGCCCGGGATCTCGGGCTTCCGGAAGCGGAACTGGACGTCGTGCTCTCGGAGGCGAACGATCTCCTCTACCACGCAAGAAGTCTCCGGCCCGGCCCGATCCGTGACGAGAAGATCCTGACGGCCTGGAACGGGTTGGCGATCTCTGCGTACGCCCGCGCAGGGCTTGTCCTGGATGATCCCGGGTACGTTGAACGGGCGTGCCGGGCCGCACGGTTCCTACTGGGAAACGCCTTCCGAGGTGGGCGGCTTCACCGGACATGGAAGGACGGAGAGGCGAGGCACCCCGGCCTCCTGGAGGATCACGCGTTCCTCGTTGCGGGCTTCCTGGACCTGTACGAAGCCTCCGCCGATTTGGCCTGGCTCGAAGAAGCCGTTGCGATGAATGCTGTCCTCACGGACCGCTTCGAGGACAAGGCCAGCGGCGGATTCTTCCTGACGGGAGACGGGCATGAGGAACTTCTCGTACGGGAAAAGCCGATGTACGACGGCGCGGAGCCTGCCGGAACGTCAGTGGCCGTCCTTAACCTTCTCCGGCTCCATGAATTCACGACGGATCCGCAGTACCGTACTCAGGCGGAGAATGCGTTCCGCTACGCGGCGCCCACACTGAAGAGCAACCCGATCTCTCTCTCCGAGATGCTGCTCGCGCTCGATTTTCTTCTCGACAGGCCCAAGCAGGTCGTTGTCGTCATCCCGCGGGGGGCGGGGAAGGACGAGGCGGCGCCCCTTCTCTCTGCGTTCCGCGTCAAGTTCGTCCCGAACCGGGTCCTATCGGTTGTCCGGGAAGGGAAGGAACAGGAGAAGGTAGCGCGGATCATCCCGTTGGTGCGGGGAAAGGAAGCCGCCGGCGGCCGTGCCACCGCCTACGTCTGCGAGGAGCGGACATGTATGCCGCCGACGGACAACCCTGCCGAACTCCTGCAGCAGGTTGGGACGGTGCAGCCCTTGCCCCCTTGAAGGTGGTCGTCGTTACCCCGGACACCAGCCACAGGTAGGTTTTCTCGGCGGGAGGTACGGCAGGTGGGAGTTACTTTAAGGTGCAGGCGCTTTCGGGGGACATTCCTGGTTTAACCCCGGGATCAAGGGGAGGAGTGTCCCACGCCCACAACCCACAACTCAGCTCGTCGGCCTTATCCCCGGTACTGTATGTAAAAGCAGAGGGCCGCGAGGCAGGCGGTGTACGGGGCGAAGCGCCGGAAGCGCCCCTTCACAACGAGACGCTCGACGACCAGGAGCGCGACGTACCCGACGACGAGGGCGACGAGAAACCCCGCGACGGAAGTGCCGACGCCCGGCAGGTGAGAGACTCCCTTCTTCATGGTGAATACCGCACCCCCGAGGATCGCGGGAACGGAGATGAGGAAGGAGAATTTCGCGGCGCGGCGCGGGGCGATCCCCAGGAGGAGGGCCAGGATGATCGTGGACCCGGAACGGGACAGCCCCGGGAAGACCGCCAGTCCCTGAATGACGCCGATCGCGGCCGCTTCCCACCACTCGATCCGTTCGGGGTCCGCCTTGTGCCGGAACCGCAGGTTCGTCAGGAGGAGCATCGTGGTCAGAACGAGGTAGCGCGCCCCGACGCCCCCGAACGAAAGATCCGTCTCGACGGTCTTGTGGAAGGCGATCCCGATGATGCCGGTGGGGATCGAGGCGACGATGGCCAGCCAGATATCGCGCCGGCCCCACTCCGACGGCGCCGCCCATGAATTCCGGCGAACCAGGGACGACACGATCGATCCGATCTCGGCGCGGAGGAAGAAGAGAACGGCGGCCAGCGTCCCGAGGTGGAGCAGCAGGTCGAACGCCAGCTCGGGCCCGCGGATCCCGAAGAGACGCTGGGCGAGGAGCAGGTGCGCCGAGCTGCTCACCGGGAGGAACTCGGTTGCGCCCTGGATCAGCCCGAGGAGGATCGATTGGAGGAAGGTCACGGGGAGGCCGTCACTCGCGGGCCGCCTCGCGGGCGCGCTCCACGGCTTCCTCCATCACGCCGCGGATACGGCGCACGGCCGCCTCGTCCCGTCCTTCGAACCGCAGCACGAGCACCGGCTGGGTATTGGAGGCCCGGACAAGCCCCCACCCGCCGTCGAAGAGGGCCCGGATCCCGTCGACGTCGATCACCTCCCGCGCCTGCGGCGCCACGATCCGCGCCACCCTTTCCACCACCCGAAACTTGATCTCGTCCGGGCAATCGACGCGGATCTCGGGCGTGGACACCACGGGGGGCAGGTCCGACAGCAGCGCGCTCAACGGCCGCGCTTCCTTCGCGAGGATCTCGAACAGACGCGCCGATGCGTAGATGGCGTCGTCGAACCCCAGGTAGCGGTCCCGGAAGAAGACGTGCCCGCTCATCTCCCCCGCCAGTTCGGCGTTTTCCTCCTTCATCTTCGCCTTGATCAGGGAGTGCCCCGCCTTCCACATCACCGGGCGCCCGCCGCGCCGCGCGATGTCGTCGTAGAGGTTCTGCGACGATTTCACCTCGGAGATGATCGCCGCCCCCGGCTTGCGCGACAGGATCTCCCGCGCGAACAGGACCAGCAGGTAATCCCCGTAGATCACGTTCCCCTTTTCGTCGACCGCCCCGATCCGGTCGGCGTCGCCGTCATACCCGACCCCGACGTCCGCCCCGATCTCCTTCACTTTTTCCACGAGGAACCGGAGGTTCTCCGGGACCGTGGGGTCCGGAAAATGGTTGGGGAACCGGCCGTCCGGTTCGCAGAACAGCTCGGTGACCTCCATCCCCATCTCCCGGAACAGGGCCGGAGCCACCGCTCCGCCCGTTCCGTTTCCCGCGTCCACGACCACCTTGAGTCTCCGCGGGATCGAAAGGCTTTCCGCGACGAATTTCCCGTACTCGGAAATGATCTCCCGGGAGACGATTTCCCCCTTCCCTTCCCGAAACACCCCCCGCTCGATGACGCGCCTTAGCTCCCGGATCCGCTCCCCGTACAGCGTGCCGGTCCCGATGCACAATTTGAAGCCGTTGAACTCCGGAGGATTGTGGCTCCCCGTGATCATGACGCCGCCGTCGGCGCCGAAATGGTGGATGGCGAAGTACAGGAGGGGGGTCGGGCAGACGCCCACGTCGATCACCTTTAGCCCGGTGGAGAGGAGCCCCTCCGAAATCGCGTCCCGGAACCCGGGCGAGGAAAGGCGGCCGTCGCGCCCGAGCGCCACCGTCCGGACGCCGTCCGCCGCCGCGAGCGTGGCGTACCCCTTCCCGATCAGGACGACCGCGTCCCGGTGAAGATCCCTCCCCACCAGGCCGCGGACGTCGTACTCGCGGAAGATCAGCGGATTGATCGGCGACATCGCTTACACGAACCCAGGCGTATTTGCGAAACGGTCCACTTAATCGAGGTGGATTTCCATGTAGGTCTTCGAGGTGCGGCGGGCGACCTTCGTCCGGTGCGCGGCGCGGGAGACCTCCTTGGCGACGATCGGGGAGACCTTCCGGTTGAAGACCGACGGGATGATGTAATCCTCGGAAAGCTCCTCCTTGCCGACGCACGAGGCGATCGCGTACGCCGCGGCGAGCTTCATCTCCTCGTTGATGCACGTGGCCCGGGAGTCCAGCGCTCCGCGGAAGATCCCGGGGAAGCAAAGGACGTTGTTGATCTGGTTCGGGTAGTCGGAGCGCCCCGTCGCCATGATCCGAACGTAAGGCGCCGCCTCCTCGGGCATGATCTCCGGATCGGGGTTCGCCATCGCGAAGACGATCGGGTCCTTCGCCATCTTCTTCAGGTCGTCCACCGTGACGAGCCCCGGGCCGGCCAGCCCCAGGAACAGGTCCGCGCCGGAGATGACGTCGGAGAGCTTTCCCCTCTCGTTGAACGGGTTCGTGTGTTCGGCGTACCAGTCCTTCATGAAGTTCATGCCCTGCTTTCGCCCGTTGTAGATCGCCCCGATCCGGTCCACGCCGATGATGTTGCGCGCCCCGGCGTTCATGATGATCTTGCTGCACGCCACGCCGGAGGCGCCAACGCCCGCGACCACGATCTTCATGTCCTCGATCCGCTTCTTGACGATCTTCAGCGCGTTCAGCAGCGAGGCCAGCACGACCACCGCCGTCCCGTGCTGGTCGTCGTGGAAGACCGGGATCCCCATCTCGGCCTTCAGGCGCTCCTCGATCTCGAAGCAGCGCGGCGCGGAGATATCCTCGAGGTTGATCCCGCCGAAGGTGGGCTCCAGGGCCTTGACGACCCGGATGATCTCCTCGGGATCCTTCGTGTTGAGGCAGATCGGCCAGGCGTCGATCCCGGCGAACTCCTTGAAGAGCATCGCCTTCCCTTCCATGACCGGCATCGCCGCCTCGGGGCCGATGTCGCCGAGCCCCAGGACCGCCGTGCCGTCGGAGACGACGGCGACGGCGTTGCGGCGGATCGTCAGGGAGAACGACTTCTTCACGTCCTTCGAGATCGCCATGCACACGCGCGCGACGCCCGGGGTGTACGCCATGGAGAGGTCGTTCCGGGTCTTCACCGGGATCTTGTTGTGGACCTCGATCTTTCCTCCGAGGTGCATCAGGAAGGTCCGGTCGGAGACGTTCACGACCTTGACCCCGGGAATCGTCTTCACGGTGTTGATGATCTCCTGCGCGTGGTCGATCCCGCGGGCCCGCGCGGTGACGTCCCGGATGACCGTTCCCTTCCCGTGACCCGACAGGTCGACCGCGCCGATGTCGCCGCCCGCTTCACCGATCGCGGTGGTCACCTTGCCGAGCATGCCGACCCTGTTCTGGATCTCCAACCGCATCGTGATGCTGTAACTTTCGCTTGGGGCAAGCGTCGTAGCCATGGTTCCTCCCTCGGCAGGATGGTGTTGGGGATACAACCGAGCATTCTAGGCGGGCCGGACCCCGCAATTCAAGGGAATTAGCTCCTTCGGAACACGCTCCCCGGCGTTACTTCGCGGGCCCGCCGCGGTAGACCACCACATCGAACCCATGGACGTCGACATCGAAGACGAACCCCTCGACGGCGCAGGTGACGAGGTTCCCGGGTTCGTCCGCATCGACCCCGGCGGCGAACGCCCCCAGGACGACGAGCGCGTCGATCAATCCCCGCACCTCGCGGAACGTCAGGTCCATCGCGGTGACGATGTTGTAGACGCGCCCGTTGTGGTAGATCGGGTACACGTCGAAATCATCCATGTCCATCCCGAGCCTCTTCCCGCCGTTCATGATTCGTCCCAGTCTACCATGCGGGATTGAAAGAACCTTTCCCGTCTGCTACCTTCAACGCATCCGCCTCCTGCGGAAACCGGAGGAATCCCTTGCTCATCCAGGACGTCCTCGAGCACAACGCACGAATCTACCCTTCCCGGGTCGCCCTCGTCGCGGCGAGGGAGGAAGTCACCTACCGGGAACTGCGCGATCGGGTCGGAGGCTACGCCGCCGTGCTCCGTTCGGGGGGGATCGGCAAGGGGGACCGGGTCGCGATCCTCGCGCAGAACTCCGTCCTCTACCTGGAGGCCCTGTTCGCGGTGACCCGGGCGGGCGCCGCCCTCGTTCCGCTGAACCATCTGCTGATCGGACGGGAACTGGTCGCCATCCTCAAGGACGCCGATGTGAAGGCTCTCCTGTTCACGGAGGAGTTCCGTGGCCGGGTCGGGGAGATCCGTCCTTCCCTGCCGGAGATCGGCTGCTTCGTGCGCATCGACGATCCGGACCTGCCGAAGGGGGGGGGAGACGATCAACCGGCCCCGTCTCCGCCCGTCCTCGAAACCGACATCGCGCTGGTGATCTACGAGGGCGGGGTATCGAGCCGACCGCGGGGGGCGATGCTCTCCCATCGGAACCTCCTGGCCGCCTCCGCCTCTTCGGCGCTCGAGCTTTCCCTGTCGCGGAACGACGTCTTCCTGTCGTGCGCCTACCTCCCCTTCCTCGGCGGGACGGGGCGGCTCCTGCGATTCCTCTACGTGGGGGCGACGATCGTCCTGCAGCCCGAGTTCGACCCGGAGGAGGCGTTGCGCGCGATCGAACGCCGGTCCGTCACGCGGGTGCTCCTCACTCCGACGATGATGGCGCAGATCCTCGCCTTCCCCTCCGCGGGGAAGTTCAACCTGTCCACCCTGAGGACCGTGCTGTACGGCGGCGCGGTGATCCCGCTGGACCTGCTCAAGCGCGCCATCCGGTTCTTCCGGTGCGGCCTTGTCCAGTCCCACGGCCAGGTGGAGTCCGCGGGCTTCCTGACGGTTCTGCATGAAGAGGATCACTCGCTGGACGAGAGCACTCCCTACATGCGGAAGCTCATGTCCATCGGGAAAGAGACGATCGGCGTCGAGGTCCGGGTGGTCGACGGGAACGGCCTGGAGATCGCCCCGAACGAGGTGGGCGAGATCGTCGCCCGCGGACCGAACATTTTCGCGGGGTACCGGAACGACCCGGACCTCACCGCGAAGATCCTCCGGGACGGCTGGCTCCGGACGGGGGACGTGGCCTCCATCGACGAGGAGGGGTACATCTATATCGTGGACCGGAAACGGGACACGCTGACGGTCGAGGGGATCTCGATCTCCCCGCGGGAGATCGAGGACATCCTTTGCGAGCACCCCGCCGTGAAGGTGGCCGCCGTGGTGCCGCAGCCCGACTACACGTTGGGGGAAGTGCCCGTCGCCGTGATCGTGCTGCGGGAGGGGACGAAGGAAGACCCGGAGGAGATCCTCCGCCACTGCCGGAGGAACATGGCCCCCTTCAAGGTGCCGCGCAAGATCGAGTTCGTGCAGACCCTCCCGCGGAACGCCCAGGGGAAAGTGCTCAAGGCGCGGCTTCGCGAACGCCAGGGTTCTTGAGATCCCCGAGGATCACTTCGCCGTCTCCTCCCCTTCGCCGAACACTTCCGCGGTAAACGCCTTCAGCGTCGCCCCGTGCCGCCACGCCGACGGCGGCAGGCCGGCCTTCAGGCACGTCTCGTCGAGGAACACCTCCCGATCCCACCCCCACTCGACGGGGACCTGGGGGAGCAACAGGCCGCGCATCCGGCCCTGCGAGACCATCAGACCGTGCCTGCCGACCTCGACCTCTTCGGGCCGGATGGGAAACAGGGGGGTGAGGACGGAGATTTCGACGCGCAGGGAGGGGAGCTCCTTCGGGGAGACGGGGGGGAAACGCGGATCCTCGGTGGCCGCTGCCACCGCGCACTCCTGGACCACCTTGAAGAGCGGGGCCACCGCCTCGGTGAAACCGATGCAGCCACGCAACCGCCCCTTCTTCGTGAGGGTGACGAACGCGGCTCCGGGGGCCGCCAGCTTCCCCCGCGCCCCTTCCTCGGCCGGAACCCTCCCGGTGCCGATGAACCCTTCCACCGCCCTGCGGGCGATCCGGAGCAGGTCTTTCCGTTCCGCCCCGTCCAGGTACGCCTCGGGTCCCTTCCCGGCGGCCTCGGTCATGGGTCCACCTCCGCCCGATTTAGAGCTGCTGCCGGTACGAAGCGGGAATCGCCTCCGCGAACCCCTCCGGCAGGCCCACGTCGCCGGGAATGACGATCTTCGACTGGCAGGCGAGGAACGCCGGGACGATGTCGGGGTCGAACTGGGTCCCGGAGCAGTGGCGGATCTCGGCGATCGCGTCGGCGACGGGGAGCGCCTTCCTGTACGCGCGGGTGGAGGTCATGGCGTCGAAGGTGTCGGCGATCGCCATGATGCGGGACCCGAGAGGGATCTCTTTCCCCGCGAGGCGGAAGGGGTACCCCTTCCCGTCGAACTGTTCGTGGTGGTGCAGGATCGCGGGGAGCAGGGGCCGGAAGAAGAGGATCGGTTCGAGGATCCGGACGGCCGTCTCGGGGTGTAGGACGACCTCCGCGAACTCCTCTTCCGTGAGCCTCCCCGGTTTGTTCAGGATCGCTTCCCGGACGCCGATCTTCCCGAGATCGTGCAGCACGGACGCCCGGTAGAGATCCTCCAGCTCCTGACCGGCCATCCCCAATTCCTCAGCGATGGCCACCGAGTAGAGCGTCACGCGCTGCGAGTGGCCGCGGGTGTAGAAGTCCTTCGCCTCGAGCGCCTTGATCATCGCGTCGATGGACCGAACGTACATCGAGTTGATGATGTCGGTCTGCTCCTTCACTTTTACCTCGAGGTTCGTCCGGTAATCGTCGAGCTGCCGCTCGAGATCCTTCTTGCGCAGCGCGTTCTCGATGGTGATCAGCAGGACGTCGAAGTTGAATGGTTTCGTGATGTAGTCGCACGCCCCCATCTTGAGCGCTTGGACGGCGGTGTCGAGCTCGGCATTGGCGGACATGACGATGCCCGCGGTCCCGGGGGACCTCTTCGTCCACTCGCCGAGAAGGCCGATCCCGTCCATGACGGGCATCCGGAGGTCCGTGAGGAGAACGCCGTACGGTCCCCTGCTCTCCAGCATGGCCAGCGCCTCGTTCCCGTTGGACGCCTCCTCCACGGAATATCCCGCGATTTCAAGACGTTCACGGACGATGGAACGGAGGAATTCCTCGTCATCGACGACGAGGACGCGGATTTTTGGCATTCCTCCCCTGACGTCGGGGATTCCGGATGTTGAGCCCATGATCCCCTTATCGCATCCAAATCCGAATACTTTAGGGAAATATCGATCCATCTTCCTCCGACGGGTTCACACGTTGAACCGGACATGGACGATATCCCCGTCCTTGACGACGTACTCCTTCCCCTCGAGCCGCAGCTTCCCTTCCGTCTTGGCCTTCGCCATCGATCCGCACCGCAGGAAATCGTCGGAGGAGATGACCTCGGCCCGGATGAACCCCTTCTCGAGGTCGGAGTGGATCTTCCCCGCCGCCGTCGGGGCGGTGCTCCCCTCCCGGACGTTCCAGGCGCGCACCTCGTCCTCCCCCACCGTCAGGAAGGAGATGTAGCGCGTCGCCTCGAACGCGCCGCGAACGAGCTGGTCCCGGGCGGACCGCGCGATCCCCATCTCCTTCAGGAAGTCGGCCTGCTCGGCCGTCGACAACTGGGCGATCTCCTCCTCCACCTTCGCGCACAGCCGGACCAGGGGGACCTTCGACTTCTCCGCCGCCGACGTCAGGTCGGGGAACGTATCGGCGGTCGCCTCCCCTTCCCCGACGTTCAGGACAAGAAGCGTCGGGAGGCGGGAGATGAACCGGAACCCCGAGAGGACCCGCTCCTCCTCGGCCGACAGGTCGACGTTCCGAAGCGGGGTATCCCTCTCGAACGCCGCGATCGCCTTGTGCAGGGAGGTCCACTCCGCATCCCGCTTCGCCTCCTTCGTCATCCGCTCGATCCGCTTCTGCGCGACGAGATAATCCGAGAGGACGATGGCGGAGGACAGTTCGCGGAATTCCTCCGCCGGGTCCAGCCCTCCGGGAGGCGCCGGGTGGAAATCGTCTGCGAAGGCCCGGACGACCAGCGCGAGGACCTCGATGCTCCGGAGCTCCGTCAAGGCCTGCGGGGAGAGGGGATCCGTCTCCCCGGCGTCGATGTCGTGGAACGTCATCGAGATGTAGGTGACCTTCTTCGGGCGGAAGATCCCGGCCATCCGGTCGACCCGCTCGTCCGGGACCTTGATGGCGCACACCCCCGCGCTCTTCCCCTGGGCGCTCACCTGCGCTGTGCCCGAAAGCGAACGGAACAGCGTGCTCTTCCCCGATCCCGTGTTTCCGAAGATCCCTACGTCCACCGTGCCGCCCCTTCCTTCGCCCCCGCTTACTCGTCCGGAATTCCCGCCAGCAGGTCGTCCTCGGGCAAGGGTAGCCCGGGTAGCCGCGTCCTGGCAAGGACGTACGTCTCCTGCCGCGCGAACTCCCGGTAGCCGGGACGTCCCAGGAGCCCTTGGGTGTCCTTCGCCTGGGTCTTGTGGCAATGGAAGGCGCGGATCTTCGTCTCCACCTGCTCCGAGGTGTCGATGAACGCGGTGAGCCGCGAGCGCGGGACCCCGGAAAGGGGGGCGTCCCACCCCGCGAAGATCTCCTGCGCGATCTCGAATTGGTACAGCTTGAAGGGCGCCCAGGGGGCGCCGTCGCCGGGGTGCCACGTCGGATCGGCGGTGCGGTCGAAGGCGGACAGCGCCACCTCGCACATGACCTTGTGGTCGGGATGGCGCGATACGCCGTCGGGGCCGAACCCGACGAGGACGTGGGGCCGCACCCGCCGGATCAGCTCGACGGCGCGCTCCACCAGCTGCTCCCGGGGCACGTCCGCCAGCTGCCCGTCCAGGAACCCGAGGAAGTGGACCCTGGCGATCCCGAGGATCTCCGCCGCCGCCATCAGCTCCCCGGCGCGAACTTCCCCAAGGTGCTCCCGGTCGGTCACGGGGGGATCGCCGACCATCCCGGCCTCCCCCCGGGTCGCCGTCGCCAGGTGCACCTCCGCCCCCGAACGGGCATATCGCGCGATCGTCCCCCCGGTGCCGAACGTCTCGTCGTCGGGGTGCGCCAGCAGGAACAGGATCCTTTTCCGCATGATCTTCCCCTTTCCTCAGCGACTCCTATGATACGCCACGCGCCGGGAAAGGTTCCGCCATGAGGAGTGGAAGGTTGGATCCCTACCAGGTGTACCCCGCCTCGCCGTGCTCGGAGAGGTCCAGCCCCATCACTTCGTCCTCCCGCGAGACGCGAAGCCCCATGAGCTTGTCCAGGACCTTCAGCAACGCGTAGGTGACGACGAAGGAGTAGACCAGCACGACCCCCGCCGCCAGCGCCTGGATCGCGAGCTGCTTCGGGTTCCCGTAAAACATCCCATCGGCCCCGCCCGGATTGACCAACTTCGTGGCGAACAGCCCGGTCGCCAGCGTGCCGAGAACTCCGCCGACGCAATGGACGCCCACCACGTCGAGGGAGTCGTCGTATCCGAACCGGCCTTTCATCATCACGGCCCCGTAACAGATCGTTCCGGCGGCCGCGCCGATCACAAGGGCGGAAACCGGCTGCACGAACCCCGACGCCGGGGTGATGGTGCCGAGTCCCGCGATGCAGCCGGAGGCGGCGCCGAGGACGGTCGGCTTCCCGCGGTGGATCCACTCGGTGAACACCCAGGCAAGGGTTCCCGCGGCGGCGGCCATGTGAGTCGAAACGAAGGCGTGCACGGAGAGGCCGTCCGCGGCGAGCGCGCTCCCGGCGTTGAAGCCGAACCATCCGAACCAGAGCAATCCCGCCCCGAGCACCGTCATCGGCAGGTTGTTCGGCGCCATGTTCTCGGCGCCGAAACCCCTGCGCTTCCCGACCACCATGGCCGCCGCCAGGGCGGAGACCCCCGCGGTGATGTGCACGACCGTTCCACCAGCGAAATCGATCGCACCTAGGTTCCGGAGCCACCCGCCGATCCCCCACATCCAGTGCGCGACGGGGTTGTAGACCAGCACGGACCACAGCAGGCAGAAAACCAGGTACGTGGTAAAACGGAATCGCTCCGCGAAGGCTCCGGCGATCAGCGCGGGCGTGATGACCGCGAACATCATCTGGTAGATCATGAACGCCTGGTGGGGAACCGTGGCGGCGTACCCTTTGAACGGCTCGATGCCGACTCCACCCAGTCCGAACCAGGAAAGGTCGCCGATCACTCCCCCGAGGTCCGGGCCGAACGCCGCGCTGTACCCTACGAGCATCCACTCGACACTGATAAGGGCGATGACAATGAAGGATTGCATAATCGTGCTGAGGATGTTCTTCCGCCGGACCATCCCGCCGTAGAACATGGCCAGAGCGGGGGTCATGACCATGACCAGTGCGGCCGAGACGAGAAGCCACGCCGTGTCGCCGTTGTTCACACCGATATCCTCCTTGCCGAAGGTGATGGGGCCGGGGGAGTGCGAGCAAAGGAGATGCCATGGGCGAGGATGCAGAAACGAAAGGAGATTCCAGCGCAGGATCGACGGAAGTCAGGACAATTACGTTAAATATTCTACAATTAAGTCAATAATAATACATATATGGCGGACGTCGGGATAGGAAAATCGGGAGGGCGCCGCGGATGCGGCGTCCTCCCCCTCCGGCAGGTGAGGTCGGCCCCATCACCCCTGGAGGATCCTGCGTGCCTTACGCCCGAGGCGCTGCCGGGCTACCAGTTGTACCCGGCCTCGCCGTGCTCCGAGAGGTCCAGCCCCATCATCTCGTCCTCCCGCGAGACGCGAAGCCCCATGATCTTGTCGAGGCCCTTGAGCAGCCCGTAGCTAACGACGAAGGAGTAGGTCAGCACGGCCGCCACCGCCAGCGCCTGAATCGCAAGCAGCTTCGCGTTCCCGTAAAAGAGGCCGTTCGCCCCGCCCGCGTTGACCAACGTAGTGGCAAGCAACCCGGTGGCCAGCGCGCCCAACGTTCCGCCCACGCAGTGGACTCCGACGACGTCGAGGGCGTCGTCGTACCCGAGGCGGCCTTTCATCATAACGGCCCCGTAGCAGACCGCTCCCGCCGTCAGTCCGATCACGATCGCGGAAAGAGGCGTGACGAACCCGGAGGCCGGCGTGATCGCCACCAGCCCGGCGACGCACCCCGAGGCCGCCCCGAGGACGGTGGGCTTGCGTCGGTGGATCCACTCCGTGAACACCCACGAGAGGGTCGCGGACGCCGCCGCCAGGTGGGTCGCCACGAAGGCGCTGGTGGAGAGTTCCCCCGCCGCGAGGGCGCTTCCGGCGTTGAAGCCGAACCATCCGAACCAGAGGATCGCTGCGCCGATCACCGTCATGGGAAGGTTGTGCGGCGCCATGTTGTCCGTCCCGAACCCCTTCCGTTTCCCCACGACGAGGGCCGCCGCCAGGGCCGAGACCCCGGACGTGATGTGAACGACGGTCCCGCCGGCGAAATCGAGGGCGCCGAGGTTCCGGATCCACCCGCCGATCCCCCACACCCAGTGGGCCACGGGGTTGTACACCAGCAAGGCCCACAGCAGGCTGAAGACGAGGAAGGCGGAGAATCGGAACCGTTCCGCGAACGCCCCGGTGATCAGCGCGGGGGTGATGACCGCGAACATCATCTGGTAGACCATGAAGGCCTGGTGGGGAACCGTGCCGGCGTACTCCTTGTACGGGGCGAGCCCGACCCCGGAGAGCCCGAACCAGGAGAGGTCGCCGATGATCCCTCCGAGATCGGGCCCGAAGGCCATGCTGTAGCCGACCAGCACCCACTCGACGCTGATGAGACCGATAAGAACGAACGACTGGACGATCGTCCCCAGAATGTTCTTCCTGCGGACCATTCCCCCGTAGAACAGCGCGAGCCCCGGCGTCATGAACATGACCAGGGCCGCGGACACGAGCAGCCAGGCGGTGTCACCAGTGTTCATCGTCGTTTCCTCCCGTCAGTGATGGGTGCCGACCCTCGCCTTGCAGGACAGCAACGGGCGTGCCATGGGGAAAACCGCTGGAATCAGGGCAGTTCCTCCGACGCCCCCCTGAAACGGTGCAGACAATTATGTCTTGTTTGCGACATTCATGACTGACGCAGGACACTGCTTGCCGACCCCGCCGGAGCCCCTTTTTCGTGAAATCGCCCGGAATGGCTATATTCCGGCCCGTCGGTTTCAGGAGGGTGGGTCGTATCAATCTTCTCAACCTGATGGAATATCGACGTCCTCCGTAACCGGAACACGGAGATCCGTGTTGCAACCGTCGGGTGTCCTTCAACATAATAATGAACGACATCATCCGACCGCATTTTACGCAGGCCGGATATCCAGCGTTCCTTGAGGAGGGGATTATGGCCACCGTCACCGAGATCGCTCCGGACGTCTATCGCATTTCGATCTACGAATCCCATTTCAAGCTTCAGTTCAACCATTTCCTCGTCAACGACAAGGAACCGCTGCTCTTTCACACCGGCATGAAGAGCATGTTCCCGCTCGTACGGGAAGCCGTGGCGCGGATCATCGACCCCGCAACGATCCGGTGGATCGGTTTCAGTCATTTCGAGTCGGACGAGTGCGGTTCCCTGAACGAGTGGCTCCAGGTGGCCCCGCTCGCACAACCGCTTTGTACCGTCGTGGCGGCACTCGTCAACGTATCCGATTTCGCGTCCCGGGCGCCGCGCTGGATTCCGGAAGAGGACATTCTCGACACCGGGAAGTATCGGTTCCGCCTCCATGCCACCCATCACCTGCCGCACTCCTGGGATGCGGGAATCCTCTTCGAGGAGACGAACCGAACCCTGTTCGTTTCGGACCTGTTTCTCCACGGCGGCGAAGTGGAACCTCTTGTCGACACGGATGTGGTGGGGCGGGCCCGAAAGGCAATGATCGACTTTCAATCCACTCAATTGCTGAACGCCACCCCTTACAGTTCCACCACCGGGCGCCTGATGGCGAAGCTGGCCGCACTCCAGCCGAGGACCCTGGCAATCATGCATGGGTCCTCGTTTGCGGGCGAGGGCGAAAATGCGATCCGTAACCTCGCATCGGTCATGAAGGAGGTACTCGGAAAAGCGGAATGACGCCAGGGAGCCCCCCCGATGCACGAATCGCTGTTCGCCGCCGCGAACCGTCCGCAGGGATGGGAGATCCTCCGCCTGCCTCTTCCAAGGAGCCTTCCCTTGGTGATCGACGATCCCGACGAGGTCCTGCCGGGAACGCGCCTGTCGGAGGCGGCGGACACCGGCGCCCTGCGCCACCACCATCACCCGTGCATGGCTTCCATGGAGGTCGACCCGGAGCTGTCCGACACGCTGATGCATCTTTCCGGGTACATCTCCCGTGCGGCCATCAACGCGGCTTTGCGGGGGAAGTGACGGAGAATTCGGTGTACAATCCACGATGTAAAAGATGTAAAAGATAAAAGGCCCAATCCCTCTCCCTCCGGAGGTGCCCATGAAGGGGAAAGGCATTTCCCCGTCCTTGTGGAAAAAGGTGAAGGAAGAAAGCTTCGTCTCCATCTTGGGAAAACTTCTTTTCCTGATCCTGGTCTACGGCTTGCTCCTCCTGCTGGCTCTCGAGAAAAAAGGGGGCGGGGTGGAATGGATATTCGCCCGATTCCCGATCCTTAAAGTAGTCGATGTTTCCCCCGTTGGCCTTTATATCATCTGGCTGGTTTCTCTCTGGCTCGGATTCAAAATCGGTAAGCAGGTGGGTATGAAAAGGGGCGCGGCAAAGGAAAGGAAGAGGTTAGGTATCCCATTCTAGAGGAATAAGCATCAGGCAGGCCGGGGGGCGTCGAGGGCGGAGCGGACGACCTTCGCAAGCGTATCGGCCCGGTACGGCTTCGGAAGAAACGTCGTTCCGGGAGTCGGCTCGGCGGGTGGACTCCCGCTGGAGAGGATGACCCGCATTCCCGGATCGATGTTCCGGATCGCGCGAAGTACCTCCATCCCGGACCGCTGGGGCATCGTGAGGTCGAGCACCACCAGGTCGATCGTCTCCCGGTTCGACCGGAAGAGATCGATCGCCCGCAACCCGTCCTCGGCAAGGAACACCGTGTACCCGTGCATCTCCATCACCTGGCGGCCGAGGTCGCGGATCAACTCCTCGTCGTCCGCGAACAGCACGGTCTCCTTCCCCCTACCGGAAGGCGCGATCTCCGGTAGCGCCGACGCCTCCTCGGGAAGGCCCGTCGCCTCGGGAAAGTAGGCGCAGAAGGTAGTCCCCTTCCCCGCGCGGCTCTCCAGGTTGATCCACCCGTTGTGCTGCTTGATGATTCCGTACACGGTGGACAGTCCCAGCCCCGTTCCACGCCCCATCTTCTTCGTCGTGAAGAACGGCTCGAACACCCGCCGCCGCGTCGCCTCGTCCATCCCGGCGCCGTTGTCGCCGATGGAGAGACGGATATAGCGGCCTTTCCGCGCGTACGGGAAGATCCGGCAGTAGTCGTCGTCCACCACGACGTTCTCCGCCCGGGTGTAGATCCAGTATCCCGTCAGCGGCCGCCTCCCCGATTTCTGCTCGGCCTCGAGGCTCTCCAGGATGGCGTCCCGGGCATTGACGCACAGGTTCATCAGGACCTGGTGGACCTGGTTGGGGTCGACAAAGGCCGGGAGCAGGTCGTCCGCGATCGAGCAGGTCACCTCGATCCGGCGGTCGATCGTCTGGGAAAAGAGGGCGGCCACCTCCCGGACGACGTTCCCGAGGTCCACGGGCCGGCACTCCGCGGGGGCGCGCCGGGAGAAATCGAGGAGCTGGCGCACGAGCTGTACCGCGCGTTCCGAGGCCTTGATCCCTTCCGCGATCGGGGCCGACGCCGGGGAGCCGGACGGCACGAATCTGCGGGCGAGGTCAAGACTGCCGAGGATCCCCGTGAGGATATTGTTGAAGTCGTGCGCGATCCCCCCGGCCAGTGTCCCGACGGCTTCCATCTTCTGCATCTCGATCAGCTGCTTTTCGAGCAGGCGCCGTTCCGTGACGTCGATCCCGGTCACGATGACGGAGACGATCGTTCCGGCCCCGTCGTGCAGCGGGGCATGGTTCCAGGCGATCGTCCGCGGCGAAGCGTGGGCTGTGACGATCGTGGTTTCGAGAGGGGGGGGCATCCGCCCGGCACCGACCGCGCGGATGGCGTTGCGGTGGAGATCGCGGGCCGGCTCCTCGATCAGAAGGTCCCACATCCTCTTCCCCAGCGCGTCCCGGGCGGCGAAGCCGGTCACCTCCTCGCATTGCCGGTTGAAGAGCAGGATCTCCCCGGCACCGTTCACCTGCAGGACGAGCGCCCCGGAGATGTCCAGCATCCGGTTCGAGAAATCGCGTTCCTTCCGGAGCTCCCGGAGAGCCCGCGCCCTCTCTGTCCCGTCGCGAAGGACGATCATCCCGAGGGGGCCGCGTCGCTTCGGGACGAACGAGTCGTTCCTGTCTTCCCGGGGAGCCCAGGTGAGACGGATCTCACCGGGGAACGTCGATCCGTCCATGCGCACGAGAGAGGTTTCCCACTCGCTCCGGAGCTCTCCCTTGCCGGGGGCCCGCAACTCGTCCCGCAGGCCGGCCACCGCGTCGGGCTCCGCGAGGATCGAAACCGGGTCGGCGTCGAACAGCAGCTTCGGCGACGAGTACCCGAGCATCTCGGCCGCCGCCGGATTGGCGCGCACAACCTTCCCCTCGCGCACGAGGATGACCCCATCCCGCTGGTTCCGGAGCAGCTCGTCGTAGGATTCCTTCGCCTTGACGAATATCTCGTGGCGCCTCGCCCCCTGGATCGCGCTTCCGACCCTGCGGGCCATCGCGGCGAGCGCTTCCGTTTCGACCGCGTCGAAGGCGGCCGCCGTGTCGGCGTGCACGACGAGGACCTTGTACGGGAAGCCGCGCTGCTCGATCCGGGCGGCGGCGCAACGAACGAGCCCGTGACGAAGGCATTTTTCCCGCCACTCGGCGGGGAGACCGGCGTTGATGCTTCTCGTGGTGATCGTGCCGCCGTTCCGCAAGGCGCTCCCGGGCGGCGCCTCCCCCGCGGGCGTGTCGTCCCAGCGGAGGGTTGCCCCGGAGAGAAACTCCGCGGCGCTCCCCGCGCTGCTCTCCACGCGGATCGTTCCGTCGGTCTCGGCGGATCCCACCCACACGAGGCGGTACCCGCGGGAGCGGGAGAGGATACCGCACAGCAGGGAAAGGATCTTCCCCTCCTCCAGGACACCCACGAGGGACCGCTCCACCTCGGCGATCAGGTGGAACCGCGCCTCGAGGCGCTCCCTGACACGAAACCATTGGCCGGTGAGGAGGAAGCCCGAGGCCAGGAGCAGGGAGATGAAGAATTCGGCGATCACGACCGGCTGGTCGGTGAACGCGGTGACCGTGGACCAGGAGGAGGAGAAGATCTCCCAGACCAGGAGGAGCCCCTTCAGGAAGAGGGCCAGGGAGACGAGGGACCAGACGCGCCCGAGCCGGCCCGTCGAGAGAAACACGACGGACTGCCACGCGGCGATGAATTGAAAGATGGCCGAAACGCACTGGATCGCAGGAAGCACCATCCGGCAGTTCCACTCCCTTGATTTCTTGCGGGAACAGCTCCCGGGTTCCGTTTCGGCGGGACGCGCCTGGAACTTCAGGAGAATTCTCCGTTCGGACGCCATTCTACCAGATCGGAGGGGAGCCACGCCCCTATGGCAAACGAATCCGGAAAAATGTACACTGTCGACAACATCGTCCAACAGGAGATGCGGATGACGAACGGGGAACGAAGCGACTCCATCGTGAGGGGATTCGCCCTCTCCTCGGTGTTCTGGCTGGTGGTCGGGCTGGTGGTCGGGCTATGGCTGGCGGCCGAGATGATCTTCCCGGCCCTCAACCTCGCGCCTTGGCTCGCGTTCGGACGGCTGCGCGTTGTCCACACCAACGGCCTGGTCTACGGGTTCACCATCGCCGGGATCTTCGCCGGCGGCTACTACCTGCTCGAAAAGCTGACCCGGACCCGGCTCGCCTTCCCGGGCCTCGCGAAGGCCCAGCTCTGGCTGTTCAACGCCGCCATCGCCCTGGCGGCTCTCTCCCTGTTCGCCGGGATGAGCACCTCCAGGGAGTACGCGGAGCTCGAGTGGCCCCTCGACATCGTGGTGGCGGTGCTGTGGGTGATGTTCGCCGTGAACGTGATGGGAACCCTCGTCAAGCGGAGGGAGAAGCAGATGTACGTCTCCCTCTGGTTCCTCGTCGCCTGCGTCGTCACGGTGGCGGTGGTCTACATCCTCAACAATCTCGCGATCCCGGTGAGCCTGACCAAGTCGTACTCGGCGTACGCCGGCGTGAACGACGCCAATGTCCAGTGGTGGTTCGGGCACAACGCCGTCGCCTCGGTCTTCACCTTCCCGATCCTCGCGATGTTCTACTACTTCCTGCCGAAGTCCACGGGTCTGCCGATCTACAGCCACCGCCTCTCCATCATCGCCTTCTGGTCCCTCGTCTTCGGCTACCTGTGGACCGGCGCGCACCACCTGATGCTGACCCCGGTCCCGGAATGGATCCAGACCGTGGCGCTCGCGTTCAGCCTGTTCCTCATCGCCCCCTCCTGGGCCTCGGTCATCAACGGCTTCTACACGATGAACGGGAACTGGGACAAGATGAGGTCGAACTACCTGGTCAAGTTCTTCATCCTCGGCATCACCTTCTACGGGCTCCAGACGATCCAGGGACCGACCCAGGCGATCCGGGCGCTCTCCGGCCACCTCCACTACACCGAGTACATCCCCGGCCACGTCCACATGGGGACGATGGGGTGGGTGACGATGGTCATCTCGGCATCGATGTATTTCATGATGGAGAGGATCTCCGGCCGGGAGATCCACAGCGTGAAGCTGGCGAACGTCCATTTCTGGCTGATCCTCGTGGGGCAGCTCCTGTTCACCGTGTCACTTTGGATCGCGGGGATCGTCCAGGGTGCCATGTGGAAGGCGACGAACCCGGACGGCTCCCTCATGTACACGTTCCTCGACTCCGTGGCGGCGATGTACCCGTACTGGGCCGCGCGGTTCGCGGGCGGCCTTCTCTACTTCGCCGGGATCTTGGTCTTCGCCTACAACCTGTACATGACCTCCCGGTCAAACCCCGGGACGAAATGGTCCGCCGCGTCCGCGGCGGGATCCCAGGCGGCGTGAGTCCCGTCAGGAGAACCCGGATGAACTTCAACAGCCTGTACGAGAAACCCGTGCTCTTCGCCCTCGCGGCGGTGGTCGTCATCTCGATCGGGACGCTGGTGACGACCTTCATCCCCCTCTTCCTCCCGTCGACACAGCCTACGAGCCCTCTCTTCAAGCCGTACACGGCCGTCGAGACGGAAGGGAGGGACATCTACATCCGGGAAGGGTGCAACAATTGCCACACCCAGACGGTCCGGCCGCTACGAACCGAGGTCGCCCGGTACGGCGACTACTCCAGGGCCGAGGAGTCGGCCTGGGACCGGCCGTTCCTCTGGGGTTCCCGCCGCACGGGGCCGGACCTGGCGCGCGTGGGGGGCAAGTACCCGGACGCGTGGCACTATCGCCACACCCCGAGCCCGCGGTCGATGTTCCCCACTTCGAACATGCCGGCGTACACCTGGCTCGCGAACGCGAAGCTCGACACCTCCCTCACCGCAAGAAAGGTGGGGGTCCTCGGATTCGGCTACGACGGGGCGGAGGTCGCCCGGCAACTGGCCGCCTTCCGGCAGATGGTCACCGCGCCGGCGTATCCTTCAGCGCCGGTGCGCTCCCAGGTGACGCCGGCCGCCCTCCAGGGGGAGATCACGGAACTCGACGCGGTGGTGGCATACCTCCAGAAGCTGGGGCGGGACCTCAAAGCGGCGCAGACATCCGCCGCGGGGGCCGCTGCCGCCGAAGCGGCGGAGTCGAAGAACCCGTACGCGGGGAACCACGCGGCCGAGGAGGAAGGCGAGAAGATCTTCGAACAGAATTGCCGAAGCTGCCACGGTGACCATGGGGCCGGAGGGTTCGGACCGAAGCTGGCCACGACGAAGCACAAGTATGGCGGAACGGACGCCGACCTGTTCGCCTCCGTAGCGGGGGGACGCCCGGGAGGGATGCCCGCGTTCCTTCCGCCGCTGGGAAAGGAACGGATATGGAAGGCGGTCGCCTATATCCGTCACCTTGAACGGGAAAACCGATGACGCCGCGCGCCCTGGCGTACCTCCTCTTCACGCTGGTCCTCGCCGGGGTCTTCGCCGGGATCATCGCGTATTACTTCAACCGGAAGCGGTACGAGCGCGTGGAAGCCCCGAAGCACCGGATGCTGGCCGACGACGATCCGCCGCCCGGATCCGCGGGCGACCGCCGGGAGGGATGAGCCGATGGAAGAACCGATCGGGAAGTTGGAGGCGCACAACAAGGTCCCCCGCGGTTTCCTCGTTCTGCTGTTCGGGCTGATCGCCTTCGGCCTTTACTACATCGCCGCGTACACGCCGGGGATCAGCGGCTGGTCGCAGTACAAGACGCTATCGCAGGAGATGGCGGCGGAGAAGGCGGAATCCGCCGCCGCCGCCGCGAAGATGACCGAGAACCCGTACGAGCGGGACGAAAAGGCCGTCGCGGAAGGACAGGTCCTCTATGCGGAGAAGTGCGCCGATTGTCACGGAAAAGACCTCACGGGGGGCGACGGGCCGTCGCTGACCGCGCACCTGAAGTACGGCGAAACGGACGCCCGGATGCACGAATCGATCGCGAAGGGCCGCCCGGGCGGGATGCCCCCGTTCGAGACGGAGCTGGGACGCGACCGGATCTGGAAGGTGCTGGCCTACGTCGACTCGGTCCGGGAGTACGGGAAGAAACCTTGACCCGCATTTCTCACCAGGCTTCTACTGCGGCGGCGGATATGGGCATGTCTACTGCGTTGCGCTCGGTCGGGCTCCTCGACGTAGTCTCAACTACGCCTCCGGGGCCCTCGGTCGCGCGCCTTGTATCCACGCCCATCTCCACCACCTCGCTACGAACCCTGGTGAGAAAAGCGGGTTAACGTCTCCCCTCCCCTCTCCGCCCCCGGGTTACACTCGTCCCATGTGGAAAAACCGCCGACGGATCGTCGCCCTCCTCGGGGGGGCGGCGGCCCTTCTCCTCCCGTTCCTCCGGATCCGCGGGCGCAGCGCGATGCGGTTCGACCTTCCCACTCTCTCCCTCCACTTCTTCGGGGCGGTCGTTCCGATCGACGAGTTCTACCTCGTCCTTCTTGGAACGCTCTTCCTCGTTTCGCTCACCCTCTGGGTGACGGTCGTTTTCGGGAGGTTGTGGTGCGGGTGGCTCTGCCCGCAGACGGTGATCGGCGAGGTCGGCGAGTGGATCGCGTCCGCGCTGCCGCCCCGTTTCCGGTCCGGTGGAAAGACGCTGGCGCTGCTCCCCTTCTCCGCCTTGGTGTCCCTCTCCCTCCTTTGGTATTCCGTCCCGCCCGCCGAGGCGACCCGCGGCCTCTTCCGGTCCCCGACCCTCCTCGGCTTCTTCCTGTCCCAGTGGGCGGTGATCTACGTCATGGTGGCCGTCGTGGGCCCCCGTTTCTGCAAGACGGCGTGCCCGTACGCGATGATGCAGAATGTTCTCGCCGACAAGAAGACGCTCGCGGTCGCGTACGACCCGGCGCGGGCAGAATGCCTGCGGTGCGACCGGTGCACGCTGGTCTGCCCCGTGGGGATCGACATCCGGAAGGGCGGGCAGCGGGAGTGCATCGCCTGCGCGGCGTGCATCGACGCCTGCAGGGAGGTCACGGCACGGAAGAACATCGCGCCGTTCATCGCCTACCGTGGAAAGGTCCTGCGGGGGAAAGCGTACCTGTTCGCGGGGGGTTGCATCGCGGCCGCGCTCGTCCTCCTCGCCGCGATCTGGAGCCGTCCCGACGTCCGGTTCGCCGTGCAGTGGGAAGGGACGGCCGGAACGCCGCGGGGGAACGTCTACCGGTACTCCGTGCGGAACGACTCGGACCGGCCGATCGAGCTCGCGCTGTCCGTCGAGGAGCCGGCGCGTCTCCTCGACGATCCGGAGGTCGCTGTGCCCTCCCGGGAGCGCGTCACAGGCACGGTGACGGTGCAGGGCGGGAGCGGGACGCCGGGAGAGATCCTGATCACCGCCGCGGGGCGGGACTTCCGCATCGTCCGGAAGGCGGCGTTCCCGTGAAGCGGCTGATCGGGGGCCTGTTCGCCGCCTTCGCGCTCCTGATCGGCGCGACGGTCTACATCTCGTATCGTTCCTGGGACGGCCTCGTCGATCGCCCGTCTTCCGAAGCGGCGGGAGTCCTGCGCAGCGCCATTGGCGAACAGGAGGTTCTCCTCTCGATCGCCCCATGGCCGCCGATCGCGATGCAAGAGGTCGATTTCACCGTTTCCCTTCCGGGAATTGCAGGGGAAATCTCGCCGTACGTCGACCTGTCGATGGCGGGGATGGAGATGGGACGGAACCGCGTCGACCTTTCCCGCGGGGCCGACGGTCGATATCGCGGCAAGGGAGTGTTCGTCCGGTGCCCGAGCGGAAGGCACGACTGGGAAGCGACGGTGACGGCGCCGGGCGCCGGGAAGGCGGTGTTCCGATTTGCCGTGGCCGACTGACTCCCTCCCGTGGATCCTTTTCGTCGCCGGACTGGTGGGCGGCGCCGGCCATTGCGTCGGGATGTGCGGCCCGCTGGTGGCGGGGTACGCCATCGCCCTGCGGGACCGCGCGTCCACCCTTCCACACCTCTTCTTCCACATGGGCCGGGTGACCACCTACGGCGTCGCGGGCGGGATCGTCGGCGCATCGGGCTCCTTCGTCCGCGTAGCGGCGTGGCTCGGCCCACTCCAGTCGTTTCTTCTCGCCGCGACCGGCGTGCTGATCGCCCTGATGGGGCTTTCGGTCGGCGGCTGGCTGCCGTGGGCGCGACGGATCGAGGGGAACGGTCCGTTCCGGGGCATCCTCGCGGGGGTCGCGCGACGGGCGGCCGAAGCCGGCGGCCCGGGCGCCGCCTTCCCCCTCGGGGTGGCGACCGGGTTGCTACCGTGCGGGATGGTCTACACCGCGCTCCTCTCGGCGGCGCGCTCCGGGATGGAGGGGGGCTCGCCGGCCGAAGGGTTCGTCCGCGGATCCCTCGCGATGGCCGCCTTCGGCGCGGGAACGGTCCCCGCCCTGTTTCTGTTCGGAAAGGTGGTCGCGGCGGCGGGGCCGCGCCTGCGCGGGAGATTGGCGAAGTTCGCCGCCGCCCTCCTCGTCGCCGCCGGGGTGATGTTCGTCGCGCGCGCGACCCGAAGTTGAGCGGGGACACGGCCATGGCGACATGCGCGCACTGTCTCCTGGAGGTTCCGGAGGAGTCCGCGACCCGGGAGACGATCGACGGGAAGGAGACGATCTTCTGCTGCCCCGGGTGCCGGGCGATCCACGGCCTCCTGCGCTCCGAAGGGTTGACCGGCTTCTACGCCCGGCGCCACGGCTGGACCCCAGGCCCCCCGGAGAGCGCCCGGGTTCCGCTCGACGCGTTCGACGGGATCGTCCGCGTCTCGGGGGAACATGCCGAGGCGGATTTCGTCCTCTCCGGGATCCGGTGCGCCTCCTGCGTCTGGCTCATCGAACGGTATCTCGGGGGGCGGCCCGGCATCCTCTCCACCCGCGTCAATTTCGCCTCCGGGAGGGCGCGGGTCTCCTGGGATCCGTCGGAAACCGGGATCGGAAATGTCGTCCTGGCGATCCGCGCCCTCGGGTACACGCCGTACCCCCCCGAATCGCTCCCTGCCGGAGACGCGCTTCGGCGGGAAGCATCGGATCTGCTGCTGCGCTTCGGTACCGCGGCGTTCCTGTCGATGCAGGTGATGCTCTTCACCGCGGGGCTCTACGCCGGGTACTTCCAGGGGATCGACGCGCGGTACGCGCAACTTTTCCGGTGGCTTTGCTTCCTCCTCGCCACTCCGGTCGTCTTTTACTCCGGCGCGCCCTTCTTCCTCGGCGCCCTCCGCGGAGCACGCCACGGGGCGTTCGGGATGGACGCCCTCGTCTTTCTCGGCGCCTTCTCGGCGTACGGCTACAGCACCGCGTCGCTGTTCCTCGGGGGGGAGGTGTATTTCGACACCGCTACGATGATCCTGACCTTGATCCTCCTCGGCCGGTACATCGAGGCGGGAGCGCGGTCCCGCGCGGCCGACGGGATCTCCAGGCTCGTGCGGCTCGCGCCCGTGATGGCCCGGAAGGCGGCGACGGGCGGCGGAACGATCGACGTCCCCGTGGCATCCCTTTCTCCCGGGGATCTCGTGGAAATCGTCCCCGGGGAACGGATGCCGGCGGACGGGAACGTGATCGAGGGGGATTCGGAGGCGGACGAGTCGATGTTGACCGGGGAGTCGGCCCCTATCCCGAAATCCGCCGGGGACCCGGTCGTCGCCGGGTCGTTGAACGGAACGGGGAGCCTCCTCGTTCAGGTCGTCCGGACCGGCGGAGAGACCGTCCTGTCCCGCGTCGTGCGGGCGGTGGAGGAGGCGCAGGCGCGGAAGGCGCCCATCCAGCGGGCGGCCGATCGCGTGGTCCGCTTCTTCGTGCCGGGGATCCTTCTCGTCGCGGCCGGGACGGTTTTTATCGGACTTCACCGCGGGTCCCTCCCCCATGCCGCGCTCATGGCGGGGATCTCGGTGCTGGTGATCGCCTGCCCGTGCGCCCTCGGGCTGGCCACGCCCCTCGCCGTCCTCGCCGGAACCACCTCCGCGCAGGCGCGGGGGATCCTCGTCCGCGGCGGGGACGTTCTCGAACAGGCATCCCGGGTGCGATGCGTCCTGTTCGACAAGACGGGGACGCTCACCCTCGGCCGCCCCCGGCTGACCGACGTGGAGGGGATCGGGATCGGACACGAGGACGCCCTCCGGCTCGCCGCGTCCCTCGAGGCGTCCTCGGAGCACGCCATCGGGAGGGCGATCGCGGAGGCGCTCCCCGCCTCCCGGCGCCTTCCGGTCCGGGGGTTCCGCGCGCACCCGGGGGAAGGGATCGAGGGGGAGATCGACGGCACGCGCTACCTGTTGGGCCGCCCGGGACTCCTCGAGCGATTCGGGGTCGCCGTGGGCGGGGAGGCCTCCCGGGCGTACGCGGCGCGTTCGGCATCGTCCCGGACGGCAGTCCTCCTCTCCGACGGTTCCAGGCCCCTCGCGATCCTCGCCACGGAGGACGCCCTTCGGCCGGAGGCGGCCGAAGCCGTATCCCTCCTGCGCGCCTCCGGAGTCGCCGTCGCGATGCTCACGGGAGACGACCCGGGCGTCGCCTTGCGCGTCGCGGGGGAAGCGGGGATCGACGACATCCGGGCCCGCGTGACGCCGGAAGGGAAGCGCGAGGAGGTCCGCCGCGCGCGGGAACGGTTCGGTCCCGTCCTCGTCGTCGGTGACGGCGTGAACGACGCCCCTGCCCTCGCGGAGGCCGACGTCGGGGTCGCGATGGGACGGGGAACGGGATTGGCGATCCATAGCGCCGGCGCGACGCTGATGACGGAGGACCTGCTGCGGATCCCCGCCTTCCTCGCGCTGTCCCGCGCCACGATGCGGGTGATCCGGCAGAACCTGTTCTGGGCCTTCTCCTACAACCTGGTGGCGATCCCGCTCGCGGTCTCCGGGAAACTCCACCCGATCGCCGCCGCGGCCTTCATGGCCGGGAGCTCCCTCCTCGTGGTGGGAAACTCGCTGCGGCTGGGGAGAGGAAGGCGGTAGCCGTGTGGACGACGCTTCTGCTGATCGCCGTGTCGCTGGCGATGGGGTTCGCCGCCTGGCTGCTGTTCCTGTGGGCGGTGAAGAGCGACCAGTACGACGACGTGGAGCGCCCCAAGCACCGGATGCTCGACGACGACCCGGAGGACCGCAATCGATGACGAACAGACCCGGCATAGCCGCCGCAGGAGGGGGACGCCCCGGTACGAGCTTCGCGCTGCCGGGGTACCCCCGACGTAGGAAGAACGGGGGGCAGAGTGAGGCCGGCCTCCAGGGTTCCGTTCCCACAGAGGCCGTGCACCGAGAGGGTCGATGCGCCGCCTCCGGCGAGGCGCCCGACCGAGGCGTACCCACGGCGGTACGACGAGGGAGGGGAACGATGCCGGGGCGGATGCAGCGGGCCTCGAATGCCGGGATCTGAGGGAATGGAGCCCTGGAAGCCGGTGCGCAGCCGTGCAGGTCTACCGCACGGCGAGCCACGAACGGAGTCCCCGCTCCGAGGTGGCGTAGCCGAAGGTGAGTCCTAGAGATGCAATACTAAGGAAGATAAAAAGAGTGAAAGGAGCGAACGGATGAAAGCCGCCGTGTGTGACGTCTTCGGGAAGCCGCTCACGATCAGGGATGTGCCGAGCCCTTCCCCGGGGGCCGGGGAACTTCTGATCCGGGTCCACGGGTGCGGGGTCTGCCACAGCGACCTTCACCTGGTCGACGGGGACTGGGCGGCGTGGGGGACACCCCTTCCGATCATCCCCGGCCACGAGGTGACCGGCATCGTGGAAAAGGTCGGCGAAGGCGTGACCGCGTTCGTCGCGGGCGACCGCGCGGGGGTCCCGTGGATGCAGTTCGCCTGCGGCCGGTGCGCCCCGTGCAAGGCCGGGGCGGAGATGCTGTGCGCCTCCCAGCGGAGCACCGGGGTCACGGTGAACGGCGGATACGCCGAGTACGTTTCCGCGCCGGAGGCGTTCGTCCACAAGATCCCCGACGGCCTGGACCTGGTGGAGTCGGCCCCCCTGCTCTGCGCGGGGATCACGGTGTTCGCTCCGCTGCGGCGCGCGGGGAACCTGGCGGGGAAGACCGTCGCGGTGGCCGGCGTCGGGGGGCTGGGGCATCTCGGCGTCCGGATGGCGTCGGCGATGGGCGCCCACGTCGTCGCCATCGTGCGTGGGCCCGGGAAGACGGAGCTCTCCCGCTCGCTCGGAGCCCGGGAAGTGATCGACTCGGAGAAGGAGAAGATCGGCCGGGCGCTGACGAAGATGGGCGGCGCCGACGTCATCCTGCTCACCGGGATCTCCGCCCGGCTCTTCGAGCAGTCCATCCCCGGACTGGGGCCGAACGGGACGCTGGTGATCCTCGCCGCGATCGCGGAGAACGCCTCCGTCCTCCCGGCGGGGCTGATAACGGGGCAGAAGCGGATCGTCGGATCGCTGATCGGCACCAGGGACGACATGGACGCGATGCTCCGGTTCTGCGCCGACCACGGGATCCGTTCAACGGTGGAACGCCACCCCCTCTCCGCGGTCAACGAGGTGCTCGCGAAGTTGCGGGACGGCAAGGTCCGCCTGCGGGCGGTGCTCACCCCCGGATCGTAAGGACGGCCAGCGCTTCGACATGGTGGGTGTTGGGGAAGAAGTCGTGCATCTCTAGCAGGGAGAGGTCGTACCGGTCCGACAGGGAGCGGACGTCGCGGGCAAGGGTCGCCGGGTTGCACGAGACGTAGAGGACGTGTCCGGCGGCAATCCGCCGGACCCCCGCCAGCGCGCGTTCCGAAAGGCCCGCCCGCGGCGGATCGAGAACCAGCGCGTCGAACCGGCCATCCGGCCGGTACGTTTCCACGCTGGAGCGGACGATCCGGACGTTCCCCAGGGCGTTCCTCCGCACGTTCCCGCGCAACTCCTCGAACACCCGCGCCTCCCCTTCGACGGCGACGACCTCCCGGACCTTGGCCGCCAGAGGAAGCGCGAAGTTCCCGGCGCCCGCATAGAGGTCGAGCAGGCGCGCTCCCGCGGATTCCCCGAGGATCGCCCCGATCCTTCGCACCATCGCCTGGTTCATCCGCCAGTTCGCCTGGAAGAAGCCGCCGGGCGAGACGGAGTATGAAATCCCGTCCAGCGGAAGCGTGATCCGCTCCTCCCCCCACGAACGATCCTCGAACCGCGCCCCCGACAGGACGCCCCCGGTCCGTCCGGCGAGGTGCTCGACCACCCCCTTTCCGAACGGCACCCCGGGAAGGGAGGCGGACGCCCGGATCCCGTCGCTGGCCACCTGGACCTCGGAGACCTTCGCGAAGCGGCCAAGCCCGCGCAGGCCGGGGAGGACGGCGTTGATCGCGTCGATCATCAGCGGGCAGCGGGACACCGGCACCAGGCGGTGGGACCGCGAAGCGTGGAACCCGACCTCTTCCCCGTCCACACGGAACCGCCCCCGGTACCGGTATCCGAACGGCTTCGACGGAGGAGCAGTCCCGGGCGCGACGTCCGTCTTCCCGATCCGGCGGAACGCCTCCCGCAGGATCTCCCGCTTCATCTCGAGCTGGTACGGGTAGTCCGCGTGCTGCAGCTGGCATCCCCCGCACTCCCCGAACACCACGCACGGCGGATCCACGCGGCGCGGCGACGGGGAAAGGATCTCCACCGCCTCGGCGAAGGCGTACTCCCGCTTCCTCCCGACGAGACGCACCGAGACGACCTCTCCAGGGAGGGCCCACCGGACGAACAGGACCCCCATCCCTTCCGGCCG
>Ga0326597_10002267_pt1 | contig 28976 bp, 21 predicted proteins | sample RVTome_12_FD_203789 | JGI IMG/M metagenome (GOLD analysis project Ga0326597, IMG submission 203789) | Soil microbial communities from uranium-contaminated site in the Upper Colorado River Basin, Wyoming, United States - RVT100D185 | ecosystem: Environmental > Terrestrial > Soil > Contaminated >... | reverse complement strand
TTACGGGGTCGAAGGGGTTTAGGCACCGGCAACCGTGGGCGGTGCGCACCGTACGGGTGGGCGTGGTGAGCGATGCCCACCCTACGTGATTCGCGAGGCGTGCGGCGGCCGGGTGTTCGCGCAGGCTAAAGCATGCGGCTCGGATTCTTGGTGGGCGATGGCCAACATACGTCACGGCGGTGCCCAACATACGTCGAGTCTCTGGTGGGCGATGCCCACCCTACGGGGTGGGGCTGACACAGCCGGAAGTGCGGCGGATTCCAGCGGCACGCGGCGGCGGGGACATTGACAATCCGGCTTACTTTTTGCCCTTGTTTCTTTTGTACTTAACCGGTAAAGTTCCTAACTTGAGCACGGATTCATTCGGGCGAATTGGAGACCAAATATGCCATCCAAAGTCACGAAGGGCACAAAGTCCGTTGACGGCCTGCTGAAGGCGATGTTGCTGTTGTCGCGCACGGTTGAGTACGTTCTGGAGGCGCGGGCGGTGGAGGAGGCGTCGGGGCTGGCCCTCTCCTCATCGAAAGTACAGATATTCCGGCTGCTGGGTCTCAAGGGAAGCCAGACTTCGAGCCAGGTCGCGCGCTTTCTGGGGGTGAGCAAGCCCGCGGTAAGTCAGATTGTCGACACGATGGTGCGCGATAAGCACGTGTCAAGAAGACCCGCCACGGAAGATCGGCGTGAAGTAAACCTGTGTCTTACGGCGAAGGGGACGCGGATCTACCAAGCGTTGCAGCGCGCGCAGCGCAACTTCATCAAAGGGGCGCTAAAGGCGGCGCGTGTCGCCTCTCCCGGCAAATGGACGAAGGCCCTGCTCGAGATTACGAACGGGTTGGCGGAGGCGGACAAGGACTTCAAGGACTACTGCCTGCAATGCAGCGCTAATGACGACGACTCATGTGTCCTGGCGGGAGGGGACTCCGAGTGCTGTTACCTCGAGCATCAAGCTGCGACGACACGGAGAGCGAAGTTGCGGCAAACGCGAAGCCGGTATTGACGCCTTTGCGTAAGCCCCTAGCGCGCACCGGATGAGACCGGTCGATTACAGACCCTCTGGTGGGCGGTGCCCAACATACGTCGAGTCTCTGGTGGGCGGTGCCCACCCTACGTGATTCGCGAGGCGTGCGGCGGCCGGGTGTTCGCGCAGGATGAAGCGTGCCGCCCAGAGGGGTCTGGGTGTTCGCGCAGGCTAAAGCCTGCGGCTCGGATTCTTGGTGGGCGGTGCCCAACATACGTCGAGTCTCTGGTGGGCGATGCCCACCCTACGTGATTCGCGAGTCTCTGGTGGGCGGTGCCCACCCTACGTTGTGTTGTACCAATGCCGGTACGGAATTCGAGTTCCATGCTCAGCGTGTCGATCGAGGACTACATCAAGAGCATTTACGCGCTGCAAATGGAGGATCAGAGGGCCACGACGAAACGAATCGCGGAACGCCTCGGCGTGCGGATGGCGTCCGTGACCGGAATGATAAAGCACCTCGCGTCCGAGGGGTTCCTGCGGCACACCCCGTATCACGGCGTCGTGCTGAGTGAAAAGGGAAAGCGCGTCGCGGTGGACCTGATCCGGCGTCATCGCTTGATTGAGCTTTTTCTCAGCAAGGCGCTCGGGCTTACGTGGGACGAGGTCCATGCCGACGCCGAGGTTCTGGAACACGCGGTAAGCGACAGGATTATCGAGCGCATCTACGAGTACCTGGGCCGGCCCGCGTTCGACCCCCACGGCTCCGCCATACCCGTCAAGTACGGCTCGATCCCGCCGCCGCAGGGCGTGCCTCTCGATGCGCTCGCGGAGGGCGACGTCGGTCGGATTGTGGAAGTCTCCGATCGCGACCCGGCATTCCTCCGTTACCTGACGAGGCTGGACCTGACCATCGGAACCGAGGTTAACGTGCGCGCCTGGGCACCGTTCGGCGGACCGGTCACGCTCCAGATCGGGTCCGGCGACGACATCCTGCTGGGTAGTGAAGCCTGCTCACGAATACGCGTCGAGCAACTCAAGCGGTCGAAAGCCACACGTGGCGCGAAGCGTTGACTCACAGCCCTGGTCGCAAGCTCAGGAGGGCCGCTTCGGGGCGGCGCGGGCGGCTTACGGCCCACTTTCGGCTTAGCCGGCGGCGTTCGTCGGGGCAAAGCCGGGCTCGCATAGCCCTGTTCGCGAGATCACACCGAGGTCGCAGGTCGAAGGTCGCAGGTCGAAGGTCCAACGGCCATGCTGTCGTGCGCACCGGTCGCCCGGGCCCTCCTACCGCGTATGAAGCACGGCGGCGGGCGCCGATTATTCCGACAGCTTGTTACGGGCGCGGCTCGGAAAAACGGCGCCCGGAACCCGAACAATAAGCTGCAACGTGGCACTAGAACAGGGTCGGCTGTTCGGCCGGGGTCTCGTCGGTCCGCGTCGGTAACGGTATTCCAAGATGGGCGTATGCGTCCCGAGTGGCCTGCCTCCCTTGGCGCGTGCGAATCACGAAACCGATCTGGAGCAGGTACGGCTCGACGGTTTCCTCCAGAGTGTCGCGCTCCTGTCCCATCGTAGCGGCGAGGGCCTCGATGCCCGCGGGCCCGCCCCGATAGACCTTGATAAGTGCACCGAGGAACTGGCGGTCGAGTTCATCAAGGCCCAGAACGTCGACCTGTTGAATATCGAGCGCCTCGCGCACGGCGTCCACCGTCAACGTACCGTCACCGCGCACCTGGGCGAAGTCGCGGACGCGTTTGAGCAGGCGGTTGGCCACGCGCGGCGTGCCGCGGCTGCGTCCGGAGATCTCTTCCAGGGCACCGGCCCCCACGGTGAGGCTCAGTTTGCGGGCCGAGCGCTGCAATATCATCGTGAGTTCGTCGTTGTTGTAGAATTCGAGGTGATAACCGTGGCCGAAGCGGTCGCGGAGTGCGCCGCTCAACATGCCCGCCCGGGTGGTCGCGCCGATCAGGGTGAAGCGGCGCAGGGCGAAGTTGACGACCCTGCCGCTCATGCCGCCTTCGATCGTGAAATCGACGCGGAAGTCTTCCATGGCGGGGTAAAGGAACTCCTCCACGACGGTCGGCAGGCGGTGAACCTCGTCGATGAAAAGCACTTCGCCATGTTCGAGATTGGTGAGCAGGGCCATGAGATCGGCCTGCTTGGGGAGCGACGGGCCGGAGGTGACCCGCGGCGGCTTCCCGTTCATCTCGCGGGCGATGACGTTGGCCAAGGTGGTCTTGCCGAGGCCGGGCGGACCGTCGAGCAGAATGTGTTCGAGCGGCTCGCGGCGTTTTTTGGCGGCGGCCATGGCGATCTCGAGCTTTTCGAGCACGGCTGGCTGGCCGACCATCTCCGCGATGCTGCGCGGGCGCAGGGCCGCATCCACCGGCTCGTCGCCGGGTCGTACGTCGCCGGAAAGTATGCGATCACGTGCCAACGTTTACTACGTTACGAATCCTGGCGCACATTGCGTCGTCCTCGCGTTTGGCGAGTTCGACGGCCCTCATCGGTCGCCCTCAGCCCTCGACGCCCGCCTTGACACGGTATGCCGCGCGCACCCAGCCGTCGGCGGATTCCACGTCGGGATGAAGTTGGATGGCCCGCTCCAGCCAGCGTTGGGCATCATTGCGTGAATCGCCCCAGGCTACCAGTACCTCGAGCGCGTCGCGCTGGTCCTGGGACAGCTCGGCGACGCGGGCGCCGACGTCATACTCCGCGGGAAGTGCGAGGTCCTTCAATTTTCCCTTGAGTGACGCGACTATCAGGTCGGCCGCCCGGGCCCCGATTCCCGGAAGGCGGGCGAGCGCTTTCGAGTCGGCGGACTCGATCCACGACGCGATCCGCCTTACCGGCTCGGTCAGGGCGCGCAGCGCCTTGCGCGGGCCGATACCCTTGACCTCGACGAAGCGCCGAAAGAACACGCGGTCTTCCGCGTGGAGAAACCCCAGCAGGCGCGGCACGAGCTGATTGGAGGCTTTGTTGCCCTCCAAGATTTCCAGCGTGTGCAGGGTGACGATTTGTCCGCGGGAGGCGGCGAGCTCTCCGATGGCGAACGGCGGCACGAGGACTTCGCGTCCGACGCCGTCGCGCTCCACGACAACGGAATTTTCGTCGACTTCAATCAACGTTCCGATCAGGCGAACGATCATCGTGGCGCTCCCGCGTGAGCGGGGTGGGCAACGTCGGCCGCACAGCACATGGCCACCGCGAGGGCGTCGGCCACGTCAGCGGGAGTGGGAAGCTCAGCCAGCCCGAGAGTCGTCTGCACCGCCCGCTGCATCTGTGCCTTCGTAGCCCGGCCGTTGCCCGTCAGATAGCACTTGACCCGCGTCGCGCCGTAACTGCGCACGGCGATTCCCGCGCGCGCCGCGGCGGCCAGAATAACGCCGCGCACGTGACCCATGAGGATTGCGGTCCTGGGATGCTTGTAATGGGAGTATAGGTCTTCGACCGCGATTACGCCGGGGCGGTGCTCTGCGAATATCAAGGTGAAATCGTGCTCGACGGCGACCAAGCGCTCCGCGAGCGGGCGGCGTTCATCGGATCGGCAGACGCCGGCATCGACGACGACAAAGCCTTCGCCGCGGCCGCGCAGCACGGCATAACCGCTAGTGCTCAGCGCCGGGTCGATTCCGCACACCACCGCTTCCATACGGTCTCACAATCCGTTGCGCGCTGGCGCGAGCGGTCAATTTCAGGGCGTTTTCCGCCCGCCCGCCTTTCGGCCGCGCCGCGATCGTATTCACGATCTAGCGGCGCGCCGGCCGTGTCAACCGCGCCCCGGCCGACACGGGGAAATATCGATGTCATATTCCCGCCCGCACATCAGTGACCGGACGATCTCTGCCGTTACCGGCGCGAGCGCCAGGCCGGAGCGGTAATGCCCGGTGGCCGCGATCAACCCGTCAATGCCGGGTACGAAGCCGAGATACGGCAGATCATCCGGCGTGCCGGGACGAAGACCGGACCACGTCGCCACGATGGTCGCGCGTTCCAACGCCGGCACCAGTTCCATGGCCCGCGTCGTGAGAAACGCCGTAGCTTGCGCGGTGTTGCGCTTCTGGAATCCGGCCTCCGGCTCCTCGGTCGATCCAAGCAGCACGTGTCCGTCGCGCCGGGGCACGAGGTAGGTTTTGCCGTGCGAGATCACGCGTCGGAACGGTCTGTGTTCGCAGCGGATGAGGACTATCTGTCCTCTGACCGGATGGACGGGCATCAATGAATGGAGACGGAGACCGATTTGAGACGACCAGGCTCCTGCGCATAAGACGACCTTGCCCGCGGCTATCTCGCCGGCGTCAGCCGAGATTCCGACCACGCGTCCCGCGTCGACAAGAAAATCGCGGACGTGAGTGCTCTGGCGAATTTCCACGCCCGCGCGCCGACAAGCCTCTATAAGCCCCGCCAATAGGCGCGGACTTCTGACCTGCAAGGTCGAACGGCACTCGAGCGCTCCGAAGACGTTCGGCGCGACCGCGGGTTCGAGGGCGTGCGTTTTCTCGGGCGCGTGAAGCTCGAATTGGGGTTGGCCGTCGGGGGTGTTCCGGCCGGCGGCTGCGGATTCTCTTGCGTTGGCGTCCTCGAACGAGTTTTGCGTCAGCAGCAGTTCCATTTCGCCGCACGCGTCGTATTGCGGGTCTACACCGGACTCTTCGCGCACGGCCGCGCAGAACTCGGCGTACACTTGGAGGCTGCGCGCGCGGAGGCGAGCGACCGCGTCGTCGCGGCGCGGGTCGGAAGGCTTGGCCACGCCGGCGCCGGCCCAGGACGACTCGCGTCCGCACTCTCCGCGTTCCAGAAGTGTGATGTGCATCCCCTCCTGGGCCAGCCGCCGCGCAACGGCAAGCCCGATCACGCCGCCGCCGACGACTATGCAATCGGGAGACTTCGACAAAGATGCGCTATCCTCGGCCGTGCCGTCGTGGCGCCGACACGGCCTCGCTTCGCGAGACCGCGCCACGCGACCGGCGCGTCAGGGCCAAATCGATGCGACACGCCTTCCATTCGACTCCGCCGCCGCGAGAGAGCGGTCTTGGTGGGCGGTGCCCACCCTACGTCTCCCGCATTGGTCGCCATGTGCGTGGGGCGTGCCCAGGTTACGTCTACCTGCCGAGCGCCGTGACCACGGCCTTGACTTCGAGATAGTTCGACAGGCCGTACTCGCCCATCTCTCGCCCGATGCCGCTCATTTTGAATCCGCCGAACGGCACCGCGGCGTCGAACACGTTGTAGCAGTTAATCCACACCGTTCCCGCCCGCAGGCCCGCGGCGAGGCGGTTCGCCTTGTTGAGGTCGCGCGTCCAGACCGCGGCGGCGAGCCCGTACATCGTGTTGTTGCCGCGGCGAACGGCTTCGTCGGCGTCGCTGAATCTCATCACGCTCAATACCGGGCCGAAGATCTCTTCGCGGGCGATGGCCATGTCGTCGTTTACGTTGTCGAAGATCGTCGGCTCGACGAAGAAACCGGCGCGGTCGATCTTGTTGCCGCCGGTAACGCAACGTGCGCCCTCGTCCTTTCCGGCCTTGATGTACTTGAGAACCGTGTGGAACTGTTCGTCGGAGACCTGCGGTCCCTGGGTCGTTTCGCGCTGGAACGGATCGCCCACGACCTGCTTCTTGGCCTTTTCCGTCACGATTTCCATGACCTGGTCGTACGCGGCGTCCTCCACAAAAAGGCGCGATCCGGCGCAGCAACACTGACCCATGTTGAAGAAGAGGGCCTCGTAAGCGAACTTGGCGGCCGTGGTTACGTCGGCGTCGGCAAAGATGATGTTGGGGCTCTTGCCGCCGAGTTCCAGCGTGACGCGTTTGAGGTTGGAGTCGGCCGCGGCTTTCATGATGCTCTTGCCGACCTCGGTGCTGCCGGTGAAGGCGACTTTGTTTACGTCCACGTGCGACGCGATCGCGGCCCCGGCGGTCGGCCCAAAACCGGGCACGACGTTGATGACGCCGTCGGGGAAGCCGGCCTCCAGCGCGAGTTCCGCGACGCGCAGGGCCGTGAGAGGCGTCTGCTCGGCCGGCTTGAGCACTACGGTGCACCCGGCCGCCAGCGCCGGCGCGAACTTCCACGACTGCATCAGCAGGGGGAAGTTCCAGGGTATGATCTGCCCGGCCACGCCGACCGGCTCGTGCCGCGTTTGGGCCAAGAACGGGCCGGACACGGGTATGGTCTTACCGTGGATCTTGTCCGCCCAGCCCGCGAAGTAGCGGTAAACCGCGACCGCACCGGGAACGTCGACGTTGAGCGAATCGCGGATGGGCTTTCCGTTGTCGAGCGTTTCGAGGGCGGCCAGTTCGCGGCTGTGGGCCTCCATCAGGTCGGCGAGCTTGTAGAGCAGCCGTCCCCTCTCCGCGGCGCTGATGCGCACCCACGGCTTCGACTCGAACGCCTTACGCGCCGCCTTGACGGCCAGGTCCACGTCGGCCTTGTCTGCCTCGGCCACCTGGCAGATGATATCACCGGTCGCGGGGTTGACGGTTTCGAACGTCTTTCCCGACACGCTGTCCACCCATTTCCCATCGATGAGCATTTTGCGGTCGGCGACTTTGGGGGGCGCGATTGTTTCCGTAGCGGCCATGGTTAATCCATTCCTTTCTGTTCCCCGCGCAAGATGCGGCGCGCGTGTTCACCAGGTACGCGCCGGCGGCGGACTAATCGAGATTCGCGTGCAGCGCCTTTCCCTTCAGCGTACCGCACCGCCCGCGAAATGCAATGCGAGCGCAGGTTACGACCGGTCACCGACGTGCGCAGGGCGTTTTCTGCCGGACGAGTCATGCGCGCCGGTAGTACGGCCCGGCGCGAGCCCGAAGGGCCGGGCGGATGGCAGGTTCGCCGGTGCGATGTTGCCGGACGGGGCAAGCGTGATCCTACCCTTGCGGCGGCGGCGTCAAGGCGTTCCCGCGTCGTCGGCCTCGGACGCCGCGAGCGCCGGGGCACCGGCGCGTCGTGCCAGTTCCAGCTCATCGTTTAGCCGCTTAACCTCAGTGGCCAGGCGCACCCGTTCCAGCTTGGCCCGCCCGCGCTCGGCCGTAACCTCGACGAGCTTGTCGGCGAGCGCATCGAGCCGCTGCTCGAGGTGCACGACGGTCTTGCGCTCATGCTCCAGCGATGCGCGGAGCGCACCGACTTCTCCCTGGTAGCGCCCCGTTGCGGAAGCAAGGCCGGTCTCGAGGTCTCTGCGTGCGTCGTTCAACTCACGCAGGCGCTGGGCATCCTGCCGGCGCGATTCCTGCACGTAATGCCGCACTTGCACGTTGGAGTTGAGCCGCTCGACGGCGACTTGCGCCGCGGTCAGGAAAGCACCGACCGTTTTGGCGAGGTTCGCCGTCCGCTCCGCGGTCCGAACGCGCTCCTCCAGCTCGCGCCTTTCGGCGCCGATTAGGTCGCGCTCGTGGGCGGCAACGGCGAACTGCTCCGCGAGGGCATCGTTGCGGACGTTCAGGTCTTCGGACCGGGCGCGTTCCAGCGTCAGAGACGTCCAGAGCGCGTCCACCTGGCCCCGCCCATGCGCCTCAACGGCCGCCAGACGCTCGCCCGCGTCCGCCTCCGACTTCGCAAGCGTCCTCTCCACGTCGCGAAGCTGGGCTCCGTGGGCGACGCTGCGGTCATGGTAAGCCCATGCCAGCCCACCCACGGCCGCAACCAGAGCGCTCATTATCAACCAGTTCGCACGGCGCGAGCGCCTCACGCGGCCGATCTCGCGCTCCAGCGTTCCACGGCACTCCGTAAGGGTCGCCAGCGCTTCCTTTACGGTGCCGGCGACGGCGGCGGGGTGGTCGGTGCACTCCGCGGGACGAATGTCGCGTGGGCCTTGAAGGTCCGGCCATCGGCGTGCCAGTGCTGATACGGCCGATTCCGAGTCCTCGGGCTCGACGTTTACATATATGTTGCGGCCCTCGCGCTGTGCCGGCAGCGAACCGTTACGGATGCGGCGACGAACCGTACGTATTGAACAGCGAAGTGCCGCGGCTGCGTCTGCTTGCGTCATCCATGACATGTCCGGACCTCCCCGGTAGGTGCCGATCGTGTAATTCAAACCCGCGTCCGCTTTGTCCGGAAGCCGGCCGTGGGCTCGCTTGGCCCGGACAATCAACCGGACGCATGTCCGCTTCATCAATTTTATCGGCCGATGGCGACATTGCAAGCCGTGTATCGCGCCTTGGCTGTACGACTGCACGTGGTCAACGGTATCTGCGCGAGTATGTCCTCAACGTCCGGGCGCGGCGACGCAATATGCTGTGCTATCATCTTGCGGCGAAAATGGTTAACGCAGCCGCGCACGCGTCGGCATCCCCTGCGCCAGGAAAATCACATGTGAATTCCCTGACGCAATCGCGTGAAACGGGTCTGATTTGGACGTGCTTGCGGCCGTGCGGAGTCTTGAAACAGTGTCCGCACCGGCCGGTCACGTGTCCTCGTTTGTCCGTTCGCGCACGTGTCGCCGTTTGAGGGGTTGCGTTGTTTTGAAGGTGAATTTCCCCAGGGCGTTGGCCCGGGCTTTTTGGGGTGCGCTTTCAGGGCAAGATTTGCGAGGCGGGCGGGCGCCGGTTTCTTGCGGGCACGGTTCGAGCGGCACAGCTCGCCCGCCCGTGCGGGTTTAGGTCAAGAACGCAACGGCATACTCGGCATCGCCGTCGATGATGGCGGTCAGCTTGCGTCCGCTCGCGACGGCGGGGACGTGTATCACACGAATGGACTTCGCGAATTCCGCGTCCGCAGGCAGGAGTCTGCCAAGCGAATTGCGCGAGTGGTCCATGAATTCGCCGTTGAAACGGTTTCCCTTTTCGTCCGGGTAGAGGGGAAGGTAGTGAATTCCGGACTCGACGAGATCCTGAAAAAAGTGCGTTCCGAACGACACTTCGGGCACGAAACCGCCTTTCTTCTTGGCCACCTCGATGAGCATCTGGCAGTGGTTAATGTCCGCGTAGCGGACGGGGACGCCGAGCAGCACGTCATTGCTACCCCATCGGCCGGGTCCCACGAGTATGAAGGACTTGTGCTCCAGGGCCTGGTTTAAGCGTCCCACGGCGCGGGCGACGGCGACGCGCTCCTGGCGGGTGGGGATCGCGTCGTAAGCATCGGCGGGCACGTAAACGACGTACTCGATGTCCTCGACCATTCCGGTGCGGACGTAGCGGTGGGCGTCGAAGACGATGTCCTGCTCGGGTATATCCGAGGGGATATGGACGGAGGCGGTCTCTGCGGCCGGTGTAAACGCGCGGCATTGGAGGAGGTAACAACGCTCCCCGTCGCAGGCGAACTCGATGTCGACCGGAACGCCGTAGGCCTCCTGGAGCCGCTGCAAGGTATCGAGCATCTGCCGCGCAAAGGGAGTGTTTCTCAGCAACTTGTCGAAGGTGATGCAGAGCTGGGCCGGGTCGGCGTCGACGCGCGATCCGGGGGGAGCGGTCATCCCGTCGTCCTGGCGGACCGACACGATCTTGTCGAGCATGGGGATTTCGGAGCCCTGCGTCAGAACGTCGCTGAGGCGCACGGACCTGAACCTGTTGAGTTTCAAATCGACGACGTCGACGGTGCGTTGGGCACAGCGGACTATCTCCTGAGTCGTGGACTCCGGCCTTAGGGTCGGCGCGCCGAGGGCGACCATGCGCGGATAGTCCGGCCCGCTGCGGTCTACGGCCCTCGTCCCCAGGCCCATGACGAGCCTGGCCAGCCCGTCCTCGCGGCGAATGCGCGGCGACCAGCGGTATTCGTTGCGTGAGAAGGCCACGCCCGCGAACGCGGGAAGAAAGTAATCCCCGCACTTGAAGCCCACGACCTTCTGGATGAGCACGGCCATTTCCTCGACGTAGTCGATCAGGTTGTGCTGGCGGCGGTACATGATGGGGTCGGGTGACATTACGCTGGCATAAACTTCGGCGATAGCGCCGAGAAGGGCGCGGAGGCGCTGTTCGAGCGGCCCCTGGTTGGCCAGGAAGAAGCTGGCGTACTTGCCGTAAAACGCGGTGCCGAAGCGGTCCTCCAGCAGGCTGCTGGAGCGGACGATGAGCGGGTGCGTCCCGAGCTTTTCCAGGATGCTGCGCAGCCCGTGCACGACGCGCAGCGGAAAGTCGCCGTGGCGGAACACGCCGCGGATCAATTGATACTCGCGGGTGACGTCCTCGACCGGTTTGTATTTCTGGCTGCGATACTCGTCGAGGCGGTTGAGGTGCAAGAACTCCTCGACCACGTCACTGCGGAGGTAATAGGACTCGGGGATCGCGACGGGGACGAAGGGTTCGTCGTCCTCTTGCTCGGCGCAGAGGATCTTGTGGGCCAGCAGCATTCCGCCCGCCTTGCCACCGATCCGTCCGATCCCGTTTTCGCTGCCCAGCATTCGCTTTGTAAGATCGTCGAAGTCGCGGATGTGCAGGTGGTTTTTGGCAATCCCGATGAACTCGAGTTGATCGCTGACCAGGTGGCGGATGAGGGCGACGCGCGTGCCCACGACTTCGGCCGGGGCCAGGCGCGTCTCGCCCAGGGGAACCTCGCAGAACGTGCGGACGTTTTCGGCGAGATCGCGAAAGGAGACGCCGCCGAGGTTGGCGACCAGTTCGAGGCTCTGCACCTTTTCGCGCTTGATGGTCAGGTTTACGAGGTCGTCGAGGTCGGCCTCGTCGAGATGGGCGCAGGCGCGCTCGCGCGTGATCTGGTCGACGAAGAAGCGCTGCTGCTCATCCCAGCGGTCGCGCTGGGCGCGGTTGGGATCGGTGCTCACGTCGTCGTTAACGCGGCCCGCCCGGGCGCGGGCCTCGTCGTGGATGCTGTCGATCGACGCGATCCCCCGCCGGTGCAGGGACATGAGCAGTTCGCGGTAGATCCGCTCCGCCAGGTGCGGGTAGGTGCGCAGATGTTCGTCGAGGCGCCGGGCGACTGAGGTTTTCCGATCGTCGTCGTTGGACATACTCGAAATTCGCCAAATGTAGCGTCGCCACGCCACGGCGGGAGAGCAAAGCACCCGCTTCGAACTCAGCCACGGCAGGGGAAACGGGTTATACTCGCGGGCTTGTCCTCGGCCCGCAAGCATGGGGCCTCGCCGAGGCCGGTGCCGGTTGTGGGTTTGCCAGGATGGTTGGGGCGGGCGTCGGCGCAGTCACACCCGCCAGCGCCCGTCGGCGTGAAGCTGGCCGGGCGGTGCCAATACGGAGGGACGCAGGGACGGAGGGGGCTTTGCGTTCACCCATGGTGGGCGATGCCCACCCTACGGCTGCGGGATGCCTGGAGCGGCGTTGGCAACGGCGGAGGAGATTCGTTAGCATGTTACGTTCCGCGCCGGAATTCTGCTAACGTGCATCGTGGTGGGGCGCGGACGGACGGCATTGTTCTCATTGGCAGGAGTGCGTAATGGCCATTTTTCAACCTCACCAGTTTCGCAATATTTCGCTCGTCGGGCACACCGGGGCCGGCAAGACATCGCTCGCGGAGGCGCTGTTGTTCAAGGCCGGCGTCACGAACCGACTCGGGAGCGTGCAGGACGGGACGTCGATCCTCGACCACACGGAGGAGGAGCGCGAGAAGCTCTCTTCGGTCGAGTCGGCCGTGTGCCATCTGACTCATGGCGGCGTGCAGGTGAACATCGTGGACACGCCCGGGGCGGCGGCGTACTGCGGGTACGCGATAGCGTCGCTCGCGGCCGTCGAGTGTGCGGTGGTGGTGGTGTCCGCGTCGTCCGGCATTCAGGTCAACACGCGCAAGATGTTCGGGCGGGTGCGGGAGTACGGGCTGGGCACGTGGATCGCGATCAACCACGTCGACGCGCCGAATCTCGATCTCCCGGCGCTTGTAAGCCAGATTCAGGAAGCGTTCGGGGCGCAGTGCGTTCCGTTGAACCTGCCCACGGGCGGCGGCAAGGGCGTGATCGACTGTTTCGGCAAGGAGTCGGGCGAGGCTGACTTTATGGACGTGGGCGAGGCGCACACCGCGATAATCGAGGCCATCGTCGGCGCGGACGACGCATTGATGGAGAAGTACTTCGGGGGCGAGCTTTCCGACGAAGAGACGCAGAACGCCGCGGCGGCGGCCGTCGCCAAGGGGGAGTTCGTCCCCATCCTCTTTACGGACGCACGGTCCGACGTGGGAATCGCGGAGTTTCTCAACGCCATTGCGGCGCTGTGTCCAAACCCGATCGTCGGCAAGAGACGGACGATGGTGCGCGAGGACACGCAGAGCGAGATCGAGCCCAAGGCCGACGGGCCGTTCGTGGGGCAGGTGTTCAAGATCTGCGAAGACGCCAAGAGCCGCATCAAGCACCTGATGATCCGTGTCCATACGGGCAGTCTAAGATCAGACACGTCGATCAAGACGCTGAAAGAGACCAAGGGCGTGCGGCCCGGACAGGTGATGCGCGTCATGGGGGCCGATTACAAGGAGGTCGAGGCCGGCGTCGCCGGTGACATCGTTTCGCTCTCCAAGCTCGACTTTCACATCGGCGACGTGCTCTGTTCGCACGCGGCCGGGGCCATCGCGATGCCGAAGTTTCCCAAGCCGATGTACTCGCTGGCGTTGGAGTCCAAGTCGCGCGGGGACGAAGACAAGATCAGCGTGGCGTTGAAGCGCTTCGCCGACGAGGACCCGTGTTTCACCACGGACCGCGGGACGGGCGGCGAGCTGGTCATCCACGGGATGGGCGAGACGCAGCTTCGCACGTATCTCAACCGCATGGCCAAGCACTATAAGCTAGAGGTTGAGACCAAGCCGCCCAAAGTTCCCTACCGCGAGACGATCACGGGCGCGGCGCGCGACGTGGAATATACGCACAAGAAGCAGACCGGCGGGGCCGGACAGTTCGCGCGCGTGATAATCAATCTGGTGCCGGCCGAGCGCGGCGAAGGGTATGAGTTCTTAGACAAGATCTTCGGCGGGGCGATCGATCAGGCGTATCGGCCGAGCGTTGACAAGGGAGTCCGCGCCCAAATGGCCGAGGGCGTCATTGCGGGCTACCCCGTAGTTGACGTGAAGGTCGAGCTCATCGACGGGAAAACGCACCCGGTGGACAGCAAGGACATAGCGTTTCAGATCGCCGGGCGCGGGGCGTTCAAGGAAGCGTTCATGAAGGCCAAGCCTTGCCTGCTCGAGCCGATCGTCATGATCGAAGTTACGGTTCCGGCGGAGAACGTCGGGGACATCCAGGGCGACCTGGCCTCGCGGCGCGGCCGGCCGCAGGGGCAGGACATGCTGCCGGGAAACATGGCGGCGATAAAAGCGCTGGTGCCGCTGGCGGAGGTCGCCGACTATAACTCGCGCCTCTCCAGCATCACGGGCGGACAGGGAAGCTATTCACTGGAGTTGTCCCACTACGAAGTGGTGCCCGGCAACGTTCAACAGCAGATAATCGCGGCCGCAAAGAAAGAGCACGAGGCGGCGGCCGGTTAGTACTACAATGCTAAGAGCAACGGCCTGAAAACCGCAGATAAACGCGGATGAACGCGGATTCGGAGGGCCGGGCAGCAGGACATATCCGCTCATTCGTGCGCGGCGCCCCCGCGCCCATCGGGCAACGCGCCCACCGCGATTCAGCTTATTTGCGTTCATCTGCGTTCATCCGCGGTTCAGATTTATGGCGTTGTGGTGTTAGGCAACCCGTCGAGATTCTGCCGCGAGCGGTGAGCGCGGGCGGCCGCCCTTTCCTAAGCAAACCTCGCAAAGAGCGTCTTGGCGTGGCCGGGGTCCGCCGCGAAGTCCACCGGAAGACGCGGGCTCGCGATGACCTCGAATCGTCGCCCGCGGGCGCCTTCCTTAACGCGCGCTTGGAGATCGCGCTTGGACATCCCGCGATGGTTCGTGGAGACCATCAAGATACCGCCGGGATCGAGAACGTCTGCGACGCGGCTCACCAGTTCCGCAAGGTCCGCAAGGACGGAGAACGTTCGCCGCCCGCGCCGCGCATGGGCGAACGTCGGCGGATCGAGAATTATCATGCCGTAACGCCTGTTCTGGCGACGGGCGCGCTTGATAAAGTCGGGCGAGTCCTCCGCGAAGAACTCGTGAGCGCGGGGCTCTATGCGGTTGAGGGCGAAATTTTCGCGCCCCCACTGGAGGTGGGCCGGCGAGAGGTCTACGCTCGTCGTGGATTCTGCGCGGCCGAGGGCGGCGGACACGGAGAAACCGCAAGTGTAGGCGAACAGGTTGAGCACGCGCCTCCCCTCGGCCAGCTCGCGCACGCGGCGGCGGTTCTCGCGCTGGTCGAGAAACAGTCCCACGGCGGACCCTTTGTCCGTCCTAATCAAGAACCGAATGCCGTTTTCGACTATCGCGGTTTGGTCCGGCGGCGGCGGCGCGGGGCCTGAAACGCTCGGGCCCGCGGGCGGGCGTTGCGCGAGTCCGCCGCCCTTAACGAAGGATTTGACCACGACGGCGCGCGGACCCAATGTCTCCCCGTACCAGCGTGCGGCGGCACGTGCCGATGAAGCCGTCTGGGGGTGGTCGCTTCGAACCTGCAGAATCACGACGTCACCGAACTTCTCCGCGACGATTCCATCCAGGCCTTCGCGGGCGCCGCAGATGAGACGGAATGCGTCGGTCATCGGATCCGCGAACAGCACAAGACGCTTGGCGAGGGCGGCGCGTAGGGCGTGCTCGACATCCATTGAGCCCGCCAACGCCGCGTTCCATGCTCGCGGAATAGGGCTCTTCAACACCAGTCGGCCGCGTTGTGGAGGCGCGTCGAGTTCGATGCGGGCGAGGTGCAGATGCAAAGGAACGGGGGCAGTTCGACGCTGATATCGACCGGGGCGCTCGTCGCCCACGACGAACATGCCGGCCGACCGCAACTGCGCCAGAAGCGCATGGGTGCTCGCCGCCGTCGTCAGGCAGCGGACCAGCGCGCTTTCGCCTTCGGTGCGCAGCACGTGTACTTGTGTTCCCGGCGCGGCGCGACGTCCGAATTGCTCTGACGCTCTTCGCGGGCCCGAGGTGCCGGCGGCGCGGCCCTCCTTTCGTACTACGGGACGCGGCGGCTTTCCCCGGCCGCGCGAGGAGCCGTGTGACGGGTCGATCCGGAAATGCCGGCCCTTCAGCCTGCCGGTCACGACTGCCACGAATTCCTGAGCAATGGCGCCGGCGCGCATGCGCGCACGAATCGCCCGTGCCGCCGGCTCGTTCTTGGCGAGGATAAGCACGCCGGATTCGTTTGTTCCCAGGCGATTCACGACGAAGAGCTTCTCCCGGCCGCCGCGCACGGACGTGAGCAGTTCAGCCAAGCCACCATGTGCGTGCTGCAAGTTGGCGCCCGATGGCACGCCGGCCGGCTTGTCGACCGCGAGCAACAGTGCGTCTTCGTAGAGCCTGGGCAGAACCTTACGTACGATTCCGGGTACTTCTGGATTCATGTGGCCACCGTCCGGCGCGCGGGTCCTTGCCGAGACCTTAATTGCGGAATCCCGGACGCAAAGACGTAGAGGTTATTACAGGGAGTGTGAAAAGGCGACAGCCCGGATGGCTGCGGGGCGACTTCGGGTCTGTGACGAAATCGGCGGGATTCTTGTGAGGACTTCGCGCGTGTGGATCGCGCGCAAACCGGTGAGCACCAACGGGGCGGAAAACCGAAGCCCAGGGCAAGTATTGCGACCCTGGCGATCGGGGCGAGTATTGCGACGCTCGTGGCGAAGCACTTCGCCTAGAAAGGAGCAGAGACAACAGCGGCCGAAAGTGTCACGGACCGGCCGACTTCACGAGATTGGCCGTATTCGCGGCATTTCGGCTATTGCAGATACACCAAAGCAGCCTCGGGGCAAGTTATCGGCTACGTCGCGCCGCGGCGCCTGGCGGCCGAAATCGCCAAAGTTAGTCTACCGGCGAAATCCCATCGTATAATAGACGCAGGAAGATGAGTGAACCGCGGCAATGGGCCGACAAGATATGCGCCCGATTCTGACCGTACGGAACATAGTCCGGAATACGGCCTCGGGCGGTGGTGGTGCAATATGGACTGGAACGCGCTAAGAGAAGAGTTTCCTATCACGCGCAATTACAATTTCCAGAATCACGCGGCGGCCGGTCCTCTAAGCCGGCGCGCCGCGGACGCGGCGCGGCACTACGTTAATCACGCGGAGGAGAACTCGTATGTGCGCGGCGGGTTCTTAAAGCACGTCGAGACCGTTCGTGGGCAGTGCGCGGAACTGGTCGGCGCCAACGTGGACGAGATAGCGTTCACGAAGAACACGAGTGAAGGCATCAGCTTCGTGGCCAACGGCCTGCACTGGCAAACGGGCGACAACGTTGTAATCACCAACGTCGAGTTTCCCGCGAACGTCTACCCCTGGCAGGCGCTTCGGGCGCGCGGGGTCGACGTGCGGATGGTGCTCGAGGAAGACGGGCGGATTCCCCTGGAGCGGCTCTCCGAATCGATAGACAGCCGGACGCGCGTGGTGTCGATATCCTCGGTGCAGTTCGCCAGCGGGTTTCGGACGGACCTCGCGACGCTCGGCGAGTTTTGCCAGAGCAAGGGTGTGCTGCTTTGCGTCGATGCGATTCAATCGCTCGGGGCGTTTCCGATCGACGTGCGGGCAATGGGGATCGACTTTCTCGCGGGCAACAGCCAGAAGTGGCTTTGCGCGGCGGAGGGCGCGGGACTTTTCTTTATCAGAAAGGAACTTCAAGGCCATCTTCAGCCCACGACGATAGGATGGCTGAGCATGAAGGATCCGTTCAACTTCGGGCGGTATCAGTTCGAGTTTCAGAATTCCGCCCGGCGCTACGAAGCGGGCACCTACAACATGCCGGGCATATTCGCGCTAGGCGGCGCCGTGGGGCTGACGCTGGAGATCGGGCTGGAGGCGATCGCGGGACGGCTGCTCCAATTGACGAACCGACTCACCGCGGGACTGCGTGAGAAGGGCTATCGCGTGATCAGTTCGCGCACTGCGGCCGAGGCGAGCGGAATCGTGGCGTTTGTGTCGGACGTGCATGACCATGAGAAGGTGCAGGCCCATCTCGAAGCCGAGCACCGCATCATCATCGCGCTGCGCTGCGGGCGCCTGCGGGCCAGCCCACATTTCTACAACACCGAGCGCGAGATCGACCAGTTGATCGAAGCACTTCCTAAACACTGAAAGCGTGTTTCAAAGTTGGTGGGCGATGCCCACCCTACGGCTTGTGGTGGGGGGTGCCTACCCTACGGTTTGTGGTGGGGGGTGCCCGCGCTACGTTAAGAAGAAGGCACGGCCACGCTCGGGCGCTTCGACTTTGCGCCCCTGCCGACTTCGAGCGCCTGCTCGAGGTCGGCGATGACGTCGTCGGGGTGCTCTCCACCTACGCACAGGCGAACCAGGTTGGGCGGGATGTTGGCGAGCTTACGGCCGGCCGCGCCTTGCTGCTGGTGTGTGGATATGGCGGGGATGGTCGCGACGCTCTTGATCCTGCCCAGGTCCGTCGCCCGCCAGATGCGCTTCAAACGGTCGAAGAAGTCGCGGGTTTTCCGTGGGCCGCCTTTGACCAGAAACGACATCAAGTGGCCGTAGCGATTGACCGGCCGGCCGTACTGCTCGTCATACTCGGAATCGACGAGCCACATGTAGCGGCTGGCCAGCTCGTGCAACGGGTGATCGGGCAGGCCGAGGTATTCGACGGCCTCTACGGCCTCGTGGGTTTGCAGGTACTCGGCAACCTTCATCGTGTTGCGGCTCATCATGTCGATCTTGGAGCGGAGCGTGCGCATGTCGTTAAGGGCCATGATCGCCTGCATGGGATGCAGGTTGGGGCCATAGTCGCGATTGGGCAGGTACTTTACGTAGGTTCCGAACCGCTTCTTGAGCGCCTCGTTGTCGATATTGGTGACGAGATTGTCGTGGGCTATCACGGCGCCGCCAACGCCGAACCCGCTGCTGGTCAGCGTTTTGGTTGTGGACTGCACGACGATGTCGGCGCCGTGGCAGATCGGGCGCAACAGCGCCGGCGTAGCCACGGTGCTGTCGCAGATGAGCGGCAGATTGTGGCTGTGGGCCAAGTCGGCCACCGCGGCGATGTCGAAGAAGCTGAGCCCGGGATTGCTGGGAAGCTCACCGTAGAGGAACCTCGTGTCCTCGTCGATCTTGCTCGCCCACTCGTCGAGGTTCGTGGGGTCTTCGATCCAGCGGCACTCGATGTCGCGCTCTTCCATGAGACGCACGCTGAACTGTTGAAACGTGCCGCCGTAGCACTGTGCGGTGGCCAGGAAGTTGCGCGGCTCGCGCACGTGCTGTTTGGTGTGCACGAGGAAGGGCTGGACCGCCGTCATGATCGCGGCCATTCCCGAGGAGGTCGAGCAGGCCGAAGTCTCGCCGTCGAAACCGTAGCCTTCGAGAAGGGCCAGAGTCCACTCATAGTAGTACGTCGAGGGGTTGGCGATTCGCGAGTATGTCCACGAGGGGATCATGTAGGAAAGGGCGGCGGCCATCTCGTCCGAGTCGCGGAAGGCCTGGGCCGTGCTCATGAAGATGGGCTCGATTATCGACCCCTGATAGTCCTCCAGGGCGTCCTCCATGGTGTAGAGGCCGTGAACCGCGATCGTGTCAAACCGCCACTTTTTTATCACGTCGCGGATGTAAGCGCTGCGCCGTTCCAGATACTTGTTGTTCCGGTCGATGTAGCGCTGCATTCCGGGTGTGATTTCGATCTCATCGCCGCCGTACATGTCGAATCTCCCAGTTTAGGACCGTCTGCGCGGGCGTACGCCAAGCCCGGCCGACGCCAACCAGCTTGCAATTCGCGTGCCAAACGCCCCTGCGAAGTGCCTTTCTAACAACCTTGGAAATTATATGCACGTCCAGCGCCGCCGGACCACACGGGTGCCAACTGCGACCCACCGGCCCGGGCCGGACTCACACGACGCCCGCGTATTGGTCGAGGGCCTCCGGATTGCCCGCGGCGTCGCATGGTGCTACGCTTAATCGCCGAGGAGTGAAGGGATGATCGCCGAGTACATCAACGCCGCCCTCGCGAAAGCGACCTACGAGAGAATCGAGGATAAGCGCCACCCCTACTACGGTAAAGTGCCAATGCTCAAAGGCGTTTGGGCGACGGGAAGAACGCTCGAAGAATGCCGCACGCACCTGGCGGAAGTCGTTGAGGGGTGGCTCATCGTGCGCCTGAGAAAAGGACTGTCCATCCCCCCAATCGGCAAGAACAAGGTCAGCCCTGCGCGGGCTTTGCGTTTTGGCACGTAGCTTGAAACCCATCGCCTGGAGGGACTTCGTCCGGCGACTCAGGCGGCTGGGTTTTCATGGTCCCTATCAGGGAGGAAAGCACCCGTACATGGTCCGGGGTGACCTGGTCCTGACGATTCCAAACCCGCACCGAGGCGTCATCGGCGTCGAACTCCTGAAGCGGATTCTAAGGCAGGGTTCGATCACGCATAAGGAATGGCGGAACGCCGAATGACCGACGGTGTCAGCTCTTTCAACCTCACCTCGAACGCAACCCAATATGCGAAGTCATCTCTCGCCAATAGGTCAGTGCATCGTCGATCTTTTCAAGCGACGCACTAGCACATTTTGGGATTTGCACGTGGTTGCACCCTTCAAATGATTTCGGCGTACTGGTCGAGGGCCTGGGGGTTCGCCAGCGCGTCGCGGTTGCGGACCGGTTCGCCGTGGATCATCTGCGTGACGGCCAGCTCAACCTTCTTGCCGCTAATTGTATATGGAACGGCCGAGACCTGCTTGATGTACCTGGGGACGTGTCTCTTGGTCGTCCCGGAGGCGATTCTTGATTTGATCGACGCGATCAACTCGTCGTCGAGTGACAGACCCTCGCGGAGGACGACGAACAGGCAGACCTCTACATCGGCGTCTTGCGTCCGCTTGCCCACCACGACGCTGTCGACGATTTCGTCCATGGATTCGACCTGGCGATAGATCTCCGCGGTTCCGATGCGGACGCCGCCGGGGTTGAGCGTGGCGTCGGAGCGGCCGTAGACGATCACGCCGCCGCGCTCGGTGATCTCCACGAAGTCGCCATGTCGCCAGACGCCGGGGTAATGGTCGAAGTATGCGCCGCGGTATTTTTCGTTGTTTTCGTCGTTCCAGAATCCGGTCGGCTGCGAAGGAAACGGCGCGCAGCAGACGAGCTCGCCTTTTTTGCCTACGACCGGCTGGCCGTCTGCGTCGAACGCGCGCACGTCCATCCCCAGGCCGATGCACTGAATCTCGCCGGCGTAGACGGGAAGAATCGGGTTGCCGAGCATAAAGCAGCTTATAATGTCCGTGCCGCCGCAGATGCTGGAAAGCTGCAAATCGCTCTTGATGTTGTCATACACCCAGCGAAAGTTCTCGACAGTAAGAGGCGAGCCCGTCGAGAGCACGGCGCGGAGCCTGGAAAGATCGTGCTGCGCGGCGGGCTTGAGCTTCGCGTTCTCACACGCGGTGACGAACTTGGGGCTGGTGCCGAACACCGTGATTCCCAGGCGCTCGGCCATCTGCCACAGGTGATCTGGAGAAGGATGAAACGGGGCGCCTTCGTAGAGCACGACGGTCGCCCCGGCCCCGAGCGAGCTGACCAGCCAGTTCCACATCATCCACCCGCAGGTCGTGAAATAGAATATCGTGTCTTCACGCTTGAGGTCGCAGTGGAGCATCAGCTCCTTCATGTGCTGAATGAGCGTACCGCCCGCGCCGTGGACAATGCACTTGGGCACGCCGGTCGTACCCGAGGAGTACATGATGTAGAGCGGATGGTCGAACGGAAGCTGCACAAAGGACAGCTCGGCCGATGGGGCCAGAAAGTCCGGCCACAAGGCGGCGGCGCGGATCGCGGACACGTCCGGCCGGTCATCCATAAACGGCACGATGACCACCGTCTCGATGCTCGGAATCTTGTCGATGATGCCCGCGACGCGTGCGAGCGAGTCGATCCTCTTGCCGTTGTAGGAATAGCCGTCGGCGGCGAATAGCATCTTCGGCCCTATTTGGCCGAAGCGGTCGAAAACGCCGTTTATTCCGAAGTCCGGGGAGCACGACGACCAGGTTGCGCCTATGCTCGCGGTGGCTAGCATCGCGATGACCGCCTCGGGAACGTTGGGCAGAAAGCCGCCGACGCGGTCTCCGGCCGTGATTCCGCGTGCGCGCATGGCTTCGGCACATTGGGCGACCAGGTTGCGAAGCTCGCGGTAGCTGATGGATCGTGTCCGCCCCAGTTCGTCCTCCGCCTCGATCGCCGGATGATCGTCGTCAAAGCGCAGGAGGTGTGCGGCGAAGTTGAGCTCCATTCCCGGAAACCAGCGCGTGGCGAGCATTTCCTCGCCGGCCATTACCGCCTGTGCGGGCTTGGCCGGCTTGAGCTCGGCGGCATCCAGCATTTCCTGCCAGAACTGCTGGGGATGCTTGATCGACCATGAGTGCAGCGCCGACCAGGCCGGGTCGAAACCGTGGTTGCGCGCCGAGCGCGACATGAACTTGAACATCTGAGACTTGCGGACGCGCTCTTCACTCGGGCGCCAGAGTAATTCCGATTCGTGCATGTCCCAGGGCACCACTGACGCGAAGTTGCGTTCGCCGGTCTTGCTAGTACCCCGATTCAGTTGAACCTGCGGGTCTTGGGTGTCCCGCTCCCTTACGGTCGCGGCTCGGAAAAGGCGAGCTGCAACGCGCGAGTTCAGTTGAATCGCGGCGCTAGCCTTGTTTCGCAACTCCGCTACTATGCCTCGCCGCCCGGCTCAACGCAAAGCGATTGCCGGATAGCCTCTGTACCAGACCCTTGAGCTCCAGCGCGGTAAGAATCGTGGCGACGCGTGAAGCTTCGAGTTCGTTTGCCGAGGCTATCAGGTCCACGTCCTCCAGACCATCGCCGATCGCGTCCAAAACGGCGCGCTCATCCCGCGTGAGTTGTACGGTCGTCTTGACCGTGGGTGATTCCTGCTGCGACTCCCGGGCATCGCCGGGCCCGGAGTGGCGGCCCATTATTTCACCGACGGCGGCGAGTTCCTCGAGCACGTCTTCCAATCCCGTGACAAGCTTGGCGCCTCCGTCGCGTATGAGCGCGTTAACTCCGGCCGAGTACTCGGGCCGGTCAATTGCGCCGGGCACCGCGAACACCTCGCGGTTGTACTCAGAGGCCAGCCTGGCCGTGATGAGCGCACCGCTGCGCCGGCCGGCCTCGATCACTATTACGCCCAGCGCCAGCCCGACGATGATGCGGTTGCGACGCGGAAAGTTGGAGCTGAGCGGTGAAGTGTCGATCGGAAGCTCGCTGACCACTGCTCCTGACGCGGCGATCTGTTCGGCCAGCGGCTTGTGCTCCGGCGGATAAACCGAGGCCAGGCCGTTGCCCAGCACGGCGATCGATCGTCCGCCAGCCTTGAGGGCGCCGCGGTGGGCGTGGCCGTCGATGCCTCGCGCCAGGCCCGACACGACCGTAAAGCCGGCGCCGCCGAGCAACTCTCCGAAGCGTACGGCCTGCTCGCGGCCGTAGTGGGAGCAGAGGCGCGAGCCAACTATCGCGATGCTTACGCCGTCGGGGGGCTCGATATTCCCGCGAATGTAGAGGCAGATCGGCGGATCGGGGATGTTGAGCAGCGGCTTGGGGTAGTCGGGATCTTCGGGGCAGACGATGCGCAGCCCGCACGAAGCCGCACGGGCGATCTCGGTTTCTACGCTTTCGTCTTGTCGGGCCTCGAGGATCGCCGCGGCGCGCCGGCTGCCGATCCCATTCACGTCGGCGAGCCGCGCGGCAGAGGCGCCCAGGACTTCATTGAGCGAGCCGAAATGCGCGAGCAGCTTTCGCAGCAGAACCGGGCCTACGTCTGCGGCCAGTTGCAGGCGAAGGTGCTTCTTTCCTGCGTCCGAAATGACATTGTTCGAATGTATCATCGAGGGCCGCCGGCAACGATAACCCCAATCAACGCCATCGTAAACGTGCGGCCTGTGACGCCGTAGGCTACAATCACTTTTTCCTTGCGCGGATCAACTCTCGATTTGCAGGCGATGGCCGAAAACCTCTGTCCCCTTTGTGTGCAGGGTCGTACACGTCGGGATGCGTTTGTACGACCCCCGCGGGGTCGGTGAGGTTTTGGCGTGGCACACCGCGGGCGGCGATCGCCTACGGGGATCTTGCCCAGGGCTACCGTCTGGCAGCCTTTCAGGCTGCATCCCGGTCTGCCGCTGAAGCCGCGGGAAATATCAGGGACCCTGCCGGCGGGCAGAAAGGCAGTCCCACGTGTTTGAAGTCTGCCGGGTGTGCTGAAAGGCCGCGCGCACACGCGGCCGGTTGACTGGCGCGAGTGCCTCGCTAGACTCAATATCGCAGCAGCCCGGGTGGCGGAATTGGCAGACGCGCAAGCTTGAGGTGCTTGTGTCCAATTAACGGACGTGCTGGTTCAAATCCAGTCCCGGGCATTCGCCGCCTGGAAGAAAAGCTAGCCGGCCGCGGCCTCACCGGGCAGGAGGATTCCCGACGCTTGCATCACGCAAGCGGGCCGTTGCGCTTTTCGTTCGCATTCTCAAGATGGCTTCGCAGTAGCGTGAATTAGAACGTGAACGATGCACCCCCACTTGCGGGCCTTCGGCTGCGATCTTTCGAGCCCGGCGACGCCGCCATCGTCGCGGCGTGGGTTTACTCGCAAGAAGAGCTGCACTGGCTGGCGCCGAGCACATCCTGGCCTCTTACCGCCGCTAAGGTGTTGACGTGGCCCAAACCGCGCGGGCGGGCGTTACTGCTGGTGCACGAGGGTGATCCCGACCCACTCGGCTACTGCGAATTGAATCCCATGGGCGGCAACGACGCCCAAATCTGGCTCGGCCACGTCATTATCCGGCCGGACGCGCGCCGCCGGGGGATCGGCAAGGATTTCGTCCGCTTGCAAGTGGAATACGCCTTCCACGATCTCGGCGCGCGAACCGTGTCTTTGATTGTCTTTCCCGACAATGCCCCCGCGGTTGCATGTTATAGACGAACGGGATTCATTCCCGTCGGAGAGGAGTATCACAGCTTCATGCAGGGAAGCCCGAGAGAGCGAATGTTGCGCTTCGAGATGCACGCCACGGACCTGGGAATCTCCCGCAGGTCCTGGCTGAAAAAACGTTTATGACAAGTGCAGGGTGGGCACCGCCCACGACCAGCTTATAGGCAACCGTAGGGTGGGCACCGCCCACGACCAGCTTATAGGCCCTTGTGGATAGACACCGGCGGCCAAATGCGCAATGTGCCGCCCAATTCGCTATAATACTCAAACTGACCCATCTCGCCCTTCGCGAGCCGCGGACTCTTGTCCTTGACGCGAGCGACAGCGAGTGTCAGGGATCAGTCCGCGCGGTAGTGGGAATGGCCTTTCCCCGTCCGCAGAGAGCGCGCGTCCGCGCGAGCTAAGGCCTGCGGCTCGCTGGGGTTACGCTTCGATCATTCCAAAAATCGGTCAGTTTGAGTATAATACGTGCAACGACGATACGCGCGTCGGCTATGCAGAGGTGTAGGGGGATGAGGCACTTTCTCGCAATTGCGGTCTTGGCCATGTTATGCGGTTGTAGTGGGGCGCCACCGGCCTCGGCACCGTCGTGCGCTGGATCGGCGCAACAATGCGCCTCGTCCGACGGAGCATGGTGGGCAGCACCCACCGAACGGACCGCCGAAGAGTCGGATGCCCCAACCGATCCGGCGGGCGACGCCCCGATGCCCAACGTCATTCCGGCCGCCATGGCCCAGGGGCAGGCGCAGGCCACGGCCGAACCAACGGCACAGTCGGATCTCGACCGGTCCAACTTGCTCCGGCTCACGAGCGGCGATCCACTGCTGTCACTTCTGGGTGACCTGTACATCGCGGATTTGTTGTCGATCATAGTCGACGGCCACTTCCTCGACGCGTTCGCGCCGGGGGAAGCGGCGCCGGAGTTTACCTTCCTCGAATTATTGTGCCGCGACGGCGACATCCCGGACTTTGTTTGCCGCCAGCGCTACGGCGAGTAAACGCTTCGGCACGTGTGCGGTCTCGACCGCGACTTGGTTGACCGTGCGTCGAGTTGAGCCTACGATCCACGTTTACCAGTTAAGTACGGGCAGCGTGACGGCCCGAACGCACGAAAAAGGGAAACGGCCGATGATGATATCCAAGAAGATGAACAAGGAACTTAACCGCCAGATCACGATGGAGCTTTCCGCGGCCCACAAATACCTGGCGATGACTTGCGCCTTTGAGCAGATGGGCCTGAAGGTGCTCAGCCAGCGATTCCGCCAGCAAGCCGCGGAGGAGAACGAGCACGCGATGAAGATCGTGGACTATCTCCACGAGGTCGGTGCGGCGGTCGAGCTCGACGAGATTCCCAAGCCCTCGGGCGACTTCGACACCGCCAAGGCCGTCGTCAAGGCGGCGCTGGACAGCGAGCTCGCAGTGACCAAGAGCATCAACGAGTTGATGGGGCTGGCGGAAGACGAAAAGGATTACGCGACGCGCAGCTTTTTGCAGTGGTTCGTCGACGAGCAGGTCGAGGAAGTCTCCAGCATGGAAGACCTGCGCGCGCTCGTGGAGCTCGCGGGCGAGAACCTATTGCAGGTCGAGGCCCGCATTCGCCATGAAATGAGCGAGGGGTCAAAATAACTCCCCGGCGGGCTTCCCTCAAGCGCACAACGGTGAGAAGCACATGGCGGACAACGGGCTTGTCATAGACTTGCGCAGCGACACGGTCACGCGTCCTTCGCCGGGCATGCGCCGGGCGATGGCCGAGGCCGAGGTCGGCGACGACGTCTTCGGCGAAGACCCGACGATCAACCGCCTCCAGGAGAAGGTCGCCCGCCTGCTCGGCAAGGAGGCCGCGATCTACGTCCCCTCGGGCTCGATGGCCAATCAGACCGCGATTCGCGCCCAGACTCAGCCGGGCGACGAAATAATCGCCCACGCCGACAGCCACATATATCACTACGAAGCCGGGGCCCCGGCCGGGCTCTCCGGCTGTTCGATGCGGCTCTTGCCCGGGCCGCGCGGCCTGTTCGACGCCGACGCCGTTCGCCGGGCGGTGCGCCCGCGCAATTCGCACTATGCGCAATCCGCGCTCGTGGTGGTAGAGAACACGCACAATCGAGGCGGCGGCACGTGCTGGCCGGTGGAGGCGATCGCGGAGATCCGCGCGGCCGCCGACGAGCACGGGCTGCGCATGCACCTCGACGGGGCCCGGCTGTGGAACGCCTGCGTGGCCCGCGGCGTTGCCCCGTCCGACTACGCCCGATACTTCGACACGGTTTCCACCTGCTTTTCCAAGGGCCTCGGGGCGCCCGTCGGATCGACGGTGGCCGGCTCGGCGGCAACGATCGGGCGGGTACAGCGCTTCCGCAAGATGTTCGGCGGAGGCATGAGACAGGCCGGCGTGATCGCGGCCGCGGCCCTCTATGCGCTCGATCACAACGTCGAGCGGCTCGCGGAGGACCACGCCAACGCCGCGCGCCTGGCGCGGGCATTAGCCGACGTGCCGAAGATATCGATCGATCCCGACGCGTTCGAGACCAACATGGTCTATTTCGAGGTCGATGAGACGTTCGGATCGGCCAAGCACCTGTGCGACGTGCTACGCGAGCGCGGCGTGCTGATGTCGCCGGTCGCCCCGCAGCGCGTGCGCGCCGTCACGCATCTCGACGTATCCGCGGAGGGCATCGACCGCGCTTGTCGCGTGCTGCGCGAAGTGTTAAGCGGTGCGCGCCATAGCCCGGCCGCGCGGCGCTGAGTGCGCACTCGACGAGCGCGGCTCGATCGCGTTCGCGCAGACGAACTCCGCGATCGATTCCTGCTGCACTTCGCTGAGGTATGGACACAACGGCAGCGACAAGAGTTCGTCGCAGTACGCCGCGCAGCACGTCATCGGATGCGGCACTCTGCACTTGCCCTGCATGGCCGGCTGGCGGTGAATCGGCAGGGGATAATGAATCCCCGCACCGATCCCTTGTTCGTGCAGGACGTTCAGCAATTCGTCGCGGTTGCCGCATCTGATAACGAACAGATGGTAAACGTGCTGGGCGTGGTCGGACGAAGCGGGCGGCACAACCGGCGAATCGGCCAACAGCTCGCGATAGCGGGCCGCCAGCCGCCGCCGCGCGGCGTTCCATTCATCGAGGCGGCGCAGCTTGACGCGGAGCACGGCCGCCTGCACGCCGTCGAGCCTGCTGTTGAACCCGCACATGGCGTGGCGATACTTCGACTCCGATCCGTAGCTCCGCGCCCGCACGAGCCACTCGGCCAGCCCGTCGTCGTTGGTCACGACGGCGCCGCCGTCGCCGATCGCCCCGAGGTTTTTCCCGGGGTAGAAGCTGAACGCCGCGGCCTTGGCGAGGTTGCCCGCACGAACTCCCTTATAGAGCGCCCCGTGGGCCTGGGCCGCGTCCTCGATGACGATCAACCCGTGCGCGTCGGCGAACGCCCGGATCGCATCCATCTCGGCCGGCTGCCCGTATATGTGCACCGGCAAGACCGCCTTGGTCCGCGCGCTGAGGGCGGCCGCGAGCTTCGACGGATCGAGGTTGTACGTGTCCGGGTCGTGGTCGACCAGAACGGGCACGGCGCCGGCGTGGTGAATCGCGAGCGCCGTGGCGATGAAGGTGTTGCCGACGGTCAGGACCTCGTCGCCGGGCCCGACGCCGACGGCCTTGAGCGCCAGGATCAAAGCATCGAGCCCGCTGCCCAGGCCGACGCAGTGCTTCGCCCCGCAATAGGCGGCGAACTCGCGTTCGAACTCGGCCAGCTCCGCCCCGAGCACGAAGTCGCCGCGCACCAGCACGCGACCGATGGCGTCGTCGATTTCGCAGCGCAGCTCCGCGTGCATCGCACCGAGATTGACCAGCGGAATCCTCACTATCGACCGTCTTCCTTTTGCGGGGAACGCGTGCCGTTTGCGCGCCGGCGGTCTGCCCTGCCTGCCGGCAGGCAAGCGACGGGTGCGCGACCGCTTGCGCTCTACGGTGCCCGGCCCTTGACGTTGCGCTGGAACGTCCAGGGGCAGCGCCGTCAAGGGTGAGCCCGCGGTACGAGCCAACCGCCAGTTCCCCGCAACACTTAATATCGGAACTACACGCCCGGCAGATAAAGTGGCGAAGTTGGGCACCGCCCACGAATCGGCCCGAAGAACATTAAAATCA
>Ga0326597_10002266_pt1 | contig 28988 bp, 29 predicted proteins | sample RVTome_12_FD_203789 | JGI IMG/M metagenome (GOLD analysis project Ga0326597, IMG submission 203789) | Soil microbial communities from uranium-contaminated site in the Upper Colorado River Basin, Wyoming, United States - RVT100D185 | ecosystem: Environmental > Terrestrial > Soil > Contaminated >... | reverse complement strand
GGCAGAAGGTCTTCCTCGTCCCCGTCGTCGCCCCGGTGTTCCTGTTTCCCCTCTTTCAGCTCTTCAGCCCCGAGCGGGGTTCGACGTACTTCCGCATGGGGACGATCTTCGAGAGCGGCAGGTGGCTGGAAATCGAGATGCTGGGGACCCATCCCGTGATGGGTGGGCTGGTGCTGGTATTCGCGATCACATCCCTCGTGTTCCTTTTCCAGGAATTCATCCCGATCTTGAGGCACTCGTTCGAGTCGGGGAAGCCGGAGAAAGCCGTCGGCAAGATCGATTGTCTGGAGGTGCCGGGGATCCGGACGGCGATGGAAACCTTGCCGGTCGTCCCCGACGTTTTCGTCGTGGAGGACGACGATTTCCTGATCTACTCAACCACCGGGAAAAGCGCGGCGGTGTACGTCTCCTCCTCGCTGGTGAAGACCCTCACGGAGGGGGAGCTGCGCTCCGCGGTGGCCCACGAGATCTCCCACGTCGTCAGGAGCCGGCACCCGATGCTGGTCGGGGCGTACCTGCTCCGGGCACTCATGTTCTTCAACCCCATCGTCCTGTTGGAGTTCCGGAGGGCGGCCCAGGAGGAGGAGAAGGTGTGCGACGAGTTCGCCGTTTCCGTCACCCGGAACCGGCGCGCCCTGGTTCAGGCGCTCCGGAAGCTGTACTTGCCGCCGGAAGAGCCCCCGCCGCCCCGCGGTCGGAGGACCCGCAAAACCGCGAAGGAAATCGAGGAGCGCAGCCACCGCCTGAATATCGAGAGCCGGATCTCCAGGCTGGAATCCGGGGAGGACCATGATTCCGGGATACGGTGGCTGGTGCCCGTGGCGGTCACGGGGGCCACCGTCCTCGTCAACTACTTCATCGTGTAGCGGAGAGTGCCCATGAGCATGAAGAGGAAGGCGTTCGGTTCCCTGGCTTTCGCGGCGGGATTGGCGATCCTGGTCATCGCGCTGAAGGCGCTCAACTGGCTGCCGCTGATCGCCGAGAGGGATCTCATGCGCCGCTACGGGGACTTCGAGGAGATGCGGACGTCGCTGGGGATCCAGGAGGTGTTCGTCCCCTCCTATTTCCCCGAAGACTTCCGGTGGCCCCCCACGAGGATCCTCGCACAGGGGAAGCCGTATCCCGCCGTCATCATGGAATTCGAGAGGAGCGGAGAAGGGAAGGCCAGGGGGGTCGGGATGTTGATCTACCAGGCAACCGAGAACGACTTCTCCCCGGGGGGACCGCTGGAACTCCTCCGGGTCAAGGAGCGGGCGACCTATCCCCTGAAAGGGAGGTCCGCGGTCCTCGAGGTCGGCTCCGACGCGAAAGGGGAACCGTGTTCCCGGATCTCCTGGCGCGAGAAGGAGGTGCGGATCACCGTCCTGGCCCGTCTGACCCCGTTCGAGTTGATGAGAGTGGCCGAGAGCATGCTCCGGTAGTCGTCCCCCCTCCCCAGACCCACCGATTTTCCCTGAAACTACGTCATTTCCCACCCCCGGGTAGGGAATATTTCCATCGATTATAGGTATTTCCTCCAATTGTCGGCCCTTCGCCCATCCCCTAGAGTGGACCGCAAGAACAGGAAGGATGCCCCGAACACCGAGACCGGAAAGGGGGTACGGGAGATGACGAGGTACAGCGGCGGAGAGAGCGTGGGCGCGGGGATGTACTGGAACCTTAGAAGCATGAACGTGGTGGGACTGAAAACGGCTGGAGTCCTTCCCGGCGGCGAGGAGTTGCGCTATCGCCGCCTTCCGTTCGTCGTCCTGTTCGTGCTCATGATCGCGCTGGGGGGACTCTACATCCTGTTCCTGCCGGTGATGATCATCTGCACGATGGTCTACATGGTGGGAGTGCGCGTCTTCGGGAACCTCTTCCTGCAGATACGGAAGAGCATGTCGTTCGGATGGAGGCCCTCGGAAGCGTATCTCTCCGGGAAGGGGAAGGCGAAGAAGGAAGAGGAGACGGGGAAGAGGGAAGGCTGACCGCACGGGAAACACACAACGAACGCCCTGGAAAGGAGGAGGCAGATGCACACTCTCGTCGATTTTCTTACGCGCGTGAAGGGGGTGGAGTACATCCTCTCTGTCCTGACGATCACGGGTTTCATTCTCTTCATCGAGGTACTGAAGCCGGCCCCGTTCAAGTCGCTGCGGAAATTGATCGGTGAGGATGTCGCGTTCCTCCGGGAGGAGGGATTCCGAAGCGTCATGAAGACCGTCGGGCGATTCGTCTCGGTGCCGTTTATCGGCCTTCTCTACGTCATCGTCCTGCCGTTCCTGTTTGTCTACACGCTGGCCGTGGAACTCGGCGGGATGGCCGCGGAGGGGATGGCCACCGCGCTTGACGCGGTGGGCGCAAGTGCGGTCTTCGGCTGGAGGCCGAGCGAAGCCTACCTGGCGGGCAGGAGAGCGAGGAAGGCGGGCAAGGCGGAAAAGAAGGACGGGAAGCCGGAGAAAAAGGACGGCAACACATGAAAACGAAGGCCGTTTTGACCATCGCTCTCTGCTGGATGGTGGCGATCACGGCAGCCCCGTACGCCGGGACCGAGGCGCCCACCGCGCGGCAGGCGGGATCTCCGAAGGGGAAGATGCCCGGGACCGTCCTCCTGGGCTCCCTCGCCAAAAAATACGGTCCGGTGAAGTTCGACCACGAGAAGCACGTGGGGACGGCGGGAAGCTGCGACGCATGCCACCACCAGCACGGAGGAGAACAGGCTCCCTCCTGCGGCGGGTGCCACACGATCGACGCGTCTTCCTTCAGGAAGAACGTGCAACTTGGCCGGATCCGGCCCTGCAGGGAATGCCATTCGGCGTCGTACAACGCCGGGAAGCTTGACCGGCCGACGCTTTCGGCCGCCTACCACCGCGCCTGCATCAAGTGCCACCGGGAGGTGGGAAGCGTCGGTACGGACCCGAAGGGGTGCACCGAGATGTGCCACGAGAACTCCGCGCAGGCCAAGACGCCGTAGGTGCCTGCCGGTGGAAACGAAGGAAAATCCAAAGGGAGGATTCTTTCGATGGAAAAACCCGTGAAAGACGCCGGGGGCGGCAGCGAACGGGGCGGGGGGAAGGTCGGCAAGGCGACCGTGAACCGGAGGGATTTTCTCCGGGGCATGGCGGTGGTCGGAGGGGCCGCGCTTCTCGGCGCCCCTTCGGACGCCGAGGCGCTCCACGATCTCACCGGCTGGCCCGACCGGATGGGGATGCTCACCGACCTGACGGAGTGCGTCGGATGCCGCAGCTGCGAATCCGCCTGCAACGCCGCGAACGGTCTCCCGGCCCCGGAGGTTCCGTTCGATGAGAAATCGGTGTTCGAACGGAAGAGACGCCCCACCGCGAGCGCGTACACGGTCGTCAACCGGTACGGGAACCCGAAAAACCCGGGAAACCCGATCTACCGGAAAGTGCAGTGCAACCATTGCGAAGAGCCCAGCTGCGCCTCGGCGTGCCCCGTGCACGCCTACACGAAGACGCCGGAAGGTCCGGTGCTCTATAACAAGGACGTCTGCTTCGGGTGCAGGTACTGCATGATCGCCTGCCCGTATTACGCTCCCGCATACGACTACGAGAGTGCCCTGGAGCCCAAGGTCGTCAAGTGCACGATGTGCTACGGGAGGATCAAGGCGGGAGGAATCCCCGCATGCGCCGAAAGCTGTCCCGTGGGGGCGATCACGTTCGGAAAGCGGGAGAAGCTGCTGAAGATCGCCAGGAACCGGATCCGGAAGTTCCCGGACCGGTACGTCGACCAGATCTACGGCGAGGTGGAAGCCGGCGGGACAAGCTGGCTGTACCTCTCGGGGGTGCCCTTCGGGCAACTGGACTACCCGACGAATCTTCCGCGGAGACCGATCGTGGAGAACACGAAGGGGTTCCTCTCCGTGGTACCGCTGGTCCTCACACTGTGGCCCGCGCTGCTGGGGTTGTGTTACACGGCGAACCGGAACAAGGAGGAGGAGGGATGAACGACAACTGCCTGGTAAAGGAAGAGACGTATCCCGCGCGATTCCTGAGCAAGCTGATGATGGGCATGCCGCTGTCGGAGTATGCCCGGAAACTCGTCACGCCGTTCAATGTCGTGGCGGTGATCATTCTCTGCGTCGGCCTTCCCCTCATCGGCCTCCGGTTCTGGAAAGGACTGGCAACCGTCACGCACGCTTCCAACGAGTACCCCTGGAGCATCCTCCTGGGGTGGGGGCTCTTCTCCGGCGTCCCCCTCTCGGCGACCGGGTACGTGATGGCGACTGCGGTGTACATCTTCGGGTTCAAGAAATACCACCCCCTCGTCCGCCTCGGGGTGCTGACCGGGTTCATGGGGTATCTCTTCGCCGTGATCTACCTTCTGATCGATATCGGCCGGCCCTGGCGGATCTATTACCCGATGGCCGTATCCTTCGGCCCGACGTCCGTCCTCTTCCTCGTCGCCTGGCACGTGGCCACGTACCTGACGGTGCAATTGCTCGAGTTCAGCCCGGCGATCCTCGAATGGATCCAGGCGCGACGGACACGGAAGTGGGCGATCATGATCACCGTCGGGATGACGATCGGCGGGGTGATCCTCTCCACGCTCCACCAGTCCGCCCTCGGGGCGCTGTTCCTGATGGCTCCCGGCAAGATCCATCCGCTGTGGTACTCGCCGTTCATCCCCGTCTTCTTCTTCATCTCCAGCATCTATGCGGGGCTCTGCATGGTGATCGCGGTGAGCACGGTCGCCGCCAGGTACCTGAGGGAGAAGGCGGACAGCCCGTTCCTGGACAGCCTGGACGAACTGACCGTCGGGCTCGGAAAGGCCGCCTGCGCCGTGATGTTCGTCTACTTCGCCCTGCGGGTGATCGGCGTCGCCCACGACGATAACTGGGCCCTCCTTTCCTCCTCGTACGGCTTCTGGTTCCTCACGGAGGTCCTCCTGTTCGTCCTTCTCCCCTGCCTCGTCCTGACCTTCGGCGTCAAGCGGAACAGCGCCACCCTCGTCCGGCTGGGCGCCTTCCACGCCATTGCCGGCGTCATCCTGACCCGGCTCAACGTCTCGATCCTGATGTTCAACTGGAACCTGCCGGGGCATTTCCATGCCATCGTGCCGCCGACACGGGAGGTTTTCATCGTGCTCTCCATCATCATCCTGCACATCCTGATCTTCCGATGGATCCTGAACCGGATGCCGGTGATGCGGGAGGACCCCGCGTACCTGGAGGATCGACATTGATGGATTGCGTTCCGGCGGATATTTGATACGTTGTCCGGTAGTCCCTGAGGGAGGGACGTCCATGATCAGGCAGAAAGGACTCGCCCTTTCTTTCGCTCTGGTTCTCCTGGCCGTCGTTTCCCCGGCAGGGCATGCCAGGGAGTCGGACCTGTCCGCGCAGGCCGGGAAATGCCTCCAGTGCCACGCAAAGGAAGGGATCCGGACGAATTTTCCGGAGGACGGCGAGCAGGTCTCGGCCCGTGTGATCCCCGCCGCCTTCAAGGCCTCCGTGCACGGGGTCCTGGACTGCACGGCGTGTCATGCGGAATATCCCCCGGGGATCCATCAGAAGAAGCGGTTCCGCAGCAGGGAGCGGTTCCGCGCGGCGACGACATCCGCCTGCCGGCGCTGCCATTCCGACGATCAGATCCGGGCAACCCCGATCCACGCGAGCTTCCTGAAGCGGGAAGGCAAGGGGGAGGCGCCGGTCTGCACCGATTGCCACCAGGCGCACTCGATGACCCCGGTGAGCGGGGGAAAGATCTTCTCGAGCGAAAAGCAGTACTGCATGAGCTGCCACCGTTACGAGATGAACATGATCTGCCGGAACAAGGAGAAGATCCCCCTGAAGGTGGATCTCTCCGAACTGGAAACCTTCGCCCACGACAAGCTGCGCTGTTCGGACTGCCATTTCGGTTTTTCCCAGGACGAGCATCCGAAGCGGTCCTTCCGGAGCCGGAGGGACTACACCGTCGCTTCCTCGGAGAGTTGCCGGCGGTGCCACTTCGACAAGTACACGAAAACCCTCGACAGCGTCCACTACACGATCCTCAGCCAGGGGAACCTGAACGCGCCGGTGTGCAACGACTGCCACGGCGCCCACGGGATCGCCCACATCTCCCATACCGTCAAGGGCAGGGTGCTGACCACCCAGAAATGCCGGCGGTGCCATGCCCAGGTCTACGAGATGTACTCCCAGAGCGTCCACGGAAAGGCGCTCATCGACGAGCAGAACCAGGATGTTCCCATCTGCATCGATTGCCATACCACGCACGATATCCAGAACCCGCTCACCCTCGAATACCATGAGCGGATTCCGCAGATGTGCGGGAACTGCCATGCCAATCCGTCCGTGGTCACGAAGTACGGCCTGTCCACCGACGTCCTGAAAACCTACCTCGCCGATTTCCACGGCGTCACCCTCGGCTTCTACAAGAGACAGAGGGAGAAACTGTACAAGCCGGCGCGCCCGATCGCCGTGTGCACGGATTGCCACGGAACGCACAGCATCACCGGTACCGGGAGCTCGAGCCCTCCCACGGTCAAGGCCAATCTCGTGAAACGGTGCCAGAAGTGCCACCCGGACTCGAACGAGAACTTCCCGAGCGCCTGGCTGTTCCACTACAAGCCGTCGCCGACGAAACACCCGCTGATCTTCATCGTCAACACCGCCTACAGGATTTTCCTCCCCATCATGGTCATCGGCCTGATCCTGCAGGTCCTCCTGCACGTGTGGCGTTACGCGGTCAACCGCTGAAGGAGGGGGAGCGCAATGAAGCGAAACCGCACAGAGGACAAACGGATGATCCGGAGGTTCAGCCGGCTCCGGATCTTCGAGCATTGGGGGATCGTCCTTTCCACGCTGGTCCTGTTCGCCACGGGCCTGTCCCAGCGGTTCTGGAACCTGGACTTCTCCCAGTGGCTCATCCTGAAAATGGGGGGAATCGACAACGTCCGGTTGCTCCACCGGGTTGCGGGGATCTTCTTCTCCCTCGGGCTGCTCCTGAACGTGGTCGTGGCCGTGGCGGGAGTCGTCCGGGGGAGATGGACGCCCTCGATGTTCATCACGAAGAAGGATTTCACCGACGCGGTCGAGAACATGAAGTACTACTTCGGGCTGGACGACCACCCCGCGAAATGCGACCGGTACGACTACATGGAGAAGTTCGAATACTGGACGATCCTCATGGGCGGATTCCTGATGATCCTGACGGGAACGGTCCTGTGGTTCCCGATCCTCGTCACGAAGATCCTTCCCGGCGAGATCATCCCCGCGGCGAAGGCCTTGCACTCCAACGAAGCCCTTCTGATCTTCCTCATCAACGCGCTCTGGCACATCATCAACGCGGTGCTCAGCCCGGAGGTGTTCCCCCTCGATACGAGCATCTTCACGGGGTATATCTCGCGTGAGAGAATGGCGCGGGAGCACCCCATCGAGCTCGCAAGGATCGAGGAGGGTGTCCCGGCGAATCCTCCGGCGGGCGGGTCGGACAAACCGGCGGAACTTCCGGTCGCGACGTTGGGGACCTCGACGTAGAGCGGGAGGGAGATGCAGAAGCGAATCGTTTTCCTGCTTTTCCTGAATGTAGGAATCATCCTCGTCAGCCTGGGGATCATCAGCCACCTGAGCGTCACCGCCAGCATCGAACGGTCCCTGGAGAACCGGCTGACGCTCGCCAACATGATCGGCCGGTACATCGACTATGTCATCGAGAGCAACGTCAAACGGCTCTATGACGTTTCCCTCTCCGGGAAGATCGACCTCGACGACAACGATTGGGATCCCGAGAAGAAAGCCCTGAAAACCGCCATGGAGTACTCGATCTTCACCGGGAGCATCTTCCTCCTGGACAGGCAGGGCCGCGTACTCCTCTCCTACCCGCAACGGGAGGAGGAGGGGGTCGACACCTTCAGCCTCCCATACGTGAGGAAGGCGATCGAGGAACTGAAGCCGGTCATCACGGACGTCCACACCATCCCCACGACCCAGCGGCCGACGGTCCTCGCGTTCGTCCCCATGAAAAACAAGGATGGGGAGGTCGTGGGGGTCGTCGGGGGGGAGATCGACCCGACGAACTACATGTTGTCCCAGCTCATCGCCGCGATCCCCACGGGCCGTGAAACGACCATCGAGCTCGTGGACAGCAAGGGCATGATCATCGCGTCCAACGACCCGCGGCGGATCCTCACCTGCGGCGACCGGTACCGGTTCCTGAAGGGGCTTGTCACGGAAAGAAAAGGGTCGGTGCAAAGCTGCCACCGCTGCAAGGAGGGCGCATCGGACCGCGGCAGGGAGCGGGACATGCTCGCCTTCGCGCCCCTGTCCATGGCCCCCTGGGGCGTGATCGTGCGGGACCCGCAGGAGTCCGTGTTCTCGCCGTCGGCGAGCCTGCAGAAGGGATTCCTCCTCCTGAGCGCCGTCGCGATCGTCACCACCCTGCTGCTCGCCATGGGACTGTCGAAGGGGATCGTCCGGCCCGTCCACTCCCTCATCGGCGCCACCCGGAGGATCGCCTCCGGCAACCTGGACGACCCGATCGAGGTGCAGGCCAAGGACGAGATCGGGACCCTCGGAAAGAGCTTCGACGAGATGAGGAAGAAGCTCGCCGAATCCCTTGCGAGCATCCAGCGGTACAACATCGGCCTGGAGAGCATGGTCGCCGAGCGCACAGGGGAGCTCCGCAAGAGCCGCGAGAAACTCGCGGCCCTCCTCCAGGGGATCATCACCGCGGAGGAGGAAGAGCGCAAGCGGATCGCGAGGGAATTGCACGACGACACGAGCCAGTCGTTGAACGCGGCCCTCATCTCCCTGGATTCGGTCATCACGAATTTCCCGACGGACGATCCCCTCCGGAGTCAGCTCCTCCAGATCCGGGAGCAGTGCATGGCGATGCTCATGGGCGTGCACCAGATGATCAAGGACCTCCGCCCGCCGATCCTCGATGATTTGGGGCTGGAATCCGCGATAAAGTGGGTCCTCGAGAAGCACATCGGGGAGAGAGGAATCCGGTACGGCTTCGAGACGACGGGGAACAGCGAGGAGTTGAAGGCCCGCGCGCGGAGCACGGTGGATTTCGAGAGGTTGGAGCTCGTCCTCTTCCGAATCGCCCAGGAGGGGATCATCAACATCAGCAAGCATGCCGATGCCGAAAACGTGTCGGTGTCCATGGCGTTCGGTGAATCCGCCATCGACATGGAGATCCGGGACGACGGGAAAGGGTTCGATGCCGAATCGATCTACGGGGCCTTCCGGAAGGATCACCACGTCGGGCTGGGGCTCATCGGCATGGGGGAACGTATCTCGCTGCTGGACGGGACACTGACGGTCCGATCGGAGCCGGGCCGGGGGACGCGGATATCGGTGCACGTGCCGGTGCCCGCCTGAAGGAGACCTATGGCGAAGATCAGGATCCTCGTCGCCGACGATCATGCCCTCGTGAGGGAGGGGATCATCGCCATCTTGAGGCTCCACGGCGACCTTGAGGTGGCGGCGGAGGCCGCGGACGGGAAGGAGGCGATCCAGAAAGCGGCGAAGTTCAAGCCGGACATCGTGTTGATGGACATCGCGATGCCGGGGCTGGGCGGGCTCGAGGCGACAATGGAGATCAAGAAAAACCATCCGGAGATCAAGATCCTGGTCTTGAGCCAATACGACGACAAGGAGTATGTGAACCGGCTGCTGAAGGCGGGGGTTTCCGGCTACATCCTGAAACACGCGGTGGGGACCGATCTCATCGCGGCAATCCGTGCCGTCGCGCGCGGGGAATCGTACCTGTACCCGGCGATCACCTCATCCGTGATCGACGACTACCTCCACAAGCGGGACGCCAACCTCGAGGATCCGTACGACAGGCTGACCGACAGGGAGATGCAGGTGCTCAAACTGATCGCCGAGGGGCACGCCCACAAGGAGATCGCGTCCCTCCTGGATATCAGCGCGAAGACCGTCATCGCCCATTACACCAACGCCCAGGAGAAGCTCGACATCCACAACCGGGCGGAACTCATCAAGTTCGCCCTGCGGCGGGGAATCATCAAGTGAGGATCGCATCGGGACTCGACGTGCTCGTCGAGATGCGCTTCGCCCCCCTGCGGGGGTGCGCCGTTGGGCTGGTCTGCAACCCCACGTCGGCGGACCGGCGCCTGCGCCACGCCGCGGACCTGTTCCACGAGGCGCGGGGCGTCCGGCTTGCCGCCCTCTTCGGCCCGGAACACGGCGTCCGCGGCGAGATCCAGTACATGGCCGCCGCGCGCGGCGGTCGCGACCGGAAGATCGGGGTCCCGGTCCACTCGTTGTACGGAAACACCGCCGGGTCGCTTCGCCCGGCGGACAAGGCGCTGCGGGGGCTCGACGCGCTGGTCTTCGACCTCCAGGACGTCGGCGCGCGCTACTACACGTACCAGGCCACCATGCTCTTCTGCATGGAGGCCGCCGCGCAGGCGAAGCTCGGCTTCTTCGTTCTCGACCGGCCGAACCCGATCGGCGGGCGTTCCGTGGAAGGCCCGGCGCTTCGCCCGGGCTTCGAGAGCTTTTGCGGAGTGCACGATGTCGCCGTCCGCCACGGCCTCACCGTCGGCGAGCTGGCGGCCCTCTACCGGCGGGAGCGGAATCTCGACCTCGACCTCACGGTGGTTCCCTGCCGAGGCTGGCGGCGGGAGATGTTCCAGCGGGACACCCGCCTCCCGTGGGTCTTTCCGTCGCCCAACATGCCGACCCCGGAGACGGCGCTCGTTTATCCCGGGATGTGCCTTCTCGAGGGGACGAACGTGAGCGAGGGAAGGGGCACCACGCGGCCGTTCGAGCTGTTCGGGGCCCCCTGGCTCGACGCCGACGCACTGGTGGAAGCGCTCGCGGCGGAGCGTCTGCCGGGGGTCCGGTTCCGTCCCGTCCGCTTCGTCCCGACGTGGGACAAGCATGCCGGGAAGCGCTGCCACGGGGTCGAGGTCTTCGTCGTCGACCGAGAGGCGTTCCGTCCCTTCCGCACCGGCGTGGCGTGCGTCGCCGCGGCGCGCGCCCAGGACCCGGAGCGCTTCCGGTGGCGGACGGAAGCGTACGAATTCGTGAAAGGCATCCCGGCGTTCGACCTCCTGTGCGGATCGTCCCGCGAGCGGGAGGCGATCGAGCGGGGGAAGGGGTGGCGCGACCTCGCGTCGGATTGGGCGCGCGAGGAGCGGGCGTTCCGAAGGCGAAGGGCGCCCCACCTCCGATACGATGCGTGACGGTGTATCCTCCCCGTTTATCCTGATACCGTTCCCCGGGGAAGGGAACCCGGCCGGGGTGACGATCGGGGGATCGATCGCGCGCCGCGCGGATACCTTGTCGATCCGCTACGAGGTGCGGGGGAACCTGTCGAAGGTGTCGATCCCCGCCGCAACGGAGGCCGCCCGGAGGAAGGATCGTCTGTGGGAGGAGACCTGCCTCGAGTTCTTTCTCGCCACAACGGATTCCGGGGAGTATTGGGAGTTCAACCTCTCGCCGTCCGGGAACTGGAACGTCTACCGGTTCACGCGCTACAGGGAGGGGATGCGGGAGGAGACGGCCTTCGCGTCCCTGCCGTTCGACGTCCGCAGGGATGCGGAGGCGCTCGTTCTCACCGCGGAGATCGATGCCGGGAGGATCGTCCCGGCAGGCAGTGCCCTTGCGGCCACGGCCGCCGCCGTGATCGGGACGATCGATGAGGGAAAAAGCCACTGGGCGCCGGTCCATCCGGCCTCCCGGCCGGACTTCCACCGAAGGGACCCGTTCGCATGGATCCGGTTGACCTGACCGATGTTTCTTGCCGGTTGTTCGGAGCCCGGGGGGTTAAGTGATGTAAATCCCCCTTAAATGGTCCATCAACCGATGGAACTCCTCGTGCTTGCCGTGGCCGACTCTTTCCTCTTCCACCTTGTCGAAATCCGCCAGGAGCGCCTGCTGTGTCTTTTCCGTTGCCCGCCTGTTCTTTTTGATTCTCCCGCCGCCAACGGGATTCCCCGGGACGAGGATTCCATGCTCCATCCTTTTCCTGCTTATTTCGGTGAGGGGGGAGAACGTTTACGAAGGGTCAAACGAGCCCGGCATTTTTCCCGGAGGGCGATAAAATAGGTTTATCTTTCGTTCCCGAGAGGGCCGATGAGGACGGACGCGCAAGACGTCTCCCGATGATCTGTCCGATCTGCGGTGCGGACCATTTCCCCGCGCGCGGCAGGAGGAGGGCGACTCCCGCCGGAGGACCTCTGTGCCCTTACCAAGGAGTACCGTACACGGGGCTGCGGGCCGGGCACGATCAGCTCTATTTCGGGCGGTGGAGGAGGATGGACGCGACCCCGATCGACCTGCGAAGGGCCCGGCGCCAGCTGGAACGATTGCTGCTCGAAATCGCTGTTGCCCTCGAATCCGAGGACATACCCGCGGCCCGGACGGACCTGGATAAGGCATTCGAGGCGCTGAATATCGCCGGCCCGGGCGAGGAGGGGCCGGAGGCGCTACGGTACCTGGACCACGCCCTCTCCTACGCCCACCGTGTGATCGGCGACCTGTTGCATGAGAAAGGACTGCCTCCCCACTCGCCGGCCGACTTCGCCGGGTGGTACGACGCAGGGGAAGTCCCGTTCCGGGAAGACTGGTGATGGCGGCAAACACGGAAGGAGGAGTTCGATGATTCCCCTCGACAGGTACCCGAAGGAAATCACGTTGCGGGACAACACACGCGCGGTGTTGCGTCCGATGCTCCCGGAGGATGCGGAGGGTCTCTGGAGTTTCCTGCGGCATCTTCCCGAGATCGACAAGTCCCACTTCCATGAGGATGTGGACCGTCGGGAAGTGGTGGAGGGCTGGGCGAAGTCGCTCGACTACGATGCGGCGCTCCCGATTCTGGCGATCATGGGGGATCGCGTCGTCGGGAGCGCAACGCTCTACCGGAACAGGACGGGCTGGAAACAGCGGGTAGGGATCGTCAGGATCCTGATCGCCCCCGATCACCGGCACCTGGGACTCGGGACGGCGATGATCCGGGAGATCCGCCACCTTGGAGAGAAGGTCGCCCTGAATTACCTCCTGGCGGAGGTGATCGAGGAGCAGCAGGCCGCGGTTCGCGCGCTCGAACGGATGGGGTTCGAGAAGGCGATGGTCCATCGAAATTTCGTCAACGACCGGAAGGGCCACCTCCACAATCTCGTGGTGCTCCTTCACCCCTTGTCCGGCCTCGGGAAAGAGATGTTTTATTGAGGCTGCGAACCCGCCGCCCGGCGAATCTCCCTCTCCTCGAGATGGGCCGCCTTGGCCGCTTCCGGAAGCGGCCACTCCGTCCAATGGAACCGCTTGTCCTCCGCCTCCCCCTCGGACGTGTCTCCGAGGATGGCGACGCAAATGACGCCCGCAGGGGCCTTAATTCGTAACCGCGCCCTTCGACGCGCTGCCGACGAGCCTGACGTATTTCCCAAGAACACCGCGCGTGTATTTGGGCTCCGGGGGGCTCCACTCCGAAAGACGCCCCGCGATTTCCGCTTCGCTCACATCGAGGGAGAGCGACTTCTCCCCGGGACTGATGGTGATCCGGTCGCCTTCACGGACGATGGCGATCGCCCCTCCCGCCTGGGCCTCGGGTGCGACGTGCCCGACCATGATCCCGTGCGTACCCCCGGAAAACCTTCCATCGGTGACCAGGGCGACGTCCTTTCCCAGCCCCGCGCCCATCAGCGCGGCCGAAGGGGAAAGCATCTCCCGCATCCCCGGCCCGCCTTTGGGTCCCTCGTACCGGATCACGATCACGTCGCCCTTCCGGATCTTCCCTCCCAGGATCGCGTCCAGCGCGTCCTCTTCCCGATCGAAGACCCGCGCCGGCCCGGTGTGGCGGTTCAATTCCTTCCCGCTCAGCTTCAGGACCGCCCCTTCCGGGGAGAGGTTCCCGCGAAGAATCGAGATGTGCCGCCCGGGCGGCGCATAAGGGCGGTCCGGCGAAGCGAAGACGTCCTGGCCGCCGGGGAGGAGCGGGACCTTCGCCAGGTTCTCCGCCACCGTTTTTCCCGTGACGGTCAGGCAGTCCCCGTGGAGCAGCCCGGCGTCGAGCAGCGTCCTCATCACGACCGGGATGCCGCCGATCCCGTCCAGGTCCGCCATGACGTATTTCCCGGAGGGCTTCAAGTTACCCAACAGCGGGACGTTTCGGCCGATCTCCTGGAAATCGTCCAGATCCAGGGGAACCCGCGCCTCGTGGGACAGCGCAAGAATGTGCAGCACGCCGTTCGTCGACCCCCCGAGGGCCATCATCACGGCGATGCCGTTCTCGAAGGCCTCCCGGGTAGCGATGTCGCCCGCCCGGATCCCGCGGCGGAGCAGCAGGAACAGCGCCTTGACGGAATCGGCGCAGTCCTTCCGCTTTTCCCTCGAAATCCGGTTCCTCCGGTCGACCGCCGCGTGGGAGGCGGAACCCGGGACGCTCAACCCCATCGCCTCGACCACCGACGCCATCGTGTTGGCCGTGTACATCCCCCCGCACGAACCCGCCCCGGGGCAGGCGTGACACTCCACCTGGCGTAGGTCCGCGTCCGTCATCCTTCCCGCCGCGTGGGCACCGATCGCCTCGAATGCGCTGACGATCGTGAGGTCTTCCTCTTTGTACCTGCCCGGCAGAATGGTACCCCCGTACAGCGTCACCCCGATGCTGTTGTTCCGCAGGATGGGCATGACCGCGCCCGGGATGCTCTTGTCACATCCGCTCAGCGTGACGATTCCGTCCGCCGCGTACCCCTCGTGCATGGTCTCGATGCAGTCCGCGATGAGGTCCCGCGACATCAGGGAGTATTTCATCCCTTCCATTCCCATCGTCTCCCCGTCGCTGATGACGGGCGTTCCGAACAGGAACGGCTTGCCGCCGGCCGCACCGATCTCCCGGAAAAGGATGTCGCCCAGATTCCGGATGTGATCGTTGCAGGGGGTCGCGTTCGTGAAGGGGCAGGCCATGGTGACGATCGGTTTGGTGAAATCGTCATCCTTGAAATCCACGGCGCGAAGCATGGCCCTGGCGGCGGCCCTCCGGGCCCAATCCGCCCCTCCCGGCGTGCCGGTGAGCAGGTTGCTGCGATGCTTCAACGGGCGATCCGCCATGGGGACCCCTCACCCGCTCAATGCGGGCCTCCAGGTTTTTTCCGCTACCATTAGATGCATGTATCTACGCCACGTTTGCCCATTACGGTAAGATGCCTTTTCATTTTGAAACAGCATCGGGGGAGAGACGGTCAACCATCACCTGTTTCGACCGGGAAAAAAGATTGTGATGTCGGAGCGGGTACCGGGCGACAAGGCATCCAATCGGAGTGAGATCGGAATCCACATCTCCGAAGGAGGAGCCGCATGATTCGTCCACTGGAAAACAAGCGGGCCTTGGTAACCGGCGGCAGCCGTGGCATCGGCGCCGCCGTCGTCGGGCGGCTGGCACGCGTTGATAAGGAAGGAACGTCGGTCACGCCTCCAATCAAGCTCGCCCTGACCGAGATCTCGAAGGCGCAAGCGAACACAACTCGACCTGGAGATTGCTGCAGCGAGAAGAGGTAAGGGCCATGGAATTCGGGAGGAGGATCTTTCTGCTGCTGCTCGCCGCCGGGGCTTCCGCCGCAGGCGTCTTCCGGGGCGGGCCGAACCTGTACGCCCGCGCGGAGGAATCGGAGAAGATCTCCGGGTCCGGGAGATCGGAAAACCCCTTCGTGCGCGGTCGCAAGGCGCTCGTCGCGGCGGTGGGAGGGAAAGACCTTGCGGATATGGTGAGGAGGGCGGTCTCTCTGATCGGAGGGTTCGGGCCACTGGCTCTCCGGGGGAAGAGCGTGCTCGTGAAGCCGAACGTCGTCGGCGGAAACGGAAACCCGACCACCACGAATCCCGCCGTCGTCGCCGCGGCGGTGAGGGTGCTGTACGAGGAAGGGGCGAAAAAGGTGTACGTGGGCGACATGTCGGCCCTGATCCGGGGCTCCACGGCAAAGAGCATGGAGCGGACGGGGATCCTTGCCGCCGTCCGAGACGCGGGCGCGGAGCCCCTCTTTTTCGAGGACCACGACTGGGTGAAGGTCAAGGTCCCGGGAAAGTACCTGAAAGAGGTGTCGGTCACGGAATGGATCCACAAGGTCGATCGGGTGGTCAACCTCCCGGTCATCAAGACGCACGAGTACGCCGGCTACTCCATCTGCCTGAAAAACTTCGTCGGCGCGACGCACTTCCGCCAGAGGCCCTATTTCGTGAACGCCCTCCACTGGGAGGAGGTGGTGTCGGAGCTCAACCTCGCCTACCGTCCGGACCTGAACATCGCGGACGGCACGAAGGTCATGGTGGAGGGCGGCCCGTGGGAGGGCAGGGCGGAAGAGGCGAACCTCATCCTGGCGAGCGGGGACAGGGTCGCCTGCGATGTCGTCGGCCTCGCCCTCATAAAGTCCTACGGCCGGTGGAAACGGCTTCTTACGGACTCGCCATGGGAGATGGGGCAGGTGCGAAGGGCCGTCGAACTGGGCCTTGGAGCGCGGAGTGCGCAGGAGATGGAACTTGTGACCGCCTCCCTCGACGGCGATCCGGCGTTTGACGCCCGGATGGGGAAGGTAAAATCTCTCCTGTAGCGTGCGCCCGAATCATTTCTCCCCCACTTCGGTTTGTCGCCCTCCTCAGGGAGCAAGCTTTGCAGGTTCTTCCAGGATTTCCATCAGCGCCTTGGCGCAATACACGCGATCCCGTTTTCCGCCACTCACCTCGGAAACGATCGACAGGGATTCCAGTTTTTCCATGGCGCGTTGCACCGTCGTGAACGCCATTCCCATTTCCCGGGCCGCCATCCTGACCGTCTGAAACGGATTCGCGGAAAGGCGCTCCAGGAGGAGCGCCGGCGTCTTGGATGAACTACTGGCGATCTCTACCCGCCATGCGGACAAGTGACGGTTGATCCGTTCGGCCCTCCCGAGAGCGTCTTCCGATTGCCGCGCTACGCCGTTCAGAAAGTAGCCCAGCCATCGCTCCCACTCGCCGCGCTCGGTGACGCCCTGAAGCCCCTCGTAATACTCCCGGCGGGTCGCCTCGAAAAACGCGCTCAAGTACAACAATGGCGTCGGCAGTATCCTCCTCTGCACCAGGAAAAGCGTGACCAGCAGGCGCCCCACCCTCCCATTCCCGTCCAGGAACGGATGGATCGCCTCGAACTGGTAATGGACCAGAGCGACCTGGACCAACGGCGGCAGAACCGTTTCGTGCAGAAATTTCTCAAGGTGATCCAGGCATGCCGTCATTTCCACCGGTGGAGGCGGGATGTATGCCGCCGTGGCGGGAGTGCTGCCTGCCTGTCCGATCCAGTTCTGGGAGCGACGGAATTCTCCCGGCGTTGTGACATTCCCTCGCACTCCCGCCATCAGCTTCCCGTGAATTTCCCGGATCAACCGAAGCGACAGGGGCAATTTTTCGAGCCGGCGAATTCCGTGCTCCAGGGCGACCACGTAATTCGCGACCTCCCGGAGATCGTGCGGACTTCGATCGACGGAGGCGCCCGCCGCGTCTGCAAGCAACTCGCCCAGCGTCGCCTGGGTGCCCTCGATTCGGCTCGACAGGACAGCCTCGCGGGCCACGAAAGGACGCATCAGCAGGTGGGGATTGGGGAGCTTTCCTCCTTCACCGGCCAACCGGCCGATCAGGCGGTCCGCATCCGACAAGGCGGTGACCAGTTTCGGCGTCCAATTCAATTCGGGAGGCAATGGATCCGGCACGAAGGCCAGGTACCCGCCGGGGCATCGCACCTTCTTCCCATGCACCCTATCGGCTTTTCCCGCCATCCGCTTCATTCCCCACATCCCGAGATGAAAATACCGCTGGACGCTATTTTCACTATTATCACATTTCGATAATAGCGGCGCAAGCGCCGCGCAACAGCAAAATTGTCGGTATCGTATCGAGCAAGGAAAGGAATAAGGAGCCCGCCGGGACCGATGCCTGGTGGGTTCGAATGCTTTTCATGGTGGACACGGTCGCAAAGAATTCGAACCGGGGGGGAGATGCCGTTCGAGGCAGCCCTGACCGAGCTCTCGAAGATGCCGGTTTACCAGGCAATCGCCGAGCAAGCCGCACACTTGCACCTGCTGGGGATGAACCCCAACCGTATCGCCGTTCACCTTGGCGTCGACCGAACGACCGTAACCAGAGCCCTCCGCTGGGTCAGGTCACATTACCTCGGAATGTGAAAACGAACAGCTTCGGTCAGCAGTGGCCGATTTCTCACCCGGTAGTGCCCGTCATACCGGTCTTTCGTGGTCGGTTCCACCTCGGCCAGGCCCAGGAAAACGGCAAAATTCACCAGAGCGCGCCAGGCGTAGCATGAGCGCACGGTTTTTTCGGGCGTGGAATACGGGGTTGGCACCACCTCACTCAACACCTTGGGGAAAGCCCGGAGGAAACCGTCCTCGTAATAGACCTGCGGCTGCCAATCCCCACCGTGCAGATGCAGCAGATAAAGCGTGAAGAGGAAGGAGCGCTGGATAATCCCCAGATCAGGATACCCATCCCGGTAGGCCCAGTTGAAATCTCGTGCGTAGGAGCGCAACAAACGGGGGTAAATGCCGCACAGGCCATGATCGGCCAGCAGCGTGCGACATTCACGGCTGAGGATGAAGCGGCCTCGGGATTTTCGAATCAGCCCGGCCAGCCCGGCAACCAACCGCGTCACATGCAGGTGGGAAAAATCTTCTTCCTTGCCGATGTGAACAAACCGCCCATCTTCTCGAACCGCTTCGTCTCCCCAGTATGCTGACGCCGCCTCCCGACAGACGTCACGCGGAAGGTTTCCCTTGGCGGTCGGCTTCAGACCCTTCTCGCCGATGGCCTCCGCCAGGAGGCCGAACAGGGTGAGGATCGGCGCCGATGAATCCGGGGCGACAAGCGGGGCATAAGTCACCAGTTCCGGGGAATCGAAGGGGAATACAAGAATCCGGTGCATCCGCTCCGGCGACAGGCCGTGGAAGTCATCCAGGAACGCCTGGTTGCGCTGGCGCATGAAGCGGTCCGTAAAAGACCGGAGCTCCTCCAATGAGGAGAATTGCCGCCCTTGCAGAGCCTGACGGATCTCCGCGAACACGCCCGCCGGGCCTTCGTGAGGCAAACCCGAGTCCTGGTCTTCAAGGCAACAGTTCTTGTATTTCCGACCGCTGCCGCAGGGGCAGGGATCGTTTCTGCCGATCTTCATGCCGGTCCTATCGTTAAGTTGCTTAAGAAGTCGGGGTTGACCCACATCCCGTGCTACTCGGGGAAGATCCGGAAAGCCCCCCTCGACGCATACCGGTAAACGGAAAAACCCCTGCGGTCAAGCGTCAGAACGTCCCGGATGCCGAGCGTCTCGCCCACGGCGACCAGCGTGGCATCCGCGTAATCCATTGGGACATCGGAATATTTCGACATCAGGTGAACACAACGATTGAGAACCGCGGGCATCATCGGAACCAGTTCGGCTCCACCCGCAAGGATGAAATCGAGCGCCGGCTTCTGGCGGGGAAACGACGGGCCGAGCAGATAGACCGCCTCGGTCAACACCGACTCGGTCGTAATCAGCCGCCCCTGGAAATCCCGAAAAAAAGCGGCGCACCGCTTATGATTCCGTTCGCTCCGGTCGAGCAGGGCCACAAACGGTCCGGTGTCCAGCAGCAGATCAGCCACGCCGGAACCGGCTGTGCAGATGTTCGCGGTGGGCTTCCCCGAGGTCGGGAATGCCGCTTTCCACCTTTCCGATGAGATTCTTTACCCTGTTGTAAGGCGACGGCGTCCCTTCACCCGTTTCTTCCCGGATAAAGCGAGCCAGCGCAAGACGGACGATCTCCGAGCGGCGGCGACGGGTGCGCCGCGAAAGCGCCTCGATCCCCTCTTCCAGTTCCGAAGTCAAGCGTACGGTCAGTTGGCCCGGCATGTCATTTTCTCCTTCTTTCCGCTCATCCCTTGCAATGCAATACTACTGCATTTGCATTGCATCGTCAAATGCAACACGATCAACATCTTCATGTCTTCGCGGTTGAAGTGGATTCCGGACTCGGCGGGGACCGTCGCCGGCCGGCCGGAACCTTGACGGTTCGAATTCTTTGCATGGTGGACGCGGTCGCAAAGCATTCGAACCGAGGGGGAGATGCCCTTTGAGGCACCCCTTTTCTTCCAAACCGAGCCGCCAATATATCAAAAGGTAGCCGATAAGGCTTTGCATTTAAGCCGTTTAGGGATGAACTCCAACCGAATTGCTGCCCATCTTAACGTCGACCGAAAGCATATAGAAAGGGCGCTTCTCTGGATCACTGGCAAGTAGGAAGTTGATCTCGTCGCCGGGAAAGTGGACGCCGGGAAGCAGGTCGCTAACGGACGGTTGCTCTCAGGTAGGCAACGAGCCCACGATATCGATGATTTGCCCGAGTACCTCCGTGGGGTCCATGATCTCTTGCTCGATACGTACTCCGTTGATGACGATCTTGTCGATGGCCGGCGCGATGTCCTCCGCCAACGTGTCCGCAACCATCTCTTTCCGGAGGACCTGGAGCTGCTCTTTGGAAAGGGGGCCGCACTCCCCGGAAAACCGCTCCACCGCATCCGGAGTGGCGAAGAGCATCCGGATGTCCCTCCGCACTGCCTTTCGCATGTGGAGCAGAATGCGAAACCCACCTACGTCCAGATCGCCCCAATGGAAAAACGGAAGACTCCCCCCCGTCGCGGCGTCCACCTTTCTAAGGAAAGCCACCCGGGAACGGTTGGAGAACCCACCGGTATAGACGACGACCAATCCGTCCGGCAGAGCGGGGAGGCGGCAGAGCGCCGAGAATGGTTCCTCGTTCTCCACCGTGACCACGGCTCGGGCGTCGGTTCGCTCGATCCTCCAGTTCACCGCCACGTCTTCGGGTACCCCCATGAAAGGTTTCCACCCTTCCGTGGAAAGCAAGCCGTCTCCGCCGTCCCGGAATATGATTCTTCCGCGCACCGACAGCAGCGCCGCTTTCCGTTCCACTCCGTATTCCTTCAGCACATCCAGCGGATCGTCCCCCGCAGGGTGTAGCGCTGGGTCGTAGCGCCGGCAAAGGGAGGCGATCCGCGCGGCGAGTGCCTCCAACCGTTTGGAGTCCCCGAACAGACGGATCGAGAGCGCCCGCAGCCGCTCCGGCCTACCCAACCGCACGACGGCGCCGACGGCCTTGAGCACGTCTTGTCCCTCCTCGAATTCGTACGGACTCATCGGACCCCGAGGAATATCGGAGCCCGAGAGCTCCGCCCTCAGGGTATCGAGCATTGCACGGTACCATGCGGGCGTCCCGTCAGACGCGTCGATCTCGTGCTGTAGGCAAGCAAGCAATTGTGCCCGGCCTTGCTCGGGATCCTTCTTCCCGATCAATCGGTAGGCGTCCGTCACCCGGGACACCATCAGGTCAACGGCCTTAATCTCGTGGCTCAGGGGCCCCGCGTCTCGTCGGAGGAGTACAAACCCATCCTGCTCCAGCATTTTCGCGTCGATGATGAACTGAGCGCGCGGCTCGGGATTGGTCTCGTCGAAGTAGAACGGGCACTCCGATGGAGTCACGTTCAGCCGTATGGCGCGCCGCGGCCGCTCCTGACCCCGCTGGGAGGAACACTCCCACTTCTCCAAGAGCGAAGAAAGGATGATATTTCGGTAAGACATCAGACCGATTCAGGCGACGAAGACGGCTCCACGGCGAACACCTCTTCGTCCTCCTCCGCATCGGCTTCCTTGAACCAGGACGGGTCAATCTTTTCCAGCATTTCCTTGGTGAATGGCTCAGTGAAGACCTGGTCGCCCTCGCGCAGCACGAGAAGGCACGTATATTCCCGCAGGTGGGGAAGGATGTCCAGGATCCGTTCCTTGGGGGTGGCCAACGCGAGCTGCAACCCCAGCTTCCTCGACAGTTCGATGACTCCGGCTGTATTGGATTCGTCCATCTTCTGGAAGCATTCATCGAAGGCGACAAGACCCGCGCGACTGCCCTCCTCCTGGGTCCGATAGATTCTGGCCATCGACGCCAGCATTGCCACGTAGTACGGGGTTTGGGTTTCCCCGCCGCTGCCTGATCCGGTGAGCCGGGAGAACGAACTGATCTCCCCGCTCTTCAGGTCGGTGATCTCAACGTCGTAGTCGAAGTAGCCTCGATAGTCCGTCCGCGTCTCCAGCGCGTCGAGGCTTCTTTGTCCCCGGTCGTTCAGGATCTCACCCAGAAGTTCCCGGAGGGGGCCCTCGGCGTACTGTTGCTTCCAGGAGGTCTGCAACAGGGGTGCATCCTCCACCTTTCCGGCGTCTATGATCATGTCGTAGAACTCCTTGTACTCCCGGTCCTGCTTCGCATCGATGACGAACCTATAGGCGCAGCCGCTGAAGTCGATTCCCTTCATGGCCTTGTTCAGGTCGTTGAACTGCCTTTTCGCGTGCACCATCTTCTCCCGCAGACGGTGGATGACGTCCTCCTCCAGCACATGGAGGGCGGTCTCCTTGGCCTCGGCGATCTGGCGCTCAAAGGAAGGGAGTTCCGTGCCTTCCCAGCGGCTCCTCTCGGCCCGGTACTTGTCGATCTCCTCCGGCTCCGTCGTGCTCGCGCCGAACTGGAAGTTCGAGTTGTACCGGCTTCTCAGGGAGGTCTCCTCGACCCGCTCGTTGATCGACTGCGTGTCGCGGTTCTTCGCCTGGTTCGAGAATGTGGTCTCGATATACTCGTCGTCGTGCTTCCTGCGCCGCTCGGAATAATCCCTCTCCCCCTCTGTCCGCAGCGTTGTTTCGGGCGGGTAGGTGATGTCGAGGGCGCCGGCTTGAGCCTTCTCCTCGGCCGAAGCCAGACGGTAAGTATCCTCCGCGTTGCTCATTCTTTCGGCGGCCTTCTCCTGTTCCCCGTAAGCGTCCTCCTTCCGCTTGGCGACCTCCTTCACGACCTCCTTCGCTCGGACGACGTCCGCCTTGAGTGTCTCAAAATCGCTGACGTCGAGCACCGCGAAGCGCGCCTGCAGATCCGCGAGAAGTTTCTTGATCTCGTTCATCCGAACAATGAGACCCTTGGAGCTGCCAAGTCGTGTCGGCCCGCTTCGCGCCCCGTCCGCCTTCGACGCGAACCCGGTAAGAGTAACTTCTTGATTGCGGAGAACGACCCACCGATTCTCGTTCTCCCGGAGGAGCCTTGCGATCTCGGCCTTCCGGAACTCGATCCCCTTGACGCCGATGACCTTCGTCTTCTGATAGACGTGGAAGTGCTTTTGCCGGGCAACGTTGTTCTGATAGATCATGACGCTCCGGGTAATGGACCGGCCGTGCTTCTTGAGGTCCCGTTCGCTGTCGCACCGCATGAGTGATCCCATGAGGGAGTTGGCGTAGGCGCGGGCGAGGGGGTTCTTCGCGTCCACCACTTCCGCCAGTGACCCTGCCAGGACCCCCCTCTCGCCCCTCATCTTCTGCGTATTCACGAGTCCGACCCCCTCCAGCCGGGACTCGTGCTTGCCCGACTCGTAAACCGAGAGGGCGTCGTCGTACGCCTCCGGGGGGACGAGCAGGTCGAAACGACACCCGTCCAAATACCCTTCGACCGCATCGCGCCACGATTCGTCGGTCACCTCCAGGAGTTCGCAGAAGACTTCCGCCAGCACCCCGAGCTTTTCCTGGATGAGTATGCGCAGCTTCTCAGTTGACGGGGGATACCGGCGGACCCCCCCTTCGAGGTCCTTCAGTTCCGCCTCCAGCGCGGTCCGTTCCTCATTGAGCTTCTTAATCTCCGCGCCGATCTGCCGGGCGGCACCGACGAAGCGGTCGTAGATGCCCCGCAGGCAAATTCCAGCCTCCTCGGCAGCGCGGTCGACGATCTCCAGCGGAGTCTCCTCGCCCGCCAACTCCTTTTCCGATATGATTCGAAGGCGGTTCAGGATCTCCACCTCCTCGTCGGAGATCCGGCTCTCTTCCGGCACGTCCTCCCCATCCATCCGGGGAACTGCTGACAGGAATCCGGTAAAGAGGTCCAACCCGGCCAAGAGTTGAACCTCCTTGTCGCGGTGCTCCTTGAACCTCGCCCTCTGCTCCCCAATGCGTTCCTGGAGACTCGTGTAGTCCCGATAGACGGAGTGCTCGTTCAGCCGCTTCTCGGTCTCCGTAAGCGTTGCCTCAGCCTCCACCAGGGTCCCGGCGCACTCCTCGTACTCCGCTTGGGAGCTTTCAGACTGTTTCACCGACGTTTCAAGGCGGACCTTCGCGGCTTCGGCGGCGTTCTGTTTCTTGCCCAGCGCGGCCCGCGCAGCGAGGAACTGATACAGGTCGCGTTGCTCCTCTAGGCGTCGCACTTGTTCGTGCTTCTCGTCGATCTCCCCAAGAAGAGCGATGCGTTCCCTGGCCTGCGCGGCCAACTGCTGCATGTCGTTGTATCGGTCCACCGCATCTCGGAGATCGGCCACCCCTATGTCGGTGTCGGGATCCAGGAGGTAGTCGTAGGCGAAATGCCGCACGTCGGTGATGTGCTTGAAGCACAGGCTCTTGACGAACAGCCGCACGTAGTCCTCGTGGAGGCGGCCGAGGCGCTGCCGGACGGCGTCCTTGTATTTGCCGACCTCAGAGTACCAGTGGAGCTTCGGAATTCCCTTGGCGGCGCGGTGGAAATCGCGAATGCCGAGCCATGCGCCGTCGAGACGGCAGGGCATGTCGTCAATCCCCGCCTCGTTGGCAATGAAGTGCTCCTTACTGGAGGTATTGTCGGCGTACGCCTCCATTACCACACCGAGGACGAAGCGATCCCCCCCGGAATCGGTGTCCCCGAACTCCAGCATGACGTAGGAGACGCATCCCTCGGGTCGGAGGTATCGCTCGTTGCGTTCACGGCCGGTGCCGTGGCTGACCTTGCCCCGGATGTAGCTGCTCAGGTTCCGGTCGGTGCTCTCGTTGGCTGCGGCGTTGAACCTCACCTTGGAGGCGTCGCCGACGAGCGCGATCTGGAAGGCGTCCAGGACGGTGGATTTCCCCGCCCGGTTGCTCCCGATCAGCACCAAGGTGTCGTTGACATCCTGCTTATAGTCGCGGAAGCGGTGCCAGTTGATCAACCGAAACTTACACAGGCGCTTCACCGCCACCCTCCTCGTCCGGCTGCACGCCGGTCTCTGCCGGACCTTCCCCAACCTCCCTCTCCTTACGTCGCGACAGGTACTCCTTCAGTCTAGCTGCCACCTGAGAGATGTTCTCCGGTGGCATCGTCGCGTAGAGCGTGGGGAGAATGCGAAGCGTCGCCATGTCGTGTGGTTCGAATGGTCTTTCGAGCTCGACGAGATTAAGCCGGTCGAAATACTTCAGAGACTGGGCGAGGACCGCCTTGCCCAGCGGACGCACGTCCCCTGAATGGTGGAGATACGCCTCCCGGACCTCACCCACGGAGACGACCACGTCCTGGTCCCAAGTGGCCTGCGCCGCCTTCTCCTGGAGGAGGAGTCGCAGAATGCACAGTACGATTGACTGTTCCTTCGTGAACTGCACGGCGCACCGCCCCTCCTCCTGGACGGCGCGGGCAAACCCCTGAAGGGGATCCACCTGGATGGTCCAGCCGATGAACTGCAAGAACACTCGCGCCGCCTCGACTTCGCGGGTCAGTATGCGAAAGTCAGGATCCTGACCCATCACGGGCCCCTTGAGGATGATGCCTTCCTCAAGGAGCCTGCCGACGGCTTTCCCCAGCTTTGCGGCCGTCGCTTCGTCCAGCCTCGTCAACGCTTCGACAAGCTTTTGCGACGACATCGTCCCTCCTCTACTTCGGGTCACCGCCGCGAGCGGCGGACGGCGGTCTGCCGCCCCGCCGAACGAAGCGGCACGGCCGGAACGAGAACTCCCCCTTGCGGATCATCTCCGGGTTCTCCCGGTCCACCTCCATACGGTATGGCGCGTCCGGGTCGTTGCGGTAAGCGTGGAGATGGATGAGTCGAAGCATCGACTCGTCGTCCCCCACAGTGATCTCGGAGACGTGGATACTTTCCCTCTCCTCCAAGAGTTCAAGCGCGTACCTGAACGTCTTCTCCTTCGTCATCCGACGTGCCATCTCGCCCAAGGCGCGCTCGAAGACGATCCGCTTCCTCTCCTCGTCCAGATCGGGCTCCTCCACGGACGTCCGATCGATCGTTACCGGAGCCCGCGGGCTGGTATATAGCGAGACGGATGTCACCACCTCAACCCGCGAGAGAGCGACGAGGCCGGACCAGAGGTCGGGAAGGTCTGACGGGATGCGCCACAACCCGAGCGCCTCCAGGAGGCGGGTGGTGATGCTTTCGTCCCGAAACAGCTCATACTGCATCTTCTGGAAGACCGTGCGGAGGTAACGAGCGTTCCGGCGGTCGATCTCGTTCACCAGGTCGTCGACGTTCTTGAAGTCCGAGATGAGCGCGGTCAACGCGTCGACCACCTCATGCCGTATCTCCGCCGGGTCCCCTCCCGCCACGCGGTTTCTTGCGATTGCCTCCGCCGCGGCATCGACGAAACCCTCCCCGGCCAGCAAGCCGTTGAGCTGATCGAGGATGAATTCCCGAAACTTGATGATGTTGTCAGACGTCTTGAACCGTTGGTACGAACGCTCCACAACGTTCTTGTGGTACTCCTCTTGGAAGGAAAGGAGATCCTTGACCTTCGCCTTCCGTCGGGCCTCCTCGATGTACTGGCCGATGTTGTCGCGAAGGATCTTGAGTTCCGTGATGAAACGCCGCTCGCTCGCCACCAGATGCTCCAGGAAGACGTCGGGCGCATCCTTGCGCTCCCGTGGGTCCATCAGTGCGAGCTTGATCGGGTATGCGAGGCTCCTCATCTCCGGGCGCCTTCCCCCCGCGATCGTCTCCAACTCGGGAATGAGCCGCCAAGAGTATTCGTAGAGACGGAGGACCTCCCCGTTCCGTTCCTTCCGGTATTCGTAGGTAAACCACCCGCAGGACCTCAGGCGCTTCAGGATCAGGTAGGCGTAGCGCCGATATTCGTTCTCCTCGGGGGGACTCCACGATCCCTGGGGCTCATCATCCTCCAGGTCTGAGAGGTCCATATCGGCCAGGTCCTTGTCCCGGAGGTGTTCCTCCACCTTGTCCAGGAGGTACGTTTTCGTCACGTCGTTTTCGACGGAGGACCCATGGCAAAGCCGGTAGACCAGGAGCAGGATTTCCCAATAAAGGCCGCAGAGCTTCGAGGCAAGGGGGCGAAACAAGGTATCTGGGACCTTGGCGAATAGTTCCGGGAAGGTGGTCTCCGAGGTCTCCGCGGCGAAGTTGACGAATACCTTCTCTGGGTCAACGGGCAAGGCTTCTACCTCCTAATCAAACCGGTAAAAACCGTTCTGGAGGATCGTGAAATCGCCCGCTCCACCCGACCGATATAGTTGAATCACCTATAACTCCCGACTTACGGCATCGAAGATGCTTATGTCTCTTTTCGTACCTCATGGGCGAGAGATAGTCCATCGCGGAGTGACAACAATTCGAATTGTACCATCCCTCGATGAACCCGAGGACCGCCATCCAATAACTGATAAAGGATATTTGCGGGCGAAAGGATAAAGACCGCTCCGTAGGAACGCGGCCGCCGTTTCCCTTATTCTTCCTGTCTTGTCGTGATTATTCGAACCTGAACTTGCTTCCAGCGAGGTATTCCTCGACCGAATCCACGGCCAACCACCGTCGGTTCAGCTTATCCGCTACCGCCCCGGCAGTGTTGGACCCCGCGAAGGGATCGAGAACCACGTCCCCCTCGCCTGTTGTCAGTTTGATGAAGAACTCGGGCAGCGCGGCCGGAAAACGCGCCGGATGGATCTTTACCCCTGCCTCCTTGCACCGCCTGGTGTAGGTGTCGGTCGCGGAATTGTTCCCAAACCTGAGCATTTCATCCGGGAGAATCCGTCCATCTACGACGTTTGGGGGAATCGAACCGCCAGCGTCGATCTTATCGAAGGAGGACTTGATGTTGTGCCCTGAGGGTCGCACTGTCTCCCTCACGCCACGCTGATTCAGACGGATCATGTCCTTGCTGTAGGGATTCAGAACCTTCCGGTTGTCCGCCTTGGGCCAAGGTGACTTAGACAGCCACCAGACGTACTCCACAGAATCCTTGATCCGCACCCGTCGAACGTTGACCCACTCGGCCGGTGTGGGCATCTTGGCCGGGTTATACCAGAAACACTCCTGTGCCAAATGGAAACCGACTTCCTCCACCAAGGCGATCAGCAATTTGAAGTGGTACAGGGAGCGAGTCGGCTCACCGGGATTGTAACTCCCCCCGATATTCAGAACGAAACTGCCGTCTTCCGGAAGTATACGGTGGAATTCCCGCGCAAAGCCGAGGAACCATTCAACGTAGTTTTCCTTATCCTCGTTTCCGTATTCTTTCTTGAAGTGAAGCGCGTAGGGTGGCGACGTGAAGACCAGATTCACGGATCCATCGGGGATCCGGGCCATAACCTCCCTCGAATCCCCGAGATAGGTAGCACCAAGATTGGTGGCGTAGTATGGTTCGATTCCTGGTACAAGAACTTGAACGTGGGGTTTACCATTGAAACCGAGGGCGCCTTGCGCAGGTATGATTTGTCTTCCGACGGTTCTCACACTTGTACCTGTCCTTGTTTTCAGTGATTATACATGAGCAATAACAATAAAATAATTGGTTTACAATGTCAACCGATATCAACCAAGAGAAGTTTTTAACCGACTGGATCTCGCAATCGGAGGCGGCCCGCTTGCGAGGTGTCACCCGGCAGGCTATCGGGAAACTCGTCGGACAGGGGCGTCTCCGGATCCTCGTCGCCGGGGGGCATACTCTCGTCCACAAGAGCGACGTATTAGCGTTCGAGCCAAAATCCGCAGGCAGGCCAAAAGTGAAATGACCGGGGCAAACGTAGCAGATATCCTGCGCAAGATAGACTTGTGTAGTGAAGAAGATCGTCGCAAGATTTTCTCCCACCTACGGAAGAGATATCCTATCCACGACCTTGAGCAAAAGTGGAATGCCCCTGCGGAAATCATTCTTGAAGCCATTGCACGATCCCAGGACATAACGCATCGTGGCATTCGTGGGGTTATTGCGGAGCTGTGCTTCTTCCTCTAC
>Ga0326597_10002265_pt1 | contig 28996 bp, 25 predicted proteins | sample RVTome_12_FD_203789 | JGI IMG/M metagenome (GOLD analysis project Ga0326597, IMG submission 203789) | Soil microbial communities from uranium-contaminated site in the Upper Colorado River Basin, Wyoming, United States - RVT100D185 | ecosystem: Environmental > Terrestrial > Soil > Contaminated >... | reverse complement strand
CATCTGGAACATGGACACCCTTCCCGTATTGTCCAAAAAGTGTTCAAGATATTACCAAATTATATCAATTTGTTACAAAACCTGATGGCGGAAGGGGTGGGATTCGAACCCACGATGTCCTTGCGGACATGCCGGTTTTCAAGACCGGTGCGTTCGACCGCTCCGCCACCCTTCCGTACGGGGAAAATTTTCGAGCAACTTCTAGGCGGCCGCGCGCCGCACCTGAATCCGGCGGCAAACGGCCGCATCATGAAGCGATGACCAGATCAATAGCGTTGCATAATAACATGCATTATCAAACGGTTGAGCGCCGGAGCCAGGGGCGAGATTGTGCGCGTATTCAGATTGCAACTTCTGGGCCCGTTCGGTAGTCTTACAGGCTGCGAATTTTCAGCAATCTAAAGAGGAGACGTAACGTTATGCAACCTGACATGCGATCCGGACAAACTGCTTATCGAGTGCCGGGACAGGAGATCGCGCTCGAGCAGCAGAAGGTGCTGCGCAATACCTATCTGCTGCTGGCGCTCACCATGGTGCCGACCGTGATCGGCGCTTTCATCGGCATGCGCACCGGCGGGGTCATCATGCAGAATCCGATCATCAGCTCGATCGTGATGATCGCCGGGGTGATCGGCCTGCAATACGCGATCATGGCCAACCGCAACAGCGGCGTGGGTGTCGTGCTGTTGCTCGGCATGACATTCCTGCTCGGCTGGTGGCTGGGACCGCTGCTCACCGTGGCGCTCGCGCTCAAGAACGGCCCGCAGCTGGTCGGAATCGCCGCGATGGGCACCGGCACTGTGCTGTTCGTGATGGCGGGCATCGCGACCACGACGCGCAAGGACTTCAGCTTCATGGGCAAGTTCCTGTTCGTCGGCATGATCGTGTTGCTGCTCGCGCTGATCGCCAACATGTTCCTGCAGATCCCGGCGCTCGCGCTGACGATCTCCTCCTTGGTCGTGGTGGTGTTCTCGCTGTTCCTGCTGCACGACCTCTCGCGCATCGTCAACGGCGGCGAGACCAACTACATCATGGCGACGACCGGCGTTTACCTGAGCCTGTTCAACATCTTCGCCAACCTGCTGCATCTGCTGATGGCGTTGTCGGGCGAGCGGGATTGATCGGCCAGCCGATCCATAAGGGGCGCATCGGCGCCCCTGTTATTTTCCGTTGCTCTTCTTTATCCATCGTGCTCGAAGAGCGCCAGGGACTCCACGTGCGAAGTGTGCGGGAACATGTTGACCACGCCCGCCGCGCTCAGGCGGTAACCACGCGTGTGAACAAGCAGCGCCGCGTCGCGTGCAAGCGTCGCGGGATTGCAGGACACATAGACAATGCGCTGCGGCGCGTCGCCGGCGAGCGACTTGACGAGTTCAATCGCGCCGTCGCGCGGCGGATCGATCAGCATACGGTCGAACCGCCCCATTGCCGCAAGCCCCTCGGCATCGATCTCAAATAGGTTGCGCACCTCAAACGCCGCGCGCTCCGCCAGCCCGTTGTCCGCGGCGTTCGCGGCGGCGCGCCCGACCAGCGCCGTGTTGCCTTCCACGCCCAGCACCCGCGCGCCCCGCCGCGCAATCGCCAGCGAGAAATTTCCGATGCCGCTGAACATGTCCGCGACCCGCTCGCCCGGCTGCGGATCGAGCAGCCGGATGGCCCGCCGTACGAGAACCCGGTTCACCGCCATGTTGACCTGAGTGAACTCGGTCGGGCTGAAGCGGATCTTGAGGCCGAACTCCGGCAGCGTGTAATAGAGATCCGTTTCCGTCTCGGGCGCGAATGGGCAGATCGAGTCCGGCCCGCGCGGCTGAAGGTACAGGCGCACGTCGTGCGCTTTGGCAAATGCACGAAGGACTGCCTCATCGCCGGCGCCGAGCGGCTGCAGGTTGCGAAGCACCAGCACAATCACGTCCTCGCCGACCGCCACTTCGATCTGTGGCAGGCGCTCGCGAATCGTGAGTGCAGCGAGCGTGTGGCGCAGCGGCTCGAGCAGCGCGGAGACGCGCGGCAGCAGCACCTGGCAGCTCGTCATGTCGGCAACGTAGCTGCGGCGCCGCTCGCGGAACCCGACCAGCGTGCCGCCCTTCTTGACGACGTAGCGCACCGACAACCGCGCGCGCTCGCGGTAACCCCATGCCGGGCCGTGAATCGCGGGCAGCATGACCTCCGCTGCGACTTTGCCGATATGGCGCAGATTGTCCTCCAGGACACGTTGCTTGACCGCGACCTGCGCCCGCGCGTCGAAATGCTGCAAGCTGCATCCGCCACAGTGCCCGAAGAACTCGCAGCGGGGCTTGGTGCGCAAGGCGCTTGCCGTGACGACTTCGCCTAGCGTCGCAAACTCGTAGGTGGCCTTCTTGCGGTACGGGGAATAGGTGACGGTCTCGCCCGGCAATGCGCCCTCGATGAAGACGACCTTGCCGTCGACATGCGCGACGCCACGCCCTTCCTGGTCCAGGGATTCGACAGATACGGCTTGCATGATGTGTGCCGCCGCGGCGGAGTATAAATGCGCCGCAAGTGCAGGCACCCGTATTTTACCGCAGGCGATCGCCGCGTGCCGATGCGATCGGCAGCCTTATTGCCGCCACTTCTTGAGAAATTCCCGCCAGTGCGGCTCCGGGGATTTGCCGAGAGTGGTTCTGACGAGCTCGCACTCGGCAGTGAACTGCTTCTGATCGAGCAAGCCACGCATGAGCTGGAAGCGCAGGAAGACGAGATACGTGTTGGCGACATCGGTTTCGCAATAGTTGCGTATCTCGCCACCGCGGCCGGCCTGATAGGCGTCCCACACACCCGCGCCCTCCATGCCAAGCTTGCCCGGCAACCCCATCAACTGGGCAAGGTCGTCGAGGGGCGCATTGGCGCGGCTCTGGTAGAGCGCGAGAAGATCCATAAGATCGAGGTGCCGGGCATGGTAGCGGCTGATGTAGTTGTTCCATTTGAAGTCGCGGCTGTCACGGTAATCGCCCTCTCCCGTTTCCCAGTAGCGCGCCGCCGTGACCCCATGGATCAGCCCGCGGTAGTGCAGCACCGGCAGGTCGAAGCCGCTGCCGTTCCACGACACGAGTTGCGGGGTGTATTTCTCGATGCCATCGAAGAAGCGCTGGATCAGCGGGCCCTCGGCCTCGCCCGGCTCGCCGAGCGACCACACACGAAAGCTGTCGTGCTCGCGCAGCGCACAGGAGATGACGATCACATGGTGCAGATGCAGGGGCAGGAAGTCGTTACCGGTGGCCTGGCGCCGCAACTGAAACGCCATCTCCGCCACCGCGCGATCATCGATGCCCGCCGCGAGCCCGTGCAGTGCACGCAGACCGGCGACGTCGGGCACGGTCTCGATGTCGAACACGAGGACTGGCATTACCGGATATGGGAGACTATCGCAGGATCAATCGGATCGGGAAACTCGACGGCGTCGCCATACAGTCCTCGCTTGCGACGAGGCGCGGCCACCGATTCGTTCTCGTGGCAATCGTCGTCAAGAAACATCTGCGAGCGCACGGCCGCAGAGGTTCCTTTACTTGCGTACCCACTGTCCGCCGGCGCTTTGGTAATACCAGCCCGGCTGCGCCTTCTCGATCCAGCGGCTGGCGAAGGTGGTGCGAATATTGGCCTCCCACTCGGGGCGGCCGTTGGCGCGCGCGATTTCTCGATACAGCGCGGCGCGGTCCTGGTTCTCCGCGGCGACGAGCGAGTTCACCTGCTGGCGCTGCGCAAGCGGCACGGCTCCCGCGTCGCGCAGCGCGACGTTGCCGTCACGCGTGAGCCCGACCGCCCCGCTGGTATACAACGGCGCGAGCTGATTGTGCCGCGACTGCATGCTCGCCTTGATGCTGGCGATCGCCGGCGTATTGATCTCGATATTGGCCTGCGCGACTGCCGCCTGCGCGACGACAGCCGCCAGCAGGGCAAGCGCCCAGCGCACGATCATTATGCGTTTCATAAAATCCCTCATGGCTTAGGCGCGGGCACGTCGCCTGCGCCCTTTTTCAGCTGCCATACCTCTTCGATGATGCGGTCGGCGGCTTTTTCCGCCGCCGCCGCGGGAAAGTAAATGTTGATCGTCACGCAGCCGGCGATCGATGCCGCAGTCGCGAAGATCATGGCAATGCCTGACAGACTTGATTTCATTGAATCACCGCGTGCACGTTTTCCTGAACGATACGTTTCAGCCGGCCGACGAGCTCGGTCCAGCTCACATGGCGATTGTAGCCGATCACGGACAGCGCCGGAATGCCGCCGCCCTTGACGATCAGGTAGCCCGAGCCTTGCGGCGCCTCCTCGAGGCCGCTCATCATGCACACCTCGTTGCGCAGCACGCACGAGAGCCCGAGCGACTCGTAGCCAAATCGGTCAAAGAAGCGCAGCACGCTGCGCTGGATTGCCGTCGCCGCGCCGGCACCACCGAGAGCCGAGATATTCTGCACGGCGGTCTGGCTGATCGTGCGCGGATATTCGCCGGCACTGCTCGCAATCCTGGCGTCGAACCGGACCGGCTGCCAGTTGACCAGTTCCAGCCCCGCGACCGTCGCGTCGACACGCCCGGTCATGCTGCCAAAGGAGAAGGTTCTTGTGAGCAGATCGAGATCGAGATTGCGCATGTCGAGATCGACCGTAAGACGCGGGGCGCGGCCGAGCGGCTCGGCGAGCACCACGTTGCGCGCCGCGACCGTCCCATCGAACACATTGAACACCAACGCGCCGCCGACCGAGAACGTTGACTTCTCGTAGCGTACCTGCGGGATCACGCCGGAGAACGTGCCATGCATGGTCGGCAGTCCCGCACTCTGTGTGAGCTCGGCTACCGAGACCGGGGTGAGCTCACCGCTGAAGCGCCAGCGCCAGCCGCTGTCGTCCCGCGCCGCCGCGAATTCGCTGACAGTGAGCGCGCCGCCCAGCAGCGGTATCGAGACACGCTCGAGCGAAAACTGCCGCCCGTGCAGCACGAGGGGGAGACGAAACGCGCCAAACGGCAGTTTCAGGATCTCTCCTCCTTGCAGCGCGACCTGCGCGCTGGTTTCTGCCCCACGCCGCCAGGGAATGCGCCCGCTCGCGCCGAACAGGGCGAAGCGCCGCTCGTGATCTTCGAGCGAAATATTCGCCAGCTCGAGATCGAACGCATGGATCTCGCCATCGCGCACCTCGACCGCGAGCGACGCCTCGCCGCCGGCGCGCAGATCGGAGAGCGCGGTGCCGGCGAAGAACGGCTTGAGCAGCTGCGTGTAGATTTCCGCCACGGGAAGACGCGCCGCCTCGGCCCGGGCCTCGACCAGCCGGCGCGCACCGAGGTCCCAGGCGGCGGCGCCCACCGCGGCCACGCCGAGACCCGGCAGCTCAATGCGGCCGCGTTCGATCTCGACCCGCGAATTGACGTATTCGCCCTTCATTTCAATGCTTTGTTTGTCTGCCTTGAAATAGACCGGTTGCCAGAACACTTCGCCCGCGAGCCATTCGGCTCTGCCCTGCCAGGACCACGCGCGGTCCACCCGCTCCGCGGTGAAGCGCAATGTCGCACCGATGTTCTCGCCGGCGCGCAGGCCCGCGCTGTCGCTGAACCCGAGTCCCTCGAGCGCGAGCTCGGCGCTCACTGCGCCCCCGTTCCTCAAGGCGACGGTGCCGCTCACGACCCCGGCGGAAATGCGCGGCAGGCCGGCCGGCAGCCAGCGCGCGAGGCGCGCTACCCTGCCACGCTCGATGTTCACCTCGAGTTGCGTTGACGCATCCGCGAACCGCGCATTAAGGCGCCAGTTCTCGCCCGCGGCCGGGCGCACGACCGCCTCCAGCGTCCGGGTCTGCGTCCCGTAAGCAAAAGCCAGCGGAATCGCCTCGTCCAGATCGAGCACGCCTTCATTGCAGGCGATCGTGGCCGAGCCAAGGCTCAGGCGCGTGCAACGCACCCGGGCGTTGCGCCAGACTTCTCCGCCAAGCGTGATCGAATCAATCTGCAGGACGAGTTGCGCCGGATCCCCTGCCGTCAGCGTGGCCGTGACGCCGCGCAGCGTGAAATCGGGCGAGTTGATCTCGTCGATCGCGAGCTTGACCTGCTGTGCGCCCGCCTGGGTTGAAAACGCGAGCAGCGCTGCGCACGCAAGGCGATGCATCCCGGGCATGGATGCGCGGCACGGCTCAGGCAGGAAAAACTCCGGTGGTCAGGTATCGGTCGCCGCGGTCGCAGATGATCGTGACGATCACCGCGTTCTCGACTTCGCGGGCGACCTGCAAAGCCGCCCACATCGCGCCGCCCGACGAGATGCCCGCGAAGATCCCTTCCTCGCGCGCCATCCGCCGGGTCAGGTCCTCCGCGTCGCGCTGCGACACCTCGATCACGCGGTCGACGCGACTCCAGTCGCAGATCGACGGCAGGTATTCCGGCGGCCACTTGCGGATACCGGGAATCTGCGCGCCCTCCGATGGCTGGCAGCCGACGATCTGGATCGCCGGATTCTTTTCCTTGAGGAACCGCGAGACGCCCATGATGGTGCCGGTCGTGCCCATGCTCGAGATGAAGTGCGTGACTTCGCCTTGCGTGTCGCGCCAAATTTCCGGCCCCGTGCCCTCATAGTGGGAGAGCGGATTGTCGGGATTCGCGAACTGGTCGAGGATCACGCCCTTGCCCTCGTCGCGCATCTTCTCCGCCACGTCGCGCGCCATCTCCATCCCGCCGTCCTTGGGCGTCAGAACGAATTCCGCGTCGAACGCGGCCATGGTCTGGCGGCGCTCGACCGACAGGTGCTCGGGCATGACCAAGATCATGCGGTAGCCCATCAATGCCGCGCACATCGCGAGTGCGATTCCGGTGTTGCCGCTGGTCGGCTCGATCAGAGTGTCACCGGGCTTGATGTCGCCGCGCTCCTGCGCGCGCCTGATCATCGAGAGTGCCGGCCGGTCCTTGACCGACCCCGCCGGATTGTCGCCTTCGAGCTTGGCGAGAATGGTATTGCTCGTGCGCCCCGGCAGTCGCTTCAACCTCACCAACGGCGTATTGCCGACGAAATCTTCCAATGTCTTGAACATCATGAGTAAGGATTGATGCGAATCAACACATGATAACCGAAACCGCGGGCTGCCTGCGACCGCAGCGGTGCGCTCGCGCGCCGGACTGGCGCGATGAAATCCCCCGGCCGGTCAGGCCGCGGCGCGGCGCGCGAGCCGCCCGTAATAACGCGCGACACCTTCCTCGACCGTGAGAAACGGTTCAGCGTAGCCGGCATCGCGCAGCGCGGTGATGTCGGCCTGCGTGTAACTCTGGTACTTGCCCTTTAACCCGTCTGGAAACGCAATGTAGCGGATCACGCCCTGCTGCTGCATCTCGGCAAGCGTGAGCGGACCCTCCCCACGCGCGGCGCGGCAGGCGTTGACCGCGGCCTTTGCCACGTCGTTGAAGCTCTGCGCGGCGCCGGTGCCGCAGTTGAATACGCCCGATTTGCCCGGATGATCGAGGAAGAAGAGGTTCACCTTCACCGCATCCTCGACCGAGACGAAGTCGCGGCGCTGGTCCCCGTCGCCGTAGCCGCCGCTGCCCTCGAACAGCTTTACGCTACCCGTTGCGCTGTACTGATTGAAGCAGTGGTACGCCACGGAGGCCATGCGTCCCTTGTGCTGCTCGTGCTCGCCGTAGACGTTGAAGTAGCGCAGGCCGACGACCTGGGCCGTCAACTCGCTCCAGCGCCGACGCACCACCTGGTCGAACAAGAACTTCGAGTAGCCGTAGACATTGAGCGGCCCCTCGCACTCGCGCGTCTCGCGGAACTCCCGGCTCGCACCGTAGACCGCCGCCGAGGAGGCGTAGATGAACGGCACCTCTTCGGCGATGCAGTGCTCGAGCAGCACGCGCGAGTACTGGTAGTTGTTGCTCATCATGTAGCGGCCGTCGGTCTCGGTCGTATCCGAGCAGGCGCCCTGGTGCAGGATCGCGGAAAGAACGCCGTTCAACGAGCCCGCCTCGACCTCTTTCAACAGCACGTCCTGGTCGAGATAATCGGCGATCTCGCATTCGACGAGATTCGCGAACTTGTCGCCGTGCCGGAGACTGTCGACGGCGATGATGTCTGTGATTCCCCGGCCGTTGAGCGCCTTCACGAGATTGGAGCCGATGAAGCCGGCCGCGCCGGTGACGACGTAATACATCAGACCGCGCTCCGAGCAACAAAGGCGAAAGGAGCAAGGAGGAAGGAGGAACGAACCCCCGCACGAGCCAGACGGCGAATTCCTTTCCGCCTCCTGCCTTCCGCCTTCCGCCTTGCATTATTCATACTTTATCCCTGACCAAACAGCTCGTCCGGAGTCACCACCGCGGTGCCGAACTTTCCGACCACGATGCCGGCCGCTCGGTTGGCAGTGCGCACGGCGGTCTCGATGTCGGCACCGGCGGCGACCATCGCCGCGAGCGTCGCGATCACGGTGTCGCCAGCGCCGCTCACGTCGAAGACTTCACGCGCCTCGCCCGCGACGTGAAAACGCGTTCCCGGCCGGTAGAGCGTCATGCCCTCCTCGCTGCGCGTTACGAGCAGCGCCTTGGCGCCGAGCTCGCGGCGCAGGCGCTGCGCCCGCGCGGTAAGATCGTCCTCGCTTTTCCAGTCGCCGGTCACGTCGCGGAATTCGGCTCGGTTGGGCGTGATCAGCGTCGCGCCGCGGTAGCGCGAATAGTCATTGCCCTTGGGATCGACCAGCACCGGGATCGCGGCACGGCGCGCGTACCTGATCATGCGCGCGATGTGGATAAGCCCGCCCTTGCCGTAGTCCGAGAGCACCACGACATCGGTGTCCGCAAGCATGCGCCGGAAATCGCGCAATTTGGTAAGCAGGGTCTCATGGCTGGGTGGGATCTCGAAGTCGACACGCAGCAGCTGCTGCTGTCGCCCGATAATCCGCAGCTTCACCGTGGTCGCTACGCTGCGGTCGCGATGCAGCCGCGCTGCGACGCGCTCGACCAAGAGCAGCTCGGCCAGCCGGCCGCCGGCCTCATCGGCGCCCACCACTGACAGCAGGCTCGCCCGCGCGCCCAGAGACGCCACGTTGCGCGCGACGTTGGCAGCTCCCCCCGGGCGCTCCTCGATGCGGTCGATTTTCACCACCGGCACCGGTGCCTCGGGAGAGATGCGCCCGACTTCGCCGAACCAGTAGCGGTCGAGCATGACGTCGCCCACCACCAGCACGCGGGCGCGCGACAAGGCATCCCGTTCGAATTCAGGAGACGGGGCGGCGCGTCGCCGCGACGGGATCCGAACCGGCGCCGATGACGGCCGTGCTGCGGATTTTTTCTTCTTGCGACGGGCCACGGTCATGATGCGCCGATTCTACCCGCGCCGCACGACCCGCACCAATGGTCGGCAACCGCGGAATTCAATCGCGCCCGCCGCTTGCGATGCTGCCGCTGATCGCGCGCAGCACTGCGAGAGGATCGGCTGCGCGGGTGATGGGCCGGCCGATCACCAGGTAATCGGCGCCCGCCGCAAGCGCCGCCTCCGGCGTCATCACGCGGCTCTGGTCGTCCCGCGCCGACCCCGCCGGACGAATGCCCGGCGTGACCAGGCAGAAATCCGCGCCGCATTCGCGCCTGAGCAATGCCGCCTCCCGCGCGGAGCACACCACCCCGTCCAGGCCGCAATCGCGCGCAAGCGTCGCCAGCCTCAGCACGGCGTCAGCCGGGGTGCCGCCGATGCCGAGCTCGGCGAGGTCCCTGTCCCCGAGGCTGGTGAGCAGCGTGACGGCAACGAGCCTCGGCGGCGCCTTGCAATCCGCCAGCGCCTCCCGGGCAGCGGTCATCATCGCGCGCCCGCCCAGCGCATGGACGTTCACCATCCACACCCCGAGCGCGGCGGCCGCCTTGCAGGCGCCCGCCACCGTGTCAGGAATGTCGTGGAACTTCAGGTCCAGGAATATCGCGAAACCGCGCTTCATCAATGCTTCAACGAGGCCAGGGCCGGCCGCGGTGAACAACTCCTTGCCGATCTTGAGCTGGCACAGTTCTGGGTCCAGCCGCCCGGCCAGCGCGAGTGCGGGCGTTGCGTCAGCATAATCCAGCGCGACGACGATGCGCGGTGCGAGAGCCGGCGACGTCACGCAGGAATCCCTTTTTCCTCGGTGCGCCGGGGCGAATAGGTCTCCCACCCCGCGCATGCCGGACAGTGCCAGTAGAACTGACGCGCGCGGAAGCCGCAACTGTCGCACTTGTACATCGCCAGCCCGCGCGTGTGCGCATGCACCAGCTCCTTGATTTGCTCCAGGTCGCGGCGGCGTTCGATCGGCGCCTCCAGGAGCTGTGCTTCGAGCAGCTTGTCGAGCCCGAGCAGCGTCGGGGTGCGCCGCAACTCGTCGCGCACCAGACGATAGGCGGGCTGGGGGCCCGCGGATTCGATCGTTCCCTGGAATACGGTGTTGAGCAGGTCGAGCGACGGGTACTTGGCCAGGTAGCCGCGCAGGAGGTTGAGCCCCTCCTCGGTGCGGGCCACCTTCCGGAAAGCGCCGAGCAGGCGGTCGGAGACCAACGCGAGATAGGCAGGATTCTGCGACTCGATACGCTTCCACGCGTCGATTGCCGCCGCAGGGTTGTCGATGCTCATCTCGAGATCGCCGAGCAGCATGTTCGCGCGCACGCAGAGGCGATGGTGCGAGAGCGCGTCGGCGACATGCGGGCGAGCGCGCTCCGGCCGAGAATGCATGATTTCATTACCCGCCATTTCGCAGTAGAAATTCGCGATTTCCTTCTGGTGCGAGCGCCCGGTCACCGCCTCGAGCTTCTCCGCGGTCTCGATCGCCTTGTGCCAGTCTTTCTCCTGTTCGTAGATATCGAGCAGGAAGCGCAATGCGCTTTCCGCGTGGGCCGTGCCCTCGAGCTTTAGCAAGAGCTCCTCCGCCCGGTCAAGCAGTCCCGCCTTGAGGTAGTCCTGAGCGAGCTCGTGCAGCGCCTGCAGCCGCTGCTCCTGCTGAAGGTCGGCGCGCTCGACCAGGTTCTGGTGCATGCGGATCGCGCGGTCGACCTCGCCGCGCCGGCGGAACAGGCTCCCCAGCGCGAAATGCAACTCGACTGTCTGCGGGTCCACCTTGACCACCTCGATGAAGGCCTCGATCGCCTTGTCCGGCTGCTCGTTCATCAGGAAATTGAGGCCCTTGAAGTACGACGTCGGCAGCGCGCGCGACTCCGACAGGAGCTGCCGGATGTCGATGCGCGCGGCGAGCCACCCGAGGACGAAGAAGAGCGGCAGCGCGAGCAGCCACCAGTATTCAAGTTCCATACATGCGAGCCGATATCCGGTCCATTTCGTTGCGCCGGGCGAGCCGCCCACGATCCCACGTTCGGGACGCAGGAAAAAAAAACGGCATCATCTTTCGATTATGCCGCCGCAAACAAACGATGCCTAAGTTTGGTTTCTGGTTGTTATTTCTTAATATCCACACGTTCCCGCAGTTCTTTTCCCGCCTTGAAGTGCGGCACATACTTTGCCGGCACTTGGACCTTGTCGCCCGACTTCGGGTTGCGCCCGATGCGGGGCGGCCGGTAGTTGAGCCCGAAGCTTCCGAATCCCCTGATCTCGATGCGCTGGCCCTGGGACAGGCTCTTCCCCATCGCATCCAGGATCATTTTCACGGCGAGCTCGGCGTCTTTTGCTACCAATTGCGGATAGCGCGCCGCCAGCTTCGCGATCAACTCCGATTTGGTCATGGCGCATCCTTATTGTTGAGTATTGGCAGTGTCCAGCTTGGCCTTCAGCAGCGCGCCCAGGTTGGTCGTGCCAGCGCTCGACGGCTTGTCCGAGGAGATCTTCTGCATCGCCTCGGCCTCCTCTGCCAGGTCTTTGGCCTTGATCGACAGGTTGATGTTGCGGTTCTTGCGATCGATGTTGATGATCATCGCGGTGACCGGGTCTCCCTCCTTCAGCCGCGCGCGAATGTCCTCCACGCGGTCGCGCGCGACCTCGGAAGCGCGCAAGTAGCCTTCGACATCCCCTTCGAGCTGGACCACCGCGCCCTTGGCGTCGATTGCCTTGACGGTGCCGCTCACGACCGAGTTCTTCTCATGCGTCGAGACGTAGCTCGTGAAGGGATCGCCCTCGATCTGCTTGATGCCGAGCGAGATGCGCTCGCGCGCGACGTCGATCGACAGCACCGCCGCCTCGGCCTCATCGCCCTTCTTGTAATCGCGCACGGCTTCCTCGCCGGACTTGTTCCAGGACAGGTCCGACAGGTGCACCAGGCCATCGATGCCACCGGGCAGGCCGATGAAGATGCCGAAGTCGGTGATCGACTTGATCTGGCCCTTCACGCGGTCGCCCTTCTTGTGGTTCATGGCGAACTCTTCCCACGGGTTGGCCATGCACTGTTTCATGCCGAGCGAGATGCGGCGACGCTCCTCGTCGATCTCGAGCACCATCACCTCGACCTCGTCGCCAAGCTGCACCACCTTCGAGGGATGCACGTTCTTGTTGGTCCAGTCCATCTCGGACACGTGCACCAGCCCTTCGATGCCGGCCTCGATTTCGACGAACGCACCGTAGTCGGTGAGATTTGACACCTTGCCGAAAAGACGAGTGCCGGTTGGATAGCGGCGCGAGAGGCCGACCCACGGGTCTTCGCCGAGCTGCTTCAAGCCCAACGATACGCGATTCTTCTCCTGGTCGAACTTGAGCACTTTGGCCTGCACTTCGTCGCCCACGTTCAGGATTTCGGTCGGATGCTTCACGCGTCGCCAGGCAATATCGGTGATGTGCAGCAGGCCGTCGATGCCGCCCAAGTCCACGAACGCGCCGTAGTCGGTGATGTTCTTGACGATGCCCTTGACCACCGCGCCCTCCTGTAGGCTTTCCAGCAGCTTCTGGCGCTCCTCGCCCTGCGATTCCTCCAGCACTGCGCGACGCGACAGCACGACGTTGTTGCGCTTGCGGTCGAGCTTGATGACCTTGAAGTCCATTTCCTTGTTCTCGTACGGCGCGGTGTCCTTCACCGGCCGGATGTCGACGAGCGACCCGGGCAGGAACGCGCGGATGCCGTTTACCGTGACGGTAAGCCCGCCCTTCACCTTGCCGTTGATCGTGCCCTGCACGACCGTGCCCTTCTCCAGGGCATCTTCGAGTTGATGCCACGCCGCGAGCCGCTTCGCCTTGTCGCGCGACAGGCGCGTCTCGCCGTAACCATCCTCGAGGGATTCGATCGCGACGCTAATGAAATCGCCAGGCTTGGCTTCGACCTCGCCGCGATCGTTGCGGAATTCGTCTACCGGGATATAGCTCTCGGACTTGAGCCCGGCGTTGACCACGACAAAATTGTCATCGACGCGTATCACCTCGGCGGTAATCACTTCGCCCACGCGCATTTCCTTGCGCGAGAGGCTCTCTTCGAACAACGCGGCGAAATTTTCCGTGGGCCCAGATACCGGGAAAGAAGTTTTCATCATTCAGATTCAATGTGTTAGGTTACCCGTCTTGGCGACGGGGAAGTTAAAAAAAACCATGAGCCTAGCCGGCTCATGGCGCCCTTTGCGCGGCGGTGAACCGCGCCAGCACCTCCGCGACCACAGTATCTACCGTCATTCCAGTCGTGTCGATCTGGACGGCGTCCGGGGCCTTTTCCAAGGGTGCCACCGCTCTCGCGCTGTCACGTGTATCGCGCGCGCGGATATCCTGCACGAGGATGGCCATGTTAGCACTCAATCCTTTTTCCATCAACTGTTTATATCGACGTCGGGCCCGCTCCTCCGGGGTCGCCGTGAGAAAGACTTTGAGCGCAGCGTCGGTGAATACGACCGAGCCCATGTCCCGGCCATCCGCTACCAGTCCGGGCGGGCGCCTATAGTCTCGCTGGCGCTGAAGCAGGGCGTGTCTCACGCCAGGCAGCGCCGCCACCCGCGAGGCGGCCTCGGCGACCCGTTCCGCCCGAATCGCGAGGGAAACCTCCGAGCCCCCCAAATAAATCAGATTTTCTGAGAAAGTTACATTTAATTTCCTTGCGATATCAGATATTCTTGAGTCGTCGTCGAGGATCGCTCCAGCGTCCAGCGCGGCCAGCGCCACCAGCCGGTAGAGTGCGCCGCTGTCGAGAAAATGAAAACCCAGGTGTCGGGCCGCAAGTTGCGCTACGGTCCCCTTGCCGGAGGCAGACGGACCGTCGATGGCAATGACGGGCGGGGGTGCTGGCTGGCTCATCCGCAGTCCCGAGTCACGCCCGGCTCGCCGCCCCCCACCCACTCGAGATCGAGCCGAGAACCTCGAAGTAGTCGGGGAAAGTCTTGGCGACGCAGCCAGGATCGTTGATGCGGACCTTGACTCCGCCCAGCGCTGCGAGCGAAAAGCACATCGCGATGCGGTGGTCGTCGTAGGTATCGATGGCAACGTCAGGATTGAGGCTGGAGGTCGCTGGGGGCGTAATCGCCAGATAATCAGGCCCCTCCTCGACGGTGGCGCCAAGCTTCCTCAGCTCGGAGGCCATCGCCGCGAGTCGATCGGTTTCCTTCACCCGCCAGCTGCCGATGTTCGTCAGCCGGCTCGGTCCGTCGGCAAACAGTGCCGCTACCGCCATCGTCATCGCGGCATCCGGAATGTGGTTGACGTCGGCGACGATCGCCTTCAGACGTCCGCGCGCGCGCGCCTCGTCGCCCGCGGTCGCTTCGATCCAGTTGTCCCCCATGCTGACTGCCGCGCCCATTTTCTCGAGCGCCTCGGTGAAGCGGATGTCGCCCTGGATGCTCGCGCGGCCCACGCCCTCGACGCGCACCGGGCCGCCACCGGTAAGCCCGCTGATCGCCCCCGCGGCCAGGAAATAGGAGGCGGAGGAAGCGTCGCCCTCAACGTAGATTGCCCCCGGGCTGCGGTAGCCCGCCGCGGGGATCGTGAACGCGGCCCAGTCCTCGCGCCCGACTTCGACGCCGAAGCGGGCCATCGTGTTGAGCGTGATCTCCACGTAGGGCTTGGAGATGAGCCCGTCCGTCACCGTGAGGAGCGTTGGCGCGCCTGTCAGTGGCAGCGCGAGCAGCAACGCGGTCACGAACTGGCTCGACACGCTGCCGCGCACGCCCACCGGCGCTCCAGCCCGGATGCTCCCTGCCCTGATCGCGAGCGGCGGGTAGCCCGCCTTGTCCAGATATTCGATGTCCGCGCCAATGCCGCGCAGCGCGTCGACGAGATCGCCGATCGGCCGCTCGTGCATGCGCGGCACGCCCGACAGGCGATAGTCGCCGCCCGTCACCGCGAGTACTGCGGTGAGCGGGCGGAACGCCGTGCCGGCATTGCCGAGGAAGAGTTCGGCCCGCTTTACCGGAAAGGCGCCGCCGCAGCCGCTCACCCGCACGCTGTGCTCGCCTTCCTCCTTGCAGTCAACCCCCAGCGTGCGCAATGCCCTGAGCATATGGCCGGTATCTTCGGAATCCAGCACGTCATGGATACGGGTCTCGCCGGAAGCGAGCCCGGCGAGCAGCAGAATGCGGTTGGAGATGCTTTTCGAGCCCGGCAGCTTCACCGTTCCGCGCACACGGCGGATCGGTACAAGATCGAGATAGTCCATGGGATCGTCCGGTCAGCCCGGCCGCTTAGAGCGCCTAACATGCGGAAACGCGTGTGCGTGTTTCCTCATGTTGGGCACTCTTAGGCCTTGGCCTTCAGGAGCCACTTCGCGCGGGACGCGCGCGCCCGAACGAAGATTCTGCCGAGCGCGGCGCCGTCGCCGCGACGGATCGCGCGGCGCGCGATTCTCAATTCCGCGACGTAACGGTCGATCCACGCGAGCAGCGCCTTGCGGTTGGCAAGGCAGATGTCCCGCCACATCTCAGGCGAGCTGCCGGCAATGCGCACGGTGTCGCGCAGCCCGGCGCCGGCGACGCCGAACAGCTCGCGCGCGTTGCGGCGGCGCGCAAGCGCGCTCACGAGAGCGTATGCGACAACGTGCGGGAGATGGCTCGCCGCCGCAAAGATTTCGTCGTGCTCGCGCGCGCTGAGCCGCATCACGTTTGCTCCGCACTGCTCCCACGCGCTGCGCACGAGTCTCAACGCACGCGGTGCGGTGCCGGGCTGCGGTACGACGATCACCGTGCGGCCGCGGTATAGGCCCGCGGTCGCGGCACTCGCGCCGCTCGTTTCGGCGCCGGCAATCGGGTGCGCAGGCACAAAACGGGCGAAGTGCCCGCCGAGCAGGCGGCGCGCATGAGCGATGACGTCCTGCTTGGTGCTGCCACCATCGGTGATCACAGCGTGCGGCGGCAAGTGCGGCGCGATGCGCGCCATCACGGCGGCCACCTGCCCAACCGGCGTGCCGATGAAAACCAGGTCCGCGTCATGCACGGCGCGCCCTGCATGGGCGGCGGTCTCATCGATGAGACCGGCGCGCAACGCCGCGGCCAGATTGCGGCGCGTGCGGCCCACCCCGATCACGCGCTCGACGAATCCCGCCTGCTTCAGCGCGGCGGCGAACGAGCCCCCGATCAGCCCGACGCCGATCACCACGAGCTTGCCAATTCTGGGTTTGCTGGGCATTGTTGATTGAACCCGGATTGGCAGGAGTCTCAGGATTACAGGATTAGATCCAGTACCGCCAGCACCTGCAAAACCTGCACCCCAGTCAATCTGGACCGCTCCGTTCTTCGCTTGGCTGATCCTGCGCGACCGCCTGCCTGAGGCTGCAAAGAAACCGCGTATTCTCGGCTTCCAGCCCGATAGTAACCCGGAGCCAATCAGGCATCCCGTAACCACCGATCGGCCGCACGATCACCCCGAGCTTGAGCAGCCGGCCGAACACCTCGCCTGCCGCCCTCACCTTGAAGCTCACGAAATTCCCGTACGACGGGATGTACTTCAAACCGAGATCCGCGAGCCCTGACGTGATCTGGCGCATGCCCGCCTGATTGAGGTCGAAGCTCGCGAGCACAAACTCCGTGTCGTCCAGCGCCGCCGCCGCCGCCGCCAGTCCGACGCTGCTCACGTTGAACGGCTGGCGCACACGATTCATGAGATCGGCGATCTTCGCGCTGGTCAGCGCATAGCCGACCCGCAGACCGGCCAGTCCATAGACCTTGGAGAATGTGCGCGTGACGACCAGATTGGGGAAACGCCTGAGCCACGCAATGCTGTCGCACCGGAGCTCGGGCGGCAGGTATTCGCGGTAGGCCTCGTCGAGCACCACCAGCACGTCGGGCGGCACGGCGCCGAGAAAGGCCTCGAGATCCGGCGCACCCGCGAGCGTGCCGGTGGGATTGTTGGGGTTGGCGATGAATACGAGGCGTGTGTCGGCGCGCACGGCCGCGCGCATCGCCGGGAGATCGTGGCCGAACTCGCGCGCCGGCACCTCGATGCCCGTGGCGCCGATGGCCTGTACCGCGAGGGGATACACGGCAAACGCATGCCGAGAGTAAACGGCACTCGCCCGCGGCGTGAGGAACGCCCGCGCGGCGAGTTCCAGGACGTCGTTCGAGCCGTTGCCGAGCACGATCTGCTCGGAGTTCACCCCGAAGCGCCGGGAGATCGCCTGCTTCAGCTCGAAGCCGTTTCCATCCGGGTAACGCGCCAGGTCCGCGAGCGCCGCGCCGATCGCGCGCCGGGCGCGCGGGCTCACGCCCAGCGGATTCTCGTTCGACGCAAGCTTGATGATATTCGCTTCGTCGAGCGCGAGTTCTCGCGCAAGCTCCGAGATCGGCTTGCCGGGCTGATATGGGGCGATGCCACGGATATAGTGAGGGGCGAGGTCGCAGATGTCCATCGATGACGCTGTCGCTGAATGTTGAACGATGAATGATGAATGTTGATTGATGAATGTAAAACCCCAACGCGGCGTTTCTAGTTCATCGTTCCGCATTACGCTACGGCGGTGGGATACGACCCCAGGTTCTTCACGAACGACGCCGTGCGCTCGAGCTCGGCCAGCGTTTTGGCGACCTTGGGTTCCTGCTGATGCCCCTCGATGTCGACGTAGAACACGTACTCCCACAACCCGGTGCGCGCCGGCCGCGATTCGAGCCGGGTCATGCTCACGCCGTTCTCCGCGAGCGGGGTAAGCAGCTCGTGCATCGCCCCCGGCACGTTGCGCGTGGACAGGATGAGCGAAGTCTTGTCACGTCCGGACGGCGCCGCGTCCTGCTGTGCAATCACCAGAAAGCGCGTCGTATTGTTCGGCTCGTCCTCGATGTTGCGGGCGAGGACGGCCAGGCCGTAGAGCCCCGCTGCCGTGCGCGACCCGATTGCCGCCGCGGTGCGCTCCTTGGCTGCCAGGCGCGCGGCCTCGGCGTTGCTCACGACGGCAACGCGCTCGGCATGGGGCAGGTGACGCGCAAGCCATCCCTGGCACTGGGCCAGACTCTGCGTGTGTGAATATATCTTGCCGACGCCCGCGCGCTTCTTGGCCTTGCTCATCAGGCATTGCCGCACCGGCAACATGATTTCCCCGCAAACCCTGGCCGGCGTTGTCAGCAGCAGGTCGAGCGCGCGCCCAACTGCGCCTTCGGTCGAATTCTCGACCGGCACCACACCGTAGCCGCTGAAGCCGCTCTCGACCTGGCGGAACACCTCGTCGATCGACACGCACGGCCGGGTCGCCGTCTGGCCGCCGAAATGCTTCAGCGCCGCTTCCTGGCTGAAAGTCCCGGCTGGCCCGAGGTAGGCCACCACCATCTCATCCTCGAGTGCCCTGCACGCGGACATGATCTCGGTGAACAACCGCGCCAGGGCCACGTTCGAGAGCGGGCCGGGGTTCACTTGCCGCATGCGGCGCAGGACCTGGGCTTCGCGCTCCGGACGGTAAACCGTGCCCCGCTTGAGGCCACCGATGCGCTGGGCAAGCCGGGCACGCGCCGAAATGAGCTTCACCAGGCGCTCATCGAGCGCGTCGATCCGGCTGCGAATATCCCTTAGATCCTCGCCCACTTGGTGAAGTGAAAACGCGGCGCCGAGAACCGGTGAAGCGCCCAGCTCCTTTCCGCGTGCGGATAGGGCAGGCGCCAAGCATCACCCGTTCACGCGGTCACCCATTCACGTCCTCCCTGGAGAGTGCTTAACATAATGAAGCACGAGATGCGCATCCTTATGTTAAGTGCTCTAAGCCTGCGTCCGGCCGCTAATGCCCTTCGAGCGGCAGGTAACGCACCGATAGCACGCCGGTGATCTCACCGATGCGGGCGACGACCTCCGGCCTCACCACGCTGTCGACGTCAACCAGCGTGTAGGCCAAGTCCTCGCGCGACTTGTTGAGCATATTGTGAATGTTAAGGCCGGCCTTGGCCATGGCGGTGGAAATCTGTCCCACCATGTTGGGCACGTTGGCGTTGGCGACGCCGATCCGGTACGGCGACTCGCGCGCCATCACCGCGTCCGCGAAGTTCACCGCGTTCACGACGTTTCCGTTCTCCAGAAAATCGCGCACCTGGTCGACCACCATGACCGCGCAGTTGTCCTCGGCTTCACGGGTGGAGGCGCCGAGGTGCGGCAATGCGACGACCCGCGGCTCACCCAACAGCGCCCGGGCCGGGAAGTCACACACGTAGTAGCGCAGGTGCTTCGCGGCGAGCGCTTCCACCACCGCCGCGTTGTCGACGATGCCTTCACGCGAGAAATTGAGCAGAACCGCGCCCTGCTTCATGAGTTTCACGCGGTTGGCGTCGATCAGGTTGCGCGTGACATCAAGCAGCGGCACGTGCAACGTGACGTACCCGCAGCTCGTCAGCACCTCTTCGATGGAATGCGCTTTCTTGACCCGCGACGGCAGGCTCCACGCGGCGTCGACCGTGATCTCGGGATCGTAGCCGAGCACATTCATGCCGAGCTTGATCGCGGCATCGGCCACCAGGGAGCCGATCTTGCCGAGGCCGATCACGCCGAGCGAGTGGTGAGGCAGCTCGGTGCCGGAAAACTGCTTCTTGCCCTCCTCGACGACGGCGTTGATCGCTTTGTCGTCGCCGCCGAGCGCACCGACGAAATCGAGCGCCGGCCTGAGATTGCGCGCCGCGATCAGCAGGCCCGCGATCACCAGCTCCTTGACCGCGTTGGCATTCGCCCCCGGCGCGTTGAAAACCGGCATGCCGCGCTCGCTCATCTTCCCGACCGGGATGTTGTTGGTCCCGGCGCCTGCGCGCCCGATCGCCTTGACCTGCGATGGAATGTCCATCTTGTGCATGTCGTGCGAGCGCACCAGGATCGCGTCCGGGGCCTTGACCTCGCTGCCGACCTGATAGCGCTCCGGCGGGAAGCGTTTCAGACCGACGCCCGAGATCGAGTTGAGCGTGAGTATCTTGAAGGACTCAGCCATGCTTGCGTTCGAACTCCCGCATGAAATCGGTCAGCGCCTTCACGCCTTCCATGGGCATCGCGTTGTAGAGCGAAGCTCGCATGCCGCCGACCGATCGGTGCCCTTTCAGCTGGGTGAGCCCGCTCGCCTTCGCGTCTTTCAGGAACGCCTCATCGAGCGCCGCGTTGCGCAGGGTGAACGGGATGTTCATGCGCGAGCGGTCATCGCGCGCCACCGGCGAATGGTAGAACTCGGTCTCATCGAGGTAATCGTAGACCATCTTTGCCTTGGCGACGTTGATTCTCTCCATCTTCGGGAGGCCGCCCAGCTTCTTCAGCCACTGGAAGACCAGACCCGCGACATAGACCGCGAAGGTGGGCGGGGTGTTGATCATCGAGTCGTTCTCCGCCTGCACCTTGTAGTCGAACACCATCGGCGTCGTCGGCAGCGCCTGCCCGATCAGGTCGTCGCGCACAATGACGATGGTGAGCCCGGCGGGGCCGATATTTTTCTGCGCCCCGGCGTAGATCAGTCCGTAGCGCGCCACGTCGATCGGCCGCGACAGGACGTGGGACGAGGCGTCCGCTACCAGCGGCACCTCGCCGGTGTTCGGCACCCAGTGAAACTCCACGCCCCCGATCGTCTCGTTGGAGGTGATATGCACGTACGCCGCCCCGGGATCGAGCCGCCACTTGTCCTGCCGCGGCGCGTAGCTGAAGTTCGTTTCCTCCGAGCTCGCCGCGACGTTCACATTGCAGTATTTCCTGGCCTCGCCGATCGCCTTCTTGCCCCACTGCCCGGTATAAACGTAGTCGGCCTGCGACTTCCCGCGCAGGAGATTCATCGGCACCACCGCGAACTGGGCTGCAGCCCCGCCCTGCAGGAATAGCACCTTGTAGTTCTTCGGGATCGCCAGCAGCTCGCGCAAATCGGCCTCGGCCTGCGCGTGGATGGCGATGAATTCCTTGCCGCGGTGGCTCATCTCCATCACCGACATGCCGCTGCCATGCCAGTCGAGCATTTCCTCGGCAGCCTGTTTGAGGACCGGCTCCGGCAGCACCGCCGGCCCCGCGCTGAAATTGTACACCCGCGCCATGGGTCAGGTCTCGTTACGGATTGTCGTGAAAGCTGAATATATCGCAGGGCGGCCGCAAAAGTGAATATCCGCGCTCGCGCGCGGCCGCCGACGGAACCGCGAATCGCCCCCCGCTCAACCGCTCACGCCTCTTCTTCCTCTTCGGGCTCGACGATCCGCTCCAGACCTGCCAGTTTTTCACCGTCGTCCAGGTTGATGAGCCGCACGCCCTGCGTCGAGCGGCTGAGTGCGCGCACCTCCGAGACCCGAGTTCGGATCAGCACACCGCCGGTGGTTATCAGCATGATCTCGTCATCGGGGCTGACCAGCCGCGCGGAAACCAGCTTGCCGTTGCGATCGCTGCACTGGATGGCAATCATGCCTTGCGCGCCGCGGCCGTGGCGCGTGTAATCGGCGATCGGCGTGCGCTTGCCGTAGCCGTTCTCCGTGGCCGTCAACACCGACAGCCCCTCGTCACTCGCCGTAAGCAGCGCGATCACGCTCTGCCCCTTCGCGAGCTTCATGCCGCGCACGCCGGCCGCGTTGCGCCCCATCGCCCGCACCGCGGATTCGGCGAACCGCACCGCCTTGCCGCCGTCCGAGAACAGCATGATGTCGCGCTTGCTGTCGGTTATCGCCACACCAATCAGGTAATCCCCGTCATCGAGGCTGATGGCGATGATGCCCTTCGACATCGGGCGCGAGAACGCCGCCAGTGCCGTTTTCTTCACCGTGCCCTTGGCAGTGGCCATGAACACGAAGTGGTCCTCGTCGAACTCCTTCACCGGCAGAATGGCGGTGATCTTCTCGTGCTCCATCAGCGGCACGAGATTCACGACCGGCTTGCCGCGCGAAGCGCGGCTGCCCTGCGGCACCTCGTACACCTTGATCCAGTAGACCCGCCCGCGGTTCGAGAAGCAGAGGATGTAGTCGTGCGTGTTGGCGATGAAGAGATCGTCGACGAAATCGTCGTCCTTGGTGGTGGTGGCCTGCTTGCCTCGGCCGCCGCGCTTTTGCGCGCGGTAATCCGCGACCGGCTGCGACTTCATGTAGCCGCCATGCGAGAGCGTGACGACGACCTCTTCCGACGCGATCAGGTCCTCCATCGCAATGTCCTGGGTTTGCGTGACGATCTCGCTGCGCCGCTCGTCGCCATACTGCTTCTTCACCTCTGCCAGCTCCTGTGCGATGACCTTGGTCACCCTCGCCGGCTTTGCCAGCACGTCGATGAGATCGACGATCTTGTCCATCGTCTCCTTGTACTCTGCGACGAGCTTGTCCTGCTCCAGGGCCGTCAGGTTCTGCAGCCGCATCTCGAGGATGCGCTGAGCCTGGACGTCCGACAGCTTGTAGCCCTTCTTGTGCAACCCGAAGTCGGGCGCCAGACCTTCCGGGCGCGACGCCTGCCCCTCGCTGCGGACCAGCAGCTCTTCGACCAGCTTCGAGCGCCAGAAGCGCCCCATCAGCTCGACCTTGGCATCGGCCGGCGTCGGCGCAGCCTTGATGAGCGCGATCACGTCGTCGATGTTGGACAGCGCAACCGCGAGACCCTCGAGGACGTGGCCGCGCTCGCGCGCCTTGCGCAGCTCGAACACCGTGCGCCGCGTCACCACCTCGCGGCGGTGCCGCAGGAAGGCTTCCAGGAACTGCTTGAGGTTGAGGACCCGCGGCTGGCCGTCGACGAGCGCGACCATGTTCATACCGAAGGTGTCCTGCATCTGCGTTTCTTTCCACAGATTGTTGAGGACGATCTCCGGCACCTCGCCTCGCTTCAATTCGATCAACGCGCGCATCCCGGATTTGTCGGACTCGTCGCGGATATCGGCGATGCCCTCGATTCTCTTGTCCCGGACCAGCTCGCCGATCTTCATAAGCAGGTTGGCCTTGTTGACCTGGTACGGCAGCTCGTCGATCACGATCGATACGCGCCCGCTCTTTTCCGCCTCTTCGAAGTGTGTGCGCGCGCGCATCACCACCCTGCCGCGGCCGGTGCGATAGCCTTCCTTCACCCCGCTCACCCCGTAAATGATCCCCCGGGTCGGGAAATCCGGCGCCGGCACGATCGCGATCAGCTCGTCGATCGAGATGGCGGGATTCTTGAGCAACGTCTGGCAGGCGTCGACAACTTCCGAGACGTTGTGCGGCGGGATGTTGGTCGCCATGCCGACCGCGATGCCCGAGGAGCCGTTGATCAGCAGATTGGGAATGCGCGTCGGCAGCGTGACCGGCTCGAGCTCCTTGCCATCGTAGTTCGGCACGAAATCGACGGTTTCCATGTCGATGTCGGCCAGCATCTCCGAGGCGATCTTGTCGAGACGGCATTCCGTGTAGCGGTAGGCCGCGGCCGAGTCGCCGTCGACCGAGCCGAAATTGCCCTGCCCGTCGATCAGTGTGTAGCGCATCGAGAAGCCCTGCGCCATGCGTACCAGGGCTTCATACGTGGCCGTATCCCCGTGCGGATGGTATTTGCCGAGCACGTCACCGACGACCCGCGCGCATTTCACGTGCGGCCGATTCCAGACGTTGTTCGCTTCGTGCATGGCGAACAGGATGCGGCGATGCACCGGCTTCAGGCCGTCGCGCACGTCGGGCAGCGCCCGCCCCACGATCACGCTCATCGCGTAATCGAGGTAGGAGCGGCGCATCTCTTCTTCGAGGCTGACGGGGAGGGTTTCTTTGGCGAACTGATCCATGGAAGCTACTGCTTTTCTGGGAGGGCACACCCGACACGAGTGCATAAAACTGTTTATGTTATCACGCGCGGCAAGGCCGAGGCACAGATCCCGATCGCCTCGCAAGAAGCTTGCACGAACGCGGAAACGAAGGTTACGCCGCCCGCAGCAGCAACCTCACGCCGTCGGAAAATCGCTCGCCGCACACGACGCGATGCAGTGCAGCATCCGCCCAAATTCTTAACCGTAGCCACTGGCGCGCGAGGCCCGACACGAGACCGGCAATCGCGCCTCGGCGGGGTGGCGCAACAGGATACAGGAGCGCTGGCGGCCACGGAAAATTCCTCCCGAGCGGGCGGGCTGCGCGAACGGCCCGCCGGTTCCGCGTGACACGAGCATGCGTACCGCGCTGACGAGCGATGCCCCACAAGGACGGGATCGCGTCCCGTGCACAGGGCACCAGCCGCTGCCATCGTGGACGCGGACGAAGCCCCTGCGACCCCCGGCCCCCGGTTCCACAACATGAAACCTACCCAGTCTTAGGGTCCGGTTTGGGTAGGCAAGACAGACGGTCCCTGGGCCCCGTTTCATTTTGGCAACAAAGACCTATGCCTTTCCGTTGAGAACCGTGTTATGATCTGTGCATAGATTGCTTTGAAATCACGGTTGTGATATTAAGTGGACCGGGGAGACTCTTTTTTGTTTAGGCTGTTCACCGGCATCCCGGCGGATCCCTACCTTTATCTCGCAAAACAGGAGGATCAAAAATCATGAATTCAGCATTGCGGAATACTTTGGCGAGCCTGGCTGTTGCAGGCGTGGTTCTGCCCACGTCGGCACTGGCAGCGGACGCCAAGAATCAGGGGTACCTGACGGATACGGGGGGCAACATTGTCAGGTCGCTCGGTGCGGGCGTCTGCGTGCGGACCAGCGACTGGACCCCGGCACGCGCCGTCGCCGAGTGCGATCCGGATCTGGTGGTGAAGAAGCCCATGGCTGCGCCCGCGCCGAGGGCCGCGCCGATGAGGCCGAAGGCCGCGCCGATGAAGCCGAAGGCCAAGCCAAAGGCGAAGGCGAAGCCCAAGAAGCCGGCGATGCTCAACATCACCATGAAGATCGAGCTCCAAGGCATGCCGTTCGCCAAGGCAGAGATGACGGCCGACAACAAGAAAGAGATCGACAAGTTCATCGCCGGGCTGCGTAAGGCGACCAAGGCTCGTGGTGCAGTGAGCTTCGGCGCAGTGGTCGTCACGGGTCACACCGACCGCATCGGCAGCCTCGCTTACAACAAGAAGCTGTCGGAGCGACGCGCGGTGGTGGTGAAGGACTACCTGGTCAAGAACCTCAGTGTCGATCAGAAGCTGATCTTCTGGGAAGGAAAGGCGTTCAAGGAGCCGATCCCAGTCACCAAGTTCTGCGACAACAAGATGAAGCGCAAGCAGTTGATCGAGTGCCTGGCGCCGAACCGCCGGGTGACGGTCGAGGTGGTGGGACGCGCCGTTAACTTGAAACCGAAGCCCAAGGCCAAGGCCAAGAAACCGGCGAGCAAGCGCCGCTAAGCACCAACGGTTTCATCCGAAAGCCCTGCCCTCATCGGCGGGGCTTTTTTTTGCCGGCAACGGAAACGCAAATGACAGAAGCACCCAAGACCGTTGACACCGTGATTGCGGCACGCTGGGTCGCGCCGGTAGAGCCGCCGCGGACCGTTCTCGAGAATCACGTGCTCGTCATCGACGACGGCAGGATCATGGAAGTGCTGCCCGCAGAAACAGCCGAGACGCGCTACACGGCCCGGCGGCGCGTCGACCTCGACCACCACATCCTCACGCCCGGGCTCGTCAACCTGCATACCCACGCCGCGATGACGCTCCTGCGCGGACTGGCCGACGACCGTGCGCTGATGGACTGGCTGCAAAATCACATCTGGCCGGTGGAAACACGGCTCGTCTCGCCGGAATTCGTTCATGACGGGACCCTGCTCGCCTGCGCAGAGATGCTTCGCGGCGGCATCACCTGCTTCAACGACATGTATTTCTTTCCCGAGGCCGCCGCACGCGCCGCGCTTGCCGCCGGCATGCGCGCGGCGCTCGGCATGATCGTGATCGAGTTTCGCTCGCCCTATGCGAACGACGCGACGGATTACCTCAACAAGGGGCTTGCGCTGCGCGACAGCCTCAAAAGCGAGCCGCTGCTCTCATTCTGTCTCGCGCCGCATGCCCCGTTCTCCGTGACCGATGCAAGCCTGGAACGGGTCGCGACTTACGCCGGCGAGCTCGACCTCCCGGTTCACATCCACCTGCACGAGACGGCGGACGAAATCCGCGAGAGCATCGCGCGGCACGGGCTGCGGCCCCTGCAGCGACTGCAAGGAATGGGGATGCTGGGCCTGAGACTCATTGCGGTGCATGCAGTCCACCTGACGCAGGAGGAAATCAGCCTGCTGGCGGATCACGCCTGCCATGTCGCGCACTGCCCATCTTCAAACCTCAAGCTGGCGAGCGGAATCGCGCCGATACCCGCGATACGCGCTCGTGGCGTAAACGTCGGCCTTGGCACCGACGGCGCAGCCAGCAACAACCGCCTCGACCTCTTCTCCGAGATGCGGCTTGCGGCCCTGCTCGCCAAGGGCGCGGGCGGCGACCCTACGTTGCTCCCCGCGCACGAAGTGCTTGAGATGGCGACCCTCAATTCGGCGCGCGCGCTGGGGCTCGACCAGCACATCGGTTCGCTCGTCCCCGGCAAGCGCGCAGACATCGCGGCCGTGGATCTGTCCGCCCCCGAGCTGTCGCCCTGCTACGATCCCGTGTCTCATCTCGCCTACGCGGCGGGCCGCGAGCACGTGAGCCACGTGTGGGTAAACGGCGAGCTCCTCGTGGAAAACGGCTCGCTGACACAAATCGACTCACGCGAAATCGCAGCGAAGGCCCGGCGCTGGAAGGACAGGATCATTTCCTAGAAGCCAACTCAAGACAACCGCAAAAAATCGGCCGCCGATGCACGCCGACAAGATCAACGTCAAACCCCAAAGACGATTGCCACGGCGAAGGCAGAGGGCTTTAGCCGAAGACCAAGACAAAATAGTACAATTGTTTGATGCCCTGCCCGCGATCCTGAACGTGATCAACGTCGACCCCCTCGAACTCGAGAAATTCAGCCAGCTTGCCCATCGCTGGTGGGACCCGACGAGCGAATTCAAGCCGCTGCACGACATCAACCCGTTGCGGCTCGGCTACATCGACCGGCTGGCGAGCCTCGCGGGTAAATCGGTGCTCGACGTCGGCTGCGGCGGCGGCATCCTCGCCGAGAGCATGGCTGAACGCGGCGCGCGCGTGACCGGCATCGACCTCGCGGAAAAGCCGCTCAAGGTGGCGCAACTGCATCTCTTCGAGTCGGGGCACGAAGTGGACTACCGGATGATTTCGGCGGAGGCGCTGGCGCGCGAGGCACCCGGCAGCTTCGATGTGGTGACCTGCATGGAAATGCTCGAGCACGTCCCCGATCCCGCCGCGACGGTCCGCGCCTGCGGCGAGCTCGCGAAGCCCGGCGGCCTGCTGTTCTTTGCGACGCTGAACCGCAACTTCAAATCGTACCTTCTTGCCGTCATCGGCGCGGAGTACGTGCTCAAGCTCCTGCCGCGCGGCACCCACGATTACGCCAAGTTCGTCAGACCCTCCGAGCTCGCCGCCATGTGCCGCGACGGCGGGCTCATCGTGGCAGGGCTCATCGGCATGACCTACAACCCGCTGACGAAGGCTTATTCGCTGGGCAGGGATACCGATGTCAACTATATTCTTCATGCGCAGAAGCTCCGTGAGCCGTGACCCATTGACCGACCGCGTAGGGTGCGGCTTTAGCGCACCAAGAAAGAACATCGCCCCCGAAGCCGGGTGGTCTGGTGGTGCGCTAAAGCCGCACCCTACCGCCGCTTTCTGGAGTCGCACCATGGACGTGCGCCCTTTGACCCCTACTTCGATCAATCAATCGTAGCCGCCAATCCCGCTTTGAAATGATCAAAGCCGTTCTTTTTGATTTAGACGGCACCTTCGCCGATACCGCCCCGGATCTTTGCGCTGCGCTGAACCGCGTGCGGGCAGCGCGCGCGCTGCCACCGCTGCCGGTCGAGGCCACCCGGCCGGTCACGTCGATGGGCGCCCGGGGCTTGCTCGGCGTGGGATTCGGCGTCGGGCCCGGGCACCCGGAGTATCCGGTGATGCGCGGAGAGTTTCTCGCCTTTTACGAACAGAACCTGTGCCGTGAGACACGCCTTTTTCCCGGAATGAAGGAATTGCTCGACGGAATCGAGCAACGGCGGCTCAAATGGGGTATCGTCACAAACAAGGCGGAGCGCTTCGCGGTCCCGCTGGTCAACCTCCTCGGCTTGGGCGCGCGCGCCGCATGCGTGATCGGCGGTGACACCACCGGCAAGCTCAAGCCGCATCCGGATGCGCTGGTCGCGGCGTGCCAGGTAATCGGGATCGGCCCCGAGGCGTGCGTCTACGTCGGCGACGACCGCCGCGATGTCGAGGCGGGCCGCGCCGCCGGGATGAAGACGGTGGCGGTGAGCTACGGCTACCTCAACGGCGGCGACCCGGCAAGCTGGGGCGCAGATGCCGTCATCGAGCGCCCGGAACACCTCCTGCAGTACTTGTAACCGCCGGCGCGAGTACTTGATTTCCGGCGCTCGGTCCGCATATGAGATAATGAATGTAAGTTGTATCCGTCGGGCCTTCCAAAGATTTACGGGGGCGACTTGGTTTCGACGGGGGTATCGAAGCAGCTCAGGGCATGCCAAGGTCCAGTCACCTTGTTAAACCGCTGGAACAACCACAAACGCCAACGACGAGCGTTACGCTCTAGCCGCCTAACACCGGCTAGACGCTGCACTAGCTTGCTGATGGGCTAGGCCGGGAAACCGGTGCAGCGTCATTTACATCAGCCTCTCTGCATGGTCTGGTCGCTTGGCCGTGCGGATCCGTCGAAGCGACTGGCTGAGCGCCAGCCTGCCGGCCGGCGGGCGTGAGGCGAGACTCAAATGACCAGGCTAAGCATGTAG
>Ga0326597_10002264_pt1 | contig 29000 bp, 28 predicted proteins | sample RVTome_12_FD_203789 | JGI IMG/M metagenome (GOLD analysis project Ga0326597, IMG submission 203789) | Soil microbial communities from uranium-contaminated site in the Upper Colorado River Basin, Wyoming, United States - RVT100D185 | ecosystem: Environmental > Terrestrial > Soil > Contaminated >... | reverse complement strand
CGCCGACACATGGCCCTTGCCGAATGTCCGCGAGACGGCCGCGCGCGAGACGCCGGCGAGCGTCGCGACGTCCTTGGCACTCACCCGATGCTGCATGCCGTCCCTGCCTCTCGACCGGCGCGGGCCCATCATCGGACACCGCACGCGATCGCGCAATTCGGCGAGGCCATTCGGGCGTCCGCGATTCGTCGGCGGCGGCCGCTCCAAATGCCGGGTGCTGGTGGGCCCGGCAGGACTCGAACCTGCAACCAGACCGTTATGAGCGGCCGGCTCTGACCAGTTGAGCTACGGGCCCGGAGCGCTCATATGACCGGGGCGGCGGAACCTTCGCAAGTTTTACCGGAACCCCGCGTCCTTCAGCGCGCCACATTGTGGCGCAATCGTGCACCGAACTGCCCGGAGATGCCCCATGCGCCATGCCCCCGCCCCCGCAACTGTCTTCGCCCCCGCAATCGCCATCGCCCTGGTTCTCGTCGCCGCGATCGTGCTTGCCCCCCGCGGTGCCGGGGCCGAAGAGATCCAGCGCACCCTCTCGCTCACCGGCACCGGCGAGGTCTCGGCGCCGCCGGACCTCGCCACCATCGATCTCGGCGTCGTTTCCGAGGCCGCTACCGCGCGCGCGGCGCTCGACGCCAACACCGGGGCCATGAACCGGGTCATGGCGGTCATCGGCGAGCACGAGATCGCCGCCAGCGACGTCCAGACCAGCGGCTTCAGCGTCCAGCCGCGCTACTTCCACGACCCCGAGAACCGCGTGCCGCCGCGCGTCGTCGGCTACCAGGTGAACAACACGGTGCATGTGACGGTGCGCGAGCTCGACCGCCTCGGCCGGGTGCTCGACGCGGTCGTCACCGGCGGATCGAACACCATCCAGCGGCTCGCCTTCTCGTTCTCCGATCCGGCATCGCTGCTCGACGAGGCGCGCAGGAAGGCCGGCGCCGACGCCCGGCACAGGGCCGAGCTGCTCGCCGAGGGGCTCGGCGTCAGGCTCGGCCGCATCGTCCAGATCAGCGAGGCCGGCGGGCGGCCGCCGCAACCCTACCTGATCCGGGCCGAGGCCATGATGGCCGCCGACGTTCCGATCGCGGCCGGCGAGCAGGCGGTGAGCGCCGGCGTCAATGTCACCTGGGAAATCGAATGAGTCGGCGCGGCGCACCAACCGCCATTATCCAATCGCTAACCCTGCGACCGCAAGATCGCCAGCCGACCGACGGGAGGGCAGGTTCGATGAGCAAGCGATCCGCGAAACTGCGCGCCGCCGCGCGCGGCCTTGTCGCCGCGGCGCTCGGCTGGACCGTCCTTGCCGGGGCCGGCCGCGCCGGGGAACCGGCGGCGCCGCCGCCGACCGACTGGCAGATCACCGACTGGACGCCGGCGCTCGGCGACACCGTCGGAGCCAGCGGCGATCACGCATTGAACGGCGGGACCGCGGACCACGAGCAGCGCAAACCCGGCCTTCCGTCCGTGCGCCTCGGCCGGGGCGAGGTCCGCTTCGCGCCCATCGCCGGCGCCCCCGGCGCCATGGTGAAGCCCGACGGCAGCCCGGTCAGCGTCGGAATCGGCCTCAGGCCGCTCGCGCCCGAGCGCACGCCGCTCCACGACCCCAGCGACGAGCCGCGCGACGATGGCCTTGCCGAGATCGGCAACGGGTTTTCCGGCGCGCTCTCGTTCAGCGAAAGCCGGGCCGGCGTCACCCAGTCGATGTCGATCACCACGCCGCTCACGGGCGGGCTCGATGGCGAGGACGATGAGCGCGGCGGCGAAGTGCGCTCCATGTTCGGGCTGGGATTCGGGTTTTAGCCGGGCCCACCCGAAGCCTCCTCACCGCGCCATCGCCAGCGCCGCGCGCTCGATGGTGCCGGTGCGCGCGGTCCAGCCGCGGGCGAAGGTGTTCCAGGCGGCCAGCCCCCGGTAATAGTCGAGCCGGGCGGCCGAATAACGCCGGATCAGCTCGCGCGGATCGGCGCGGGAGACCGCCGCGACGGTGCCGGGGCCGACAACACCGTCGCCATGGGTGCCGACGAGGCGCTGCAACAGCCGCGCCGCCGGGCCGGGCCCGGCATTGACGCCGAAATCGAACACCGCGAGGTCGACGCCCGGCGGCAGCCGGTCGCAGTTGAGCGCGTTCCAGTAGTTGGCGAAGTAGATCTCGCGCGCCTCGTCCTCGCCGAGACGCCGGACTTCGGCCTTGCTGACCGGCCGGCCGCGCCAGGCCTCGAGCGTCGCGCGGGTGATGCCCCGGTTGGTGGCGCCGCCGGGATCATCGGGGTGGTCGGAATACTCGCCCTCATGGGCGAGCACGATGTCGACGCAGGCGGCGAAGCCGGACCGCCCGGCGCCGGTCACCGGCGCGCCGTCATCGGACCCGGGCGCGGCCGGCGGCCAGGGCGGAAGGCGAAGGCCGCCCTCTCCCGGGCGCCGGCCGCGCAGGGTCCAGTCCTTCTCGCGCGAGCCCTGGCTCGAGCCCAGCCAGAAGCTGACGACGGTGGCAAAGGCGGTGGCGAGCGCGCCGATCGCGACATTGATGATCTGGAACACCGGCGAAGCGGAATCGAGCGCCGGCAGCGCCGGCCAGGCGATCATCAGGATCAGGATCATGAAGAAGCCGAGCGCGACGACGACCGACACCGCCGGCGCGCCCCAGGCCATCGGGCTTGCCGTGGCGGCAAGCTCCCTCAGCGCGGCGCGGGCGGCGCGAACGTCGTCCAGCCGGGCATTTACCGCATCGAGCGCGGCGCGGCGGCGGCCCTCCTCGGCCTCGATGACCGCCCTCAGCTCGTCCATCCGCGCCGACTGGCGGGCCTCGGCCTCGCGGGCGGCAAGCTCGCGCTCGGCGAGCGCCGCGGCGCGGCGGCGCTCCTCGTCCTCGGCGGCGATCTCGGCAAGGCGGATGCGCAGCTCGGCGGCAAGCGCGGGGTCGGCTTCGAGCGCGGCGCGGGCCTCGGCCGGATCGCTGGTCCTCGCCGCCTCGGCGACCGCGCCGGCCACGGCTTCGGCGACGGTCTCGTCGCGGTCCTCGTTTCTGCCGCCGATGACGGCCTTGAGGATATCGGGCAGGACCGACGCGGCAATGGCGACGAGCGGATGCATGGGCTCTCCTTCCGGCGCCAACGCGGCGCGCGGGCCATTATCGGCGCGCCGCGGCGAAGGGGGATAAGTTTCGGCGGCGAGCCCGGCGACAGGGCGCGGCCGGGGCATTATGCTCCGCGCGGATATCGGGACCGGACGGGAGGAACACGATGGCAAAGGCATACTGGGTCGGCAGCTACCGGGCGGTGCACGATGCACAAAAGCTCGCGGCCTACGCCAGGCTCGCGGGCCCGGCAATCCAGACCAACGGCGGCCGGTTCCTCGCCCGCGGCAACCCGTCCAGGGTCTACGAGAACGGGCTGATGCAGCGCCTCGTCATCGTCGAGTTTGCGAGCGTCGCGGCCGCCGTCGCCGCCCATGACAGCCCGGAATACCAGGAGGCCCTCGCCGCGCTCGACGGCGGCGCCGACCGCGAGATCCGCATCATCGAGGGCCTCGAATAGGCGCGGTCCGGCCTCACCGCGGACCCGGCAATGACGGCCGGCGCCCTCATCTTCATCGGCCTGATGGGCGCGGCGTGGATCGCGCTGGTGTGGGGCTGGGTCGCGGCGATCCATCTGATGGGGCGGTACAAGAAGCCCGGCGAATCGCAGTTCAATCCGCTGACCGGCCTCAGGCTTTGGGGCCGGATGTTCACGCCTCAGGGCTTCGGCGGCGCGGCCGAGCCCGACCGGCGCCGGATCCTGCGCATCCTGGGTGTGGCGCTCGGCTGCTTCGCGCTCGCCGTCATCGCCTTGATGGCGATGGGTCTCGATCCCACCGCGCGCCCGGCCCGAGGCTGAACCCGGCGAGCGGGGACAGCGCCGGGCGCCGGGCGCCGGGGCATCGCCCTTCCGCGCCCGTCGTCCCGGCGAAGGCCGGGGTCCAGAGCTCGATCGATCGCCGCGCCGGAGGCCGGAGCTGGTTTCCGGCTCTCGCCCGAATGACGACAGCGCCACATTTCCCCTCGCCGCCCCCTCACCCGACCGGCACGTACTCATCCAGCCAGTCGGTCAGGATCCGCCGCACCCGGACGTTCCGGTCGGCGAACATGAAGTGGTCGGTGCCGGCGGTGAGGTGGAGATCGGCCGGCTGGCCGGCGCGCCGGAACAGCTCGATCGACTGCTCGGTCGGGGTCACCGAATCGACCGCGGCGTGGAGCAGCAGCAGCGGCCGGGGCGCGATGCGCGCCACGACATCGTCGGCCCTGAAGTCGAACATCGACTGGGCGGTCTCGGCCGGAAACATTTCCACCGAACTTGCCGCGAGATTAGCGCGCAGATGCTCTGGAATCGGCACGATGTCATGGCGCGGCACCATGAGCGAGGTGCCCGTCTCCGCGCGGTGGCGCCGTCCCGCATCGAGCATCGCGATGAACCTGTCCCAGGCCGCGCCGACATGCTGGCCGCGGAACTTCCGCTCGCCGTCGCCCCAGCCGCCGGACGAGACCACCGCCGCGATGGGCTCGTAAACGCCCGCGGTGTAGACCGCGACCGCGGCGCCGAACGAGGAGCCGAGCGCGCCGACGCGCGATGAATCGACCTCGGGGCGCGACGCGAGAAACGCATGGCCGGCCTTGGTGTCCTCGACCTCATCGAGGCAGATGATGCGGCCGAACTCGCCTTCCGATTGCCCGCAGCCGCGCATGTCGAAGCGCATCGCGACGTAGCCGATGGACGCCAGCAGCTCGCACGGCGCGAGGCAGCTCGGCGACGACTTGTTGGAGCCGAAGCCGTGAAGGACCAGGAACGCCGGGCGCTCCTCGCCCGCCGCGATGTCATCGGGAATGTGCACGATCCCGGAAAGGGCGAGGCCCGCGGATGTGAAGGTGACGCTCTCCTCGCGCGGCATCGGCGGGCCTTTCTCGGGGTGTGGCTGTGGCGTGCTCTGGGGAGGATAGCGGGGGTGAGAGGTGGGGTCACCGGCTCCTCGGCAACCGGCCACTCAAGCGAGCGTGGGCAATCCGTGCCGATGGCGAATAACGAACCAACAATTGCGCCACCATTGCATCACGCCTTTACCGAAGCGATATATTGGCTCTACGCTACGGGAGCGACGGGCAATAAGGCCAGCGTTATGTATGGGCTTGCCTATGGGACAGGCACCAATGGCCAGGAAGAAGGAAACCGTCACCGTCGAAAAGGGGCCGAAATCGGCCCGCGGCGGATCGACCTATGTGCTGCGCGACAGCAAGACTGGCCGGCTGATCGATAAGGTCACCGCGACGCCCAAGTCCGGCCGATTCATTACGCAATCCGGGTCGAAGCACGCCAAGCTTTTCGAGCGCCTTGCCAAGCGGTAGGCAAAAGCCATGAAGACCATGGGATATGCCATGCTGACGCTGATGTCCGTCGAGCCTGCCGACCTCGATCCCGCACGGCGGCGCCTCCGCTCGTCGCGCCGTTCCCGTTCGGTATTCGCGTGGGTGAGGCAGGAGATCGCGGTCTGAGCGAAGACCTTTCCCTCCCCTTGACGGGGAGGGTGGCTGCGCGAAGCGCGGTCGGGTGGGGTGGCAAACTCTATCGCCGCGTTCGCGATCAGCGCGCGTTGCCAGCCTTGCTCGCTGGAGGCAACCTCTTCCGAAAATCGCGAAGGCGCTTCAGTCCCTCTTCGACTGCTCCGCGCTGATCGGGCGGTGCTCCTTCGAAGAGTTCAAGAATCTGGTCGGACCCCTCAATTGCCCAGTCGCCCAGCTTTCCAGTCAGCCTCGAATCGGCGAGGCGGTCTGCAACTTTGTCTGCAGATGGTTTTGCCATATAGAGCGGAAACCCAACCACGACAGCGATCGCCACGTTCCTCACGGTTTTTCCGAACCACCCTCGGGCCTTCTTGGCATGGGCGCCTTCGCCATCGCCCGCACTCGACGATGCACTGAGCGCCGCTGCGGCATGGGGTTCGACCACGTCATGGTGGAGAATGAGATTGAACGCCATCTGGGCCGACTGGTGACGCTCCCGGCGGTCCTCAAACCGCGCCAAGGCATCATCAAGCTCCCGTCCGACCGCGAATCTTCGAACAAATGGGCCGGAAACCAGGACCAGGTCATCGAGCACGCCACGAATGTCGGGGGGTAGGGTGAACTCGTAACCATCGCTGGCGGACCGCGCAGCGGTATCTCGATCACGAAGCCCACCCAACGAAACAGAGAGGCTCCATACTGTGCCGATATTCCCAGCAACGACCTCTGTGGGTCTGTCAATTGCCAGTGCGTATTCGTTCGCCGCGTGATGGAGGTCGGGGTTCTGATTTCTCACGCGCTCAGCCAACTCGGATAGTCGACGGGCGCGGGATCGAACTTGTTCATGAAGCTGTTGTGTAACCGAGTCTTCGGCCTCGCTCCCCACAGGCGACGTCCCGAAGTGGAGATACTCGCTCCGCCAGACGATCTGAGCGCCAAGCGGGTCCTGAGCCAGTTGGTTGGCCCCCTCCCGCTCCGTTACCTCATCGATAATCCGCCTGATCTCGGCATTCACCGCCGCCGGCCCCGCCGCCCAGAGCTCATTGGGGATCAGCGCGCAGGCGACTTCGATGTCCTCATTCGCCTTGGATGAGAGCTTTGGGTAGGTGGTCGCTCCGGTGAGACGCGCGTTGTACCAGGTCGTCCACACGTCCCAGCCTTCCTGCGCATCGAGCAGATGCCGCCTGAGGCGTTGCCATGCGTCCAATGCCCAATCGGGAACATCACGCCCGGATCCCCAAAGTGGCTCTCGTCGAACCAACCCGCCTGGATTCAGGCCTCCGTCGATTGCCGTGGCATCCCTGCTGACGCTTGCCCAAAACTCGGCGGCGGCGGCGCGGCTGGCGACGGCGGCGGCGGCCTCGGCGGCGAAGGCGGCCTTGGCGGCGAGGGCGGCGGCGCGGCGGTTGGCGGCGAAGGCGGCGGCGGCGGGGCTGGCGACTGCGGCGGAGGCGAAGGCGGCGGGGGCGGCGTCAGCGGCAAAGGCGGCGTCGGCGGCGTAGGCGGCGAAGGCGGCGGAGGCGTAGAAGGCGGCGAAGGCGTCGGCAGCGTAGGCGGTGGCGAGGCTGTCGGCCAACTTCGTGCCATGGGTCGGCCATGTGCCCACGACCCATGGCACGGCCACGGCACGGAATACGGGCAGGATGACGTCCGCGCGTGCGCGCGCCGGATCGAGACGGCCACCAACAAGAACGTCGAGCAGAGGCAGACGGCGCAGCGCCGCGCGCGCCGCGGTCACGACCGAGACTTCGCGCGGCCGGTCGCGCAGCCAGGCTTCGAGTTCCCCGCGGTTTGTGAATTCGGGCACTGGCGCGCGTCCTCCTGAGCTGGCAGCTTACGCGGGCGTTACTGCAAAGACCATCGGCCGGGTCGGCGAATACTGGATATGACGCAAGCCAAAAACCGAGTCCCACACACCAGCTTTCGTCATCGTCCGGCCTGACCGGACGATCCAGTCACCACGAAGGCCGACGATTCGGCCTCGCCCGCGCAGTTTACTGGATTGCCCGATCAAGTCGGGCAATGACGAGGCGGGCGTTTTGGCGCGGCAGCGCAATCAAGGTTGGGGTTGAAAACAACAAGGGCGCCCTGAGGCGCCCTTTGTGGATTTCGGCTGGAGCCTGCCTCGGACATGATCCAGGACCGGAATAAGATCGCCAGCCCCTAATTATCCAGAAAACTCCTGAGCTTCCGGCTCTGTCAATTATCCAGAAAGCTCCTGAGCTTCCGGCTCCGGCTCGGATGCTTCAGCTTCCTCAGCGCCTTGGCCTCGATCTGGCGGATGCGCTCGCGGGTCACGCTGAACTGCTGGCCGACCTCTTCGAGCGTGTGGTCGGTGTTCATGCCGATGCCGAAGCGCATGCGGAGCACCCGCTCCTCGCGCGGCGTCAGTGACGCCAGCACCCTGGTCGTCGTCTCCCTGAGGTTCGACTGGATCGCGGCGTCGATCGGCAAAATCGCGTTCTTGTCCTCGATGAAGTCGCCCAAGTGCGAGTCCTCCTCGTCGCCGATCGGCGTCTCGAGGCTGATCGGCTCCTTGGCGATCTTCATCACCTTCCTCACCTTCTCCAGCGGCATCGCGAGCTTGACCGCGAGCTCCTCCGGGGTCGGCTCGCGGCCGATCTCGTGCAGCATCTGGCGCGAGGTCCGGACCAGCTTGTTGATGGTCTCGATCATGTGCACCGGAATGCGGATGGTCCGCGCCTGGTCGGCGATCGAGCGGGTGATCGCCTGCCTGATCCACCACGTCGCGTAGGTCGAGAACTTGTAGCCGCGGCGGTACTCGAACTTGTCGACCGCCTTCATCAGGCCGATGTTGCCCTCCTGGATCAGGTCGAGGAACTGGAGGCCGCGGTTGGTGTATTTCTTGGCGATCGAGATCACCAGCCTGAGATTGGCCTCCACCATCTCCTTCTTGGCGCGCCTCGCCTCGCGCTCGCCCTTCTGGACCATGTGGACGATGCGGCGGAACTCGGAAATCTCGAGCCCGGTCTCGGCGGCGAGGTTGTGGACCTCGCCCCGCAAATCCCTGATCGAGTTGCGCTCGGACTGGATCAGCTGCTTCCAGCCGAAGCCGGTCAGCCGGCCCACCCGGCGCAGCCAGTTGGGATCGAGCTCGTTGCCCTGGTACTGGCGCAAGAACTCCTCGCGCGGAACCCGGTAGCTCTCCGAAAGGCGCACCAGCCGGCCCTCGAGGCCCAAGAGGCGCTTGTTGATGTCGTAAAGCTGGGCGACCAGGGCGTCGATGCGGTTGTTGTTGAGCGATAGCGATTTGACCTCTTCGACGAGGTCGGTCTTCAGCTTCCTGTAGCGGCGCTCCTGGGCGGGCGAGAGCGACTGGTTCTTGAGCTTGAACTCGACAAGCTGGTCCTGCAGGCGGCGCAACTTCTTGTAGTTCGAGGCGATCGAATCGAACTTCTCCAGCACCTGGGGCTTGAGCTCGGCCTCCATCGCGGCGAGCGAGAGCGAGTTCTCGCCGTCATCGTCGTCGTCGTCGTCGTCGTCATCCTCGCTGGCGGTGTCGCCGGGGTCCTCGTCGTCCGCGCTCTCCGGGGCCGGGGCCGCGGCAGCGGCACCGTTCGCGCCCGGGGCCGCGGCAGCGGCACCGTTCGCGCCCGGGGCGGCGTCCGGCGCCGCGCCCGCCTCGCCGTCGGCATCGGGCCGGGACACCGCCGGGGCCTGCTTGGCGTCGGGGCCGGCATAGGTCGCCTCGAGGTCGATGATGTCGCGCAACAGAATGCCGCCCTCATTGAGCTCGTCGCGCCAGATGATGATCGCCTGGAAGGTCAGCGGGCTTTCACAGAGCCCCGCGATCATCGCCTCGCGGCCCGCCTCGATGCGCTTGGCGATCGCGATCTCGCCCTCGCGGCTCAGAAGCTCGACCGAACCCATCTCGCGCAGGTACATGCGCACCGGGTCGTCGGTGCGGTCGAGCTGGGTCGATGCCGGCTTTTCGACCTTGACCGGAAGCGCGCGCACTTCCTCCTCGCCGTCCTCGCCGCTCGAGGCGCTCGCTTCCTCGGGTTCCTCGCTGTCGACCACATTGATGCCCATTTCGGAGAGCATCGACATCGTATCCTCGATCTGCTCGGACGAGACCTCGTCGGAAGGCAGCACCTCGTTCAGCTCGTCATAGGTGACGTAACCGCGCTGCTTGGCGGTCTTGATCATCCGCTTGACGGCCTGATCCGACATGTCGAGAAGCGGGCTGTCCGGGGTCTCGGCCGGGGTTTCCCTGGGGGTGGTCGTTGTTTCTGCCGTCGTCGTCGTCGCCATCAACGTTTCCCATCGGATGCGGGCCCTTGCCGGACCGGCCGGAGTCGTCCGGCTCCTACGTGCTGCTACATTAACGTCGCGCTAACCGTGTGATAAAGAAGCCGCCGCTCACGGCAGGCGGTGGCGGTTGTGCTCCAGCCAGTCGTCGAACGAGCGCGGCCCATCCGATCGGCCGCGGGCGCGGCCGTACCCGTCGATCGCCACTTCATTGCCGCCGAGCGCGTCCAGCGCGGCGCGCGCGGCGGCGAGGCGGCGCCCGGTTTCCTCCCCCGGATCGCGTGCCAAATCATGCTCGGCCACCCTGAGTTCGCGGGCGAGCGCGACAGCCTTGTGCTGGCGGGCAACCATGTGCTGCCAGGCAATTTCCGCGTCCTCCGGTGAGGCATCGACCCGTGCAAACCAATCACCGCCATGCGACAGCGCCCGCTCCATCCGCTCGAGGACCGCTGCAAACCCCTGAACGCGCAATTGGTCCTTCAGCGCATCGACTTCAAGGCCCGGGGCCGAAGCGGCGATATCTATGATTTGCTTGGCGAGCGAGTCAAGTTCGGGCGAGGCGAGCTCGAGGCCCGCCAGCTCCTCGGCATGGGCCTCGATGAGGGAAGGGTGATTGATCGCGGTCACGAGCAGCAGTGCCTCGCGCGGGTTCAGCGCCTCGGCACCGCCGCGGGCCAGAGCATTGCGCCTCAGCTCGGCGGAAATGGCGCCGAATGCGTGGCCGGCTCCCGGCCGGCGGGCGGGGCCGTACCGGACCTGGCGCGCGCCCGGCTCGCGGTGCGCCCGGCGCCCGCCCGCCCGCGCGGCCTCCTGCCACAGAAGCGACAGCCGCTCGGCGATGGCATCGCGGTAATGGCGGCGCACGCGCGCATCGCCAATCCGGCCCAGAATCGCGTCGAACCTGGCATCGAGCGCGGCGCGCTGCTCGGGGGTGTCGAAACTGCCCCGGCATTCGCTCTCCCACAGGGCGGCGATCAGCGGCGAGGCGGCCTGGAGGATGGTTTCGAACGCACCGGCGCCGGCGCCGCGGATGAGATCGTCCGGATCCTGGCCCTCGGGCAGGAACGCAAAGCGCAGCGAAAGTCCGGGCTTGAGGTCGGCCAGCGCCGTCTCGGCCGCGCGCATCGCCGCGCGCTGGCCGGCGGCGTCGCCGTCGAAGCACAGGACCGGCTCGGGCGCGAGCCGCCACAGGAGCGCGAGCTGGCGCTCGGTGAGCGCGGTGCCGAGCGGGGCGACCGCGTTCTCGAACCCGGCTTCGACCAGCGCGATCACGTCCATGTAGCCCTCGGCGACGATCACCGTGCCCTTGTCCTGGGCGGCTTTTCGCGCGGCGGCGTAGTTGTAGAGGACGGTACGCTTGGAAAACAGCGCGGTCTCGGGCGAGTTCAGGTATTTCGCCTGGGCGCCCTCCGCGAGCGCCCTTCCGCCGAAGGCGATGATGCGCCCCCGCGAATCGGGGATCGGGAACATGATCCGGTCGCGAAAGCGGTCGAACGGAACCGCGATGTCGTCGCCGGTGACGAGAAGGCCGGCCTCGACCATCTGATCGGCGGTGACGCCTTCACCCGCCAGATGCTCCTTCAGGCCATATCGCGCGTTCGGCGCATGGCCGAGGCGGAAGCGCGAAATCGTCGCCGCCGAGAGACCGCGATGGTCGAGATAGTCTCGCGCGGTCCGGCCGGTGCCGGAGGCGAGGCTCTTCTCGAAGAACCGGGCCGCCTTCTCCATCACCTCGTAAAGGCTCGCCCGGCGCTGTTCATGTTCGGCCGAGCGGGCATCCGCCTTCGGCACCTCGAGCCCCGCCTCGCGGGCCAGCGTCTCGACCGCCTCGGGGAAGGGCATTCCGTCCTTCTCGGTCAGGAACGTGAAGATGTCGCCGCCCACGCCGCAGCCGAAGCAGTGGTAGCGGCCCTTGCGATCGTCGGCATGGAACGAGGGCGTCTTCTCGTTGTGGAACGGGCAGCAGGCCCAGAAATCGCCGCGCGCGGCCTGGGTTTTCCTCCTGTCCCACTGGACGCGCCGCCCCACTACCTCGGAGACCGGAATCCGGGCGCGGATCTCATCGAGGAGCGAGGGTGGGAAGGGCATGGATCTACTCACGGCACAAGGGGCGCGAGTCCGCCCCTCTTGCCGGGCCGGACCGATGGAAAATGCGAATCAGTGACGTCCCTTGAAAGCCGGCGGTGCATTCGTCTGTGCGCCCCCCTGTACAAAGGGTACGAACAACCTGTGGGTCGCTTAAAATTTCTGTGCAGTATTGTTCATTCTTTGTTCCGAGTCTATACGAAAGTGTGTGCAGCCTATACCCTTGAAAGAAGCCTAAATTTTATGAGGCAGTCCCTTTCGACGATCGACCTCGGAGTGGAAAGATTGAAGCATGAACAAATCTGAGCACGTCGTCCGTTGGATAACGTCACTGCCCGACGGCAGCCACATCGTCGAGCATCCCGACGGCCGCCTGGAGCGCAGGCAGGGCCAGACCGACTGGGCGCGCATCGATGCCATGACCGACGAGGACATCGAGCGCGCGGCCGCCGAGGATCCCGACTCGGTTCCGTTCGACATCGACTGGTCCGATGCCGAACTGGTCGTCCCGCCGAAAAAGCAGCCGGTCTCGATTCGTCTCGACGAGGACGTGATCGACTGGTTCAGGCAAAGCGGGCCCGGCTACCAGACGCGGATCAACGCGGTCCTGCGCCACTACATGGAGCACAAGAAGTCGGCGTGAGCCGCCCCCTATTTCAGCATCTCCTTGACGATCGCGCCGGCGCGGGCGAAGTCCATGCGGCCCCGATAGCGCTCCTTGAGCAGCCCCATGCAGCGGCCCATCTCCTTGAGGCCCGAGGCGCCGATCTCGTCCACCGCCTCGGCGCAGGCGCTGCGCACCTCGTCCTCCGACAGCGGCGTTGGCAGGAATTCGCGGATGATGCCGATCTCCTCGGCCTCCTGCTCGGCGAGCTCGGTGCGGCCCGCCTCCTCGTAGGCGCGCACCGATTCCTCGCGCTGCTTCACCATCTTGGCCAGAATCTCGAGAATGACGTCGTCGGAGACGCCCTCGTCCTCGCCGGAGGTGCGGGCGGCGATGTCGCGGTCCTTCACCGCCGCGCTGATCAGCCGCAGGGTCGAGACCCGGCGCCGGCTCCTGGACTTGACCGCGTCCTTCAGCGCAGCGCCGAACTCCTCACGCAAAGTCATCGCTGCCCCCTTTACGGCCGCAGACGATAGAACAGGGCGAACCGTGGGGGCAATCCCCAAGCCTGTCACTAAGCATTTGATTTATCATACCTTTTCAAAAAACTCGCGGATTGACCGAAATGCCACACTGGCTTAGCCTCGCGCACCGGCCGCGATGGCCAGGGGCTGGGATCAGGGGCGATGAGCCAAACCACGCCGGTCGAAGGTGCAAGGCGCGTGCCGCCCGCGGGCTGGACCCGTCCGCGCGCCACCGCGGCGCTGGTTCTGGAGGACGGGACGGCGCTTCACGGCGACGGGCTCGGCGCGATCGGCGCGGCGGTCGGCGAGGTCTGCTTCAACACCGCCATGACCGGCTATCAGGAGATCCTCACCGACCCGTCCTACGCCGGCCAGATCATCACCTTCACCTTCCCCCATATCGGCATCGTCGGCGTCAATGACGAGGACATCGAGACCGCAAATCCGGCATCTTCCTCCGGGGTGCGCGGCGCGGTCCTGAGATGGTCGGTCACCGATGCGTCGAGCTATCGCGCCGCGCGCCGGCTCGACCACTGGCTCTCGGCCCGCGGCATCATCGCCATGTGCGGCATCGACACCAGGGCGCTGACCCGGCGCATCCGCGGCGGCGGCATGCCGAAGGCGATGATCGTCCACGACCCCGGGGGCCGGTTCGACGATCACGCGCTCGCCGCCGACGCTCGCGCCTGGGCCGGCATCGAGGGCGCCGACCTTGCCGGCGAGATCACGACCACGCAGGCCTACAGCTTCGACCAGACGCCGTGGACCTGGCCCGTCGGTTTCGGACGGCGCGGCGCGGCGCGCCACCACGTGGTCGTCGTCGACTACGGCGCCAAGAGCAACATCCTGCGCGAACTCGCGGGCCTTGGCTGCGAGGTCACCGTGGTGTCGGCGCGAACGAGCGGCGAGGACATCCTCGCCCGGGGGCCCGACGGGGTGGTGCTGTCGAACGGCCCCGGCGATCCCGCGGCGACCGGCGCCTACGCGCTGGAGTCGATCCGGGCGCTGATCGACAGCGGGACGCCGGTGTTCGGCATCTGCCTCGGCCATCAGCTTCTGGCGCTGGCGCTGGGCGCGAAGACGCAAAAGATGAGCTATGGCCATCACGGCGCCAACCATCCGGTGCTCGACATCGGGGCCGGAACCGTCGAGATCACCTCGATGAACCACGGCTTCACGGTCGAGAGCGACACGCTGCCCGAGGGCGTCGCGGAGACCCATCGCTCGCTGTTCGACGGCACCAATTGCGGCATCGCCGCGGTCGATCGGCCGGCCTTCTCGGTCCAGTACCATCCCGAGGCCTCGCCGGGCCCGCAGGACAGCCGGCACCTGTTCGCCCGCTTCATCGCCGCGATGGACGCGCGCGCCAGAGCATGATCCCCAAACGTGGGAACGACCTTTCGGAAAAGAACCCGCGTCGTCGAGAACTTGCAGCGGCGATCCCGGTCAATCGGATCGCATCGCGCCGCAGGACCTGCCTGAGCGGCACCAGGCGCAACGAAAAGGGAGAAAATCGCGATGGCCGACCCCGCAAGGCTCGCCATGCATCAGGGAACGACCCCGTTCTGGACCCTCGGCCAGGCGGTCGAGGCCTATGCCCGCCACGGCTTCCGCGCCATGTCGGTGAGGCGCGAGAAGCTCGCCGAAATGGGCGCGTCCGCGGCGGCGAAGGTGATCGCCGATGCCGGCCTCGAGGTGATCGGGCTGTCGGGCCCTGCCGCGATGACCGCGTCGGACCCGGCGGAGCGCCGGCGCCAGCTCGAGGAAAACCAGCGCGCGATCGATGATGCGGCGGGCGTCGGCGCCGGCTTCATCGTCGTCATCGGCGGCCCGCTGACGCCCGGTACCCGGGACATGGAAGCCAGCCGCCAGCGCATGGCGGACATGATGGCCGAGCTCATTCCCTACGCCCGCGAGCGCGGCGTGAAGCTCGGGCTCGAGCCGCTGACGCCGATGGTCGCGGGCGAGAATTCCTGCGTCAATACCATGCAATGCGCCAACGACATGTGCGAGGCGCTGGGCGACGGCGTCGGCCTCATCGTCGATCTGTGGCACGTGTGGTGGGACCCCAACCTGCGCGCCGAGCTCGCCCGCGCCGGCGGCGACAACCTCCTCGGCTTCCACATCTGCGACTGGCGGGTGCCGCTCACGGACCGGTTCCAGGACCGGGCGATGATGGGCGACGGCCTGATCGACATCCCCAGGATCGAGGGCTGGATGCGCGAGGCGGGCTTTGCCGGCTGGAACGAGATCGAGATCTTCTCGGCCGGGGACTGGTGGAAGCGCGACCCCGACGAGTTCCTGGCAACCTGCGCCCAGCGCTACCGGACGCATGTGTAGCGCGGTCCCCGGTCAGGCGGCGGCGCTGGCGGCGCTCTGCCTGTCCCAGCCCCCGGTCTCGAGCGCCACGGTCCGGCAGGCCTCGCGCACCGCGTCGCCGAGTTCCCGGTCATCGACCGCCCGGGCGAGCACCATGCCGCCGACACAGAGCGCCCCGATCGCCAGCGCACGTTCGCGGGCATCGTGCCCGGAGTCGTCGATGTGGGACTGGAACAGCGTCACCATCTTGACGAACAGGTCGCCATAGGCCCGCTTGACCCTGGCGTCGGCCCGGGCGACGTCGCTTGGCAGCGCGACCAGCGGACAACCGCGTTCAATATCGTTCAGATGGCCGTCGCCCAGATAGCTCGCGATGATGGTGCGCGCGAGTTCGCGGCTGTCGCGGCAGCAGTCGGGGGGATCGGCGTCGGCCCCGCGCTGTTCCTCCAGCAGGTGTCCGATCGCCTCGGCGTAGAGCGCGCTCTTGGTCGGGAAATGGGCGTAAAAACCGCCGCGGGTCAGGCCCGCGGCCGCCATGATCGTATCAATCGAGACATCCGCGAACCCGCACCGGTTGAAGAGCCGGCGGGCGCTCGCGAGGATTCTCCTGCGCGTGCGCGCCTTGTGTCCGGGCGTGTAGGGCATCGGGTCTGCTCCTTGGGTCGACGGCCTGATCGCCGGATAGCATGACACCAGAATATGTTCTTGAACATATTTAGTTGCGCTCCAGACTTCTCCCCGCCTGCCTCGAAGCGGGCGATCCGAACAGGGGAACATCCCATGAGCGACGTCACAATCTTTGGATTCGAGGTCTCGACTTTCGTCAGAACGGTTCGTCTCGCCTGCGCCGAGAAGGGTATCAGCTACGAGCTTGACCGTGAGCTCGTCACCGGTCCGGCCGACTTCCGCAAGCCCGAATATCTCGCGCTCCACCCCTTCGGGCGCATCCCGGCGCTACGTCACGACCGCAGGACGGTATTCGAGACCGTCGCCATCTGCATGTATCTCGACGGCAAGTTCGACGGCCCGGCGCTGTTGCCGGAGGACTTCGATGCCCGGATCGACATGGTCCAGTGGACGAGCGCCATCCTGTGCTATCTCGACCGCCATGTGGTGCGCGAGCTGGTTGTTCCCTACGCCATCGCCGGCATGAGAGGCGAGCAGCCGGACCGCGCGAAAATCGACGCTGCCGTGCCCGAAATCGCGTTCGAGTTCGAAGCCCTCGAGCGCCGTCTTGCCGGTGCCGGCCCCTATTTCGGTGGCGATCGGCCATTCCTGCCTGATATGTTGCTGGTGCCGATGCTCGACTATCTGGAGACATTGCCCGAAGGCCCGCGACTCCTCGAAAGGGCGCCGTCGGTGGTCCGGCTGCTCGACACCTTCAAGTCACGCCCCAGTCACGGTTCCACGCTACCGGAAAGGCCGAGATCGGCCGCCTGACCCGGCCCGGCATCAACCCGATCACCGACAGGAGCATCACCCATGGCCGCGATTCCCGAAGGCTTCCACACCCTCACCCCGCATCTCACCGTCGCCGACGCCAAGGCCGCGATCGCGCTCTACGAGGCCGCGCTCGGCGCGACCAAAATGGGCGCGCTCACCTTTCCCGGCGGCGACAGGATCGCCCACGCGATGCTGCAGATCGGCACCTCGCGGCTGTTCCTCAACGACGAGATGCCCGGCATGGGCGCGCCCGCTCCCGGCCCCGGCGAGGGCGCGACGTTCTACCTCTATGTCGAGGATGTCGACGCCGCCCACGCCCGCGCGCTCGGCGCCGGCATGAGCGAGAAGTCAGCGCCCGAGGACATGTTCTGGGGCGACCGGACCAGCGTCGTCACCGATCCCTACGGCCAGACCTGGACCTTCGCCACCCATGTGCGCGACGCGACCATGGAGGAGATGGAGGCGGCGATGAAGAATTTTGGGGGGTAGCTGGCGGCCGCCTTCACGTCTGTCGATGGATCCGAAGCCGCCGGAGACGGCGCGGATCGGCGTCGACAACCTCGACCTCGATCCGGTCATCGAGCGCGATCGATTCGCCGACGTCCGGCAAGCGGCCGGTGAGCCACATGATGTAGCCGCCGATGGTGTCGACCTCCTCGGCGAGGTCGGTCCCCGGAGGCGGGACGCCGATCGCCTGGAAAACATCTTCGAACGACGCGCGGGCATCGACCAGGAATGTTCGCTCGTCGACGCGTCTGATCTCCGGCTCGACCCCGAGATCGTGCTCGTCCTCGATGTCGCCGACGACAAGCTCAACAAGGTCCTCGAGCGAAACCAGACCGTCGGTCCCCCCATACTCGTCGATCACCAGGGCCATGTGGGTCCTCGAGACCTTCATCCGGGCGAGCAGCGCCGGCACGGGCATCGAAGCGGGGACGAACAGGACGGGGCGGGTGATGCCGGCGCTTTGGAGCGAGACGGAAAGGTCCGGCATGACCGACGGCCGGCGGAAATCCACCGCTTCGCCGTCCGCGCGAACCACATTCGAGGCGATGTATTCGAGCATGTCGCGGATGTGGACCATGCCCCGGGGGTTGTCGAGGGTGCCGGAATAGACCGGAAGCCGCGAATGGCCGGCGCTCCGGAACGCCTGAAGGACATCGGCCAGCGGCGCGGTGACCGGAACGGCGACGATCTCCGCGCGCGGCACCATCACATCGTCGACCGTGGAGCGACGGAACTCGAGAACGTTGTCCATGATCGATCGGTCGACCCGGGAGGCGTCAACCGCCCGGCCCGGCTCGTCCGCCGGCTCGCCGGCCGCCGCCCTCTTGCGGGGGGAGGCGAGGACCGCCCGCAGCAAACTGCCAATTTGCCCGGCGATGCCCGTCTTCCCGGGCCGGGCGGGATCGGACGCGGTCTCCCGACCCCCTGGTTCGGAACTTTCATCTCGTCTCGAGGCGGAATGGTGCATTCTCTGGTAGCGTTTCGTGTTCGCATCATGGCGGTCGACGAAATCCGTGGCTTCCGCCGAGACGCCGCCAAATGCGAGCATGGAGGCGATGATGCCGGCCACAACGACAGGTACCCAGCGTCCGGCGTACGGCATCGGAAAACAATCAGCAATGGCGGCGGGCCACCGGCCCGACCGGTCGTGAAAGTGAAAGGGCAATGGATCTCTCTTTATTGGTGCCGCTCGCGGTCATACTCCTCTGCTTCATGCTATCGGGATTCTTCTCCGGGAGCGAGACCGCCTTCACGGCATCGTCGCGCGCGCGCGTGCACACGCTGCAGCAATCCGGTGACAGCCGTGCGACCATCGTCAACCGGCTTCTGTCAAGCCGCGAGCGCCTGATCGGCGGCATTCTGATCGGCAACAACATCGTCAACACGGGCGCGGCGGCCCTCTCCACCGGCGTCCTTTTGTCGATATTCGGCGACGCCGGAATCCTTTATGCGACCATCATCGTCTCGGTGCTGGTCATCATCTTCTGCGAAATTCTGCCCAAGACCATCGCCCTCAACCAGCCCGAGCGCATGGCCCTCATCGCGTCGCGGCCGCTTTCGGCGGTGGTGGCGGTTTTCGGCCCGATGATCATCGCGGTGGAGGCGATCGTTCGCACCACCCTCAGGCTGATGCGGATGAAAGACCGCGGTGTGCGCGACATCCTGTCGGGCGTCGAAGAGCTGCGCGGCCAGGTCGATCTCCTTCACAGGGAGGGAGAGGTCGAAAAGGCGCAGCGCGACATGCTGAGCGGCCTGCTCGACCTCGAGGAGCTCCTGGTCGAGGACGTGATGATCCATCGCACCGAAATGCGCACGATCAACGCCGACCTGCCGCCGGGACAGATCGTCACGCAAGTCCTCCAGCTCCCGAACACCCGCATCCCGCTGTGGCGCGATACGCCGGAGAACATCATCGGCGTCGTTCACGCGCGCGATCTTCTGCGCGAACTGCACGCCGCCGGCAACAACCCAGGGACCATCCACATCGAGTCGATCGCCCGCGCGCCCTGGTTCGTCCCCGACCTCACCAGCGTGCGGGCGCAGCTGCGCGCATTCCTCGCGCGCAAGGAGCATTTCGCCCTCGTGGTCGACGAATACGGCGAGGTCCAGGGGCTCGTCACCCTGGAGGACATCCTCGAGGAAATCGTCGGCGACATCCAGGACGAGCACGACATCGTGGCCACAGCCCTGCGTCCGCACGACGACGGAGCGATGGTGGTGGACGGCGCCACGCCGATCCGCGACCTCAATCGGGCGATGGACTGGAGCCTGCCCGACGACGCCGCCACCACCATCGCCGGGCTCATCCTCCACGAGGCGCAGGTGATCCCGGAGCTCGGGCAGTCCTTCGTCTTCCATGGATTCCGGCTCGAGGTCCTGCGCAAATCCGGCAACCGCATCGCGCAGGTGAAGATCACCCCGTTGGAGGAAGACGTCTAAGCAGAGATTCTCAGGCCATCCAACGGATGCTGGGCCCATAGTGTGTTGAATCCCGGCGCTCTCGTCTCCCATCTGTTGGCCAGCCTGCACAAACCTGCTTAGCCAACACTCCGCCGGTGCGCGGAACGCGGGCGACCCCGGACCGCCCGCTCGGCGCGAACCCCGCCGCCCCCCGCCTCAGCCCCCTATGCGCATGATGCCGTTCTCGTCGAACCGCCAGCCGGGATTCCAGGCGACCTCCCAGGCATGGCCGTCGGGATCGGCGAAATAGCCCGAGTAGCCGCCCCAGACCGCGTCCTCCGGCTGCTTGAGGATGACGGCGCCCGCGGCCCTCGCGGTCGCCATCACCTCGTCGACCTCGGCGCGCCCGGCGACATTGTGGGCGAGCGAGAACGCCCCGGTCCCGGGGCACGGCCGGTTCATGTCCTCTTCCAGCGCCGTTCGCGCGAACAGGCCGAACACGCAGCCCGTCATCTGAAAGAACACGACCTCGTCGGTTTCGAACGCCGGGACCCAGCCGAGGCCGCCCGCATAGAACGCCCGCGCGCGGGCGATATCGGCGACGCCGAGGGTGATGAGCGAGATGGATGGCTGCATTCGGGACTCCGTTGCGGCGTCGGCGGGCGGGCGCCGGTTCCGTCCGGGAACCGGACGCCCAATGTCGCGCCGGGCGCCGATCTGGGCAAGCGGCGGCATGACATGGCGCGGATCGGGATCGGCGCGCCTGCCCTCAACGTCGTCGAGACGGGCGGGCGGCCGGGCCTCGCCAGCGCCATCGTCGGGCGCGGACATTTTGCGGTTGAGGAACGGCGCCCGATGGTGCCATCACGCGCGCGAGGCACTAACCTGTCGCGGTCGCGATCGCGCGAAGCTGGAGACGAGGGCGAGAGGATGAACGAAGCACTGGCGAGCGAGCGGCCGACCCAGCCCGTGGACCGGGTCATTTCCCCGGATGATCCGCGATGGACGAGGCTCCATTCCATCATCGAGGACAACGCGCTGCTTCGCGGCGATTTCAGGCTCTCGTCCGGCAGCCAGAGCAGTTACTTCTTCCAGTTGCGGCAGGCGAGCCTGCACCGCGAGGGCGCCCGTCTCATCGGCGGGATCATCGTCGGGTTCATGCGCGCGCGCGCCATCAGGTGCGTCGGCGGGCTCGAGATGGGCGCGGTGCCGCTGGTGACCGCGGCCGTCTGCGTCGGCGCGGAGGAGAACTATCCCGTCGACGGCTTCTTCGTGCGCAAGAAGGCGAAGGGGCACGGGGCGCGCGAGCTCGTCGACGGCTATGTCGCCGACGGAGAGGAGATCCTCGCCGTCGACGATGTCACGACCACCGGCGGGTCGATGATGAAGGCGCTGGCCGGCCTCGCCGAGGAGCGCAACTGCACGGTCAGATGGGGGCTTTCCATCGTCGACCGCGAGCAGGGCGCGGCGGCGGAACTCGCCCGCCATGGCGTGAAGCTGGTCTCGATCTTCACCAAGGCCGACTTCGGCCTGTAATCCGGCTCCGGCATCGAGCAAGGCCGGGCCCCTCACCATGGCGGGCGCCGCGCGGAGGTGACGCCGATCCCCTCCAGGCCGGGACTCCACCGGCCGGCGTTGCGCGCCGTCCCGGGCGATGCCATAGTCCGGCCGCGGCATCTCGAACCCGCCCCGCCTGCCACCAGCCACCACGGACGAAGGGCAGCGCATCACCGGGAGCTGAACAGCCCCCCGGCGATACGCCGCGCCGACACGCGTGCCCCGGCGGCCATGCCGACGAACAACAGGAGGACTCCCCCATGCGTACGCCACGCCTCGACCGCGACCGCCAGCAATGGATGTTCGACTACCTGGTCAAGACCACCGGACGGGTGTTCCACTGGGACGGCGACGATCGGGTGCTGCCGACCTCGGTCAAGAGCCATGCCCAGATCTCCAAGCATCTGGGCCGGAGCGCCCGGCGCATGGAGCGGATCGCCCGGGAGGAGGAGACGGCCGGCCACCGCGTGACCGCGCTCGAGCTGTACTACAAGGCGTCGGCCGAGTTCGCCGCCGCCCAGCATCCGGTGCTCGAGACCACCGACGAGAAGCGCTATCTGCACGGGCGCTGCATCGCCAACTACGAGAAGGTGATCGAGCTTTCCCCCTATCCGATCGAGCGGGTCGAGATCCCGTTCGAGGGGGCGGAGCTGCAGTGCAATTTCCACATGCTGCCGGGAAGGCCGAGGGCGCCGGTCGCGATCTGCATCCCGGGCTGCGACATGACCAAGGAAATCCACCCCGATCCCCAGGTCAACCACGCCATCAACCGCGGCATCCACATGCTGGTGATGGACGGTCCCGGCCAGGGCATGTCGAACATCCGCGGCACAAAGCTCACCGCCGACAATTATGCCCGTTCGGTGATCGCGATCGCCGAGTGGCTGGCCAAACGCGACGAGGTCGACGCCGACCGGATCGGCGTCTTTTCGATCTCGATGGGCTCGCACTGGGGGCTCGAGGTGGCGACGCTCGCCAATCCGATCATCAAGGCGGTGGTCGGGCTGTGGGCGTCGTACATCGACAAGTACTGGATCATGGACACGTTCTCGCCGCGCTACAAGAACCTGTTCGGCTATCTCACCGGCGCCGGGAGCGAGGCCGAGCTCGACCGGCTGCTCGAGGACATGGCGATCGAGGGCCGCGAGGGCAATATCAAATGCCCGGTTCTGCTGACCGCCGGCGAATACGACGCACGAAGCCCGATCGAGCTCGTCTACAATTTCTACAACAACATCAAGGCCCCCAAGGAGCTGTGGACCTACGAGGACACCTATCACCAGACCCGCCTCTTCCCCGGCCCCGGCCAGCGGCTCGACTGCCACTCCATGGGCATGGACTGGCTGATCGAGGCGCTCGACGGCAAGTACAGGCAGGGCCATGCCCGCGACATCTATGTGCGCGCCGGCGGCGGCGGACCGAACGGCGAGCAGGGCCTCGGCCAGGACCCGTTCCACTGGTGGGAGTGATCGGTCCGGCGACAGCGCCATTGCACCGAGGCCGGGCGCCGGGCGCGATGCGCGGCGGCTTTTCTGGCGTGACCGTCACAGAACACTTGCCTCACAGCTTGTTTGGCCGTGATGAACGGGCCAAATGCAGGTATGATCGTTTCATGCTGAATATGGACACCATCAGCCGAATTGCCGCCGAGGTCGCGGCAGCAAGGCTCGGGGACGAGTTCACAGGCGATGCACGGGCCGAGCCAAGAACGGATTCGGTGGGCCAGGATGCCCTCCGGATTACGCTGGTGATCAGACCCGGCGCGGCAAGGCGCCTGCGGGGCGACGCAGTTGTAAAGACGCTGGTGGAAATTCAGAACGCTTTCTGGAATGCTGGGGAGGAGAGACGGGCAATCATAGAATACGCCACCGAGGAAGAGCTCGAGCAAGTTGGCGATTCTGGATCCTGAGCATCTATTCGAACAGGCCGAGAGGCTTATTCTACCGCCAGCCGCGGGGGCGCCAAGACAAGCCGATATCAGGCGCGCGATATCCGCTGCTTATTACGGCGTGTTTCATGGCACCGTGACAGCGGCAGCCGATCAAGCCGTGGGGAAGTCAAAGCGTTCATCCACCCAATACGGTCTCGTCTACCGCAGCATCGATCACCGCCGCATCAGAGACTTGTGCACGGAAGTTTCCAAATCCACGCTCCCGGACAAATACAAGCCGCACGAGCCTGCCACGGGTTTTGGAGATGACCTCAAGGCGTTTGCGTTGTTGTTCCTGGAATTGCAGGACAAACGGCACGACGCCGATTACAACCCCTTGGTCAGGGTCAGGATTTCGGACGCACATCTCGCCGTGGGGCTGGCCCGGGCGGCCATCGCCCATTTCCGCAGGTCCAGCGCCACCCAGCGCCGTGCCTTCATCCTTCTGCTGCTGTTTCAGCCTCGATAGATGTGCCGGCGGATCGCGGTTCGCGGACCCATGTGCTCGCCATCCGCCAACCCCCCATGGACGCCCTCCCCCACACCGTCTAAAAGCGGGCGACTTTTCGCGCGACCAGAGTCTCCATGCCCCGCCGCACCGACATCGAAACCATCCTGATCATCGGCGCCGGGCCGATCGTCATCGGCCAGGCGTGCGAATTCGACTATTCCGGCTCCCAGGCGGTCAAGGCGCTCCGCCAAGAGGGCTACCGGATCGTCCTCGTCAACTCCAATCCGGCGACGATCATGACCGATCCCGAGCTCGCCGATGCGACCTACATCGAGCCGATCACGCCGGAGATCGTCGCCCGCATCATCGAAAAGGAACGCGCGCTCACCAGCGGCGGGTTCGCGCTGCTGCCGACCATGGGCGGCCAGACCGCGCTCAACACCGCGCTCACGCTCAGGCGCGACGGGGTGCTGAAAAAGTTCAACGTCGAGATGATCGGCGCCTCGGCGGACGCGATCGACAAGGCGGAAGACCGCGAGCTGTTCAAGCAGGCGATGGAACGGATCGGGCTCGAAACCCCGCGCTCGCGGCTCGCCCACTCGCTCGCCGGGGCGCTCGCCGGGCTCGACGAGATCGGCCTGCCGGCGATCATCCGGCCGTCGTTCACCCTCGGCGGCACCGGCGGCGGCATCGCCTACAACCGCGAGGAGTTCCTCGAGATCGTCGAGCGCGGGCTCGACGCCTCGCCGACCACCGAGGTGCTGATCGAGGAATCGGTGCTCGGCTGGAAGGAATTCGAGATGGAGGTTGTCCGCGACCGGAAGGACAACTGCATCATCGTGTGCTCGATCGAGAACGTCGATCCGATGGGCGTGCATACCGGCGACTCGATCACCGTGGCGCCGGCGCTGACGCTGACCGACAAGGAATTCCAGATCATGCGCAACGCCTCGATCGCGGTGCTGCGCGAGATCGGGGTCGAGACCGGCGGGTCCAACGTCCAGTTCGCGGTCAACCCCGAGGACGGCCGGCTCGTCGTCATCGAGATGAACCCCAGGGTGTCGCGGTCCTCGGCGCTGGCCTCCAAGGCGACCGGCTTTCCGATCGCCAAGGTCGCGGCCAAGCTCGCCGTCGGCTACACGCTCGACGAACTCGAGAACGACATCACCGGCGGGGCGACGCCGGCCTCGTTCGAGCCGACGATCGACTATGTGGTGACCAAGGTGCCGCGGTTCGCGTTCGAGAAGTTCCCGGGCGCGGAGCCGGTCCTGACCACATCGATGAAATCGGTCGGCGAGGCGATGGCGATCGGGCGCAGCTTCGCCGAAAGCCTGCAAAAGGCACTCCGGTCGTTGGAAACCGGGCTCACCGGGCTCGATCCGATCGAATTCGAGGGCCTCGGCCAGGGCGACGACAAGAACGTGGTCCGCGCCGCCCTCGGCACGCCGGCGCCGGACCGGCTGCTCAAGGTCGCCCAGGCGCTGAGGCTCGGCGTCGACCACGACCAGATCCACGCCTCGTGCCGGATCGATCCATGGTTCATCGCCCGGCTTCAGGAGATCGTCGACGCCGAAGGCCGGGTCGCCGCCCACGGCCTGCCCCGGGACGCCGGCAACATGCGCTGGCTGAAGTCGATGGGCTTTTCCGATGCCCGTCTCGGCGCCATCACCGGCCTGGAGGCGGACGAGGTGCGCGCCCACCGCCACGGGCTCGGCGTGAGGCCGGTCTACAAACGGATCGACACCTGCGCCGGCGAGTTCCCCTCGCCAACCGCCTACATGTATTCGACCTACGAGGCGCCGTTCGCGGGCCCGCCCGAATGCGAGGCCGAGCCGTCCTCGCGCGACAAGGTGGTGATCCTCGGCGGCGGGCCGAACCGGATCGGCCAGGGCATCGAGTTCGACTATTGCTGCTGTCATGCGGCCTACGCGCTGTCGGAGGCCGGCTATGAGAGCATCATGGTCAACTGCAATCCGGAGACCGTGTCGACCGACTACGACACCTCCGACCGGCTCTATTTCGAACCGCTGACGGCCGAGGACGTGCTCGAAATCATCGATGTCGAGACCCGCGCCGGCCGCCTGAAGGGCGTCGTCGTCCAATATGGCGGGCAGACCCCGCTGGGGCTCGCGGCCGCGCTCGAGGCGGCCGACGTGCCGATCCTCGGAACCCCGCCCGACGCCATCGATCTCGCCGAGGACCGCGACCGCTTCAAGCGGCTGCTCGATCGGCTGCGGCTGGTGCAGCCGCAAAACGGCATCGCCTATTCGATCGAGCAGGCGCGGCTGGTCGCCGCCAAGCTCGGCCTGCCGCTGGTGGTGCGGCCGTCCTATGTTCTGGGCGGCCGGGCGATGGCGATCCTGCACGACGCGCGGTCGCTCGACGACTATTTGCTCGACACGCTGCCGATCCTGGTTCCCGAGGACGTCAAGGCGCGCTATCCGAACGACAAGACCGGCCAGATCAACACCGTTCTCGGCGCCAACCCGCTGCTGTTCGACCGCTACCTCAGCGACGCGATCGAGGTCGATGTCGACGCGATCTCGGACGGCAGCGACGTCTTCATCTGCGGCATCATGGAGCATATCGAGGAGGCGGGGGTCCACTCCGGCGACAGCGCCTGCTCGCTGCCGCCCCATTCGCTGGAGGCGCCCACCATCGCCCAGCTCACCGAGCAGACCAGGGCGCTGGCGCTCGGCCTCGAGGTGGTCGGGCTGATGAACGTCCAGTTCGCGATCAAGGAAGGGCGCATCTACGTGCTCGAGGTCAATCCGCGGGCGAGCCGGACGATCCCGTTCGTCGCCAAGGTGATCGGCCTGCCGGTGGCCAAGATCGCCGCCCGGGTGATGGCGGGCGAACGGCTCGCCGACATCGATCCGCGGCCGGCCCCGCTCACCCATGTCGGGGTCAAGGAGGCGGTGTTCCCGTTCGCCCGGTTCCCCGGGGTCGATACCCTTCTCGGGCCGGAGATGCGCTCGACCGGCGAGGTGCTCGGGCTCGGGCCCGATTTCGCGATCGCATTCGCCAAGAGCCAGCTCGGCGGCGGAACGGCGGTGCCGGTCGAGGGAACCGCGTTCGTCTCGGTCCGCGACCGCGACAAGCCCGGCATCGTCGAGCCGGTGCGGCGGCTGGTCGAGCAGGGCTTCACGATCATCGCCACCGGCGGCACCCAGCGTTTCCTCGCGGCCCACGGCATCGCCTGCACCAAGATCAACAAGGTGCTCGAGGGACGGCCCCACATCGTCGATGCGATGACCAACGGCAAGGTGCAGCTCGTGTTCAACACCACCGAGGGCGCCAAGGCGCTGTCGGATTCCAAGTCGCTGAGGCGCGCGGCGCTGATGAACAAGGTGCCCTATTACACCACCCTCGCCGGCGCCGTCGCCGCGGCGCGCGGCATCGAGGCAAGGCGCGGCGGGTCGCTTGAAGTGCGCAGCCTCCAAGACTATTTCCGCTCAAGCACGCATATTGGCGAGACGGTCGAGGCCCTTTAAGCGCCGCCAGAGTTGTGTGAGACTGGACCGGAGCGCGGGTGTGACCGGTTGCGTCTTTCCTCTGCGTTGGAGCGCGAGACAGGATCTTGAAGATGGAAAAAGTGCCGATGACTCCGGCGGGCCACGAGAGCCTGCAAAAGGAGATCAGACGCCTGAAATCGGTGGAACGGCCACGCATCATCCAGGCGATCTCCGAGGCGCGCAAACATGGCGACCTGTCGGAAAACGCGGAATACCACGCGGCCAAGGAGCAGCAGAGCCTCAACGAGGCGCGCGTCGCCGAGCTCGAGGACAAGCTCAGCCGCGCCGAGGTCATCGACATCTCCAAACTGTCGGGCGACACCATCAAGTTCGGCGCCGTCGTCGCGCTGGTCGACGAGGATACCGATGAGGAGGTCTCCTACCAGATCGTCGGCGAGCTCGAGGCCGATGCCTCGGGCGGTCGGATCTCGGTCACCTCGCCGATCGCGCGCGCCCTGATGGGCAAGGGCGTCGGCGACAGCGTCGAGGTCGTCACCCCCGGCGGCGGCAAGAGCTACGAGGTCCTGGCCGTCAGCTACGAGTGATCGCCGGAGCCTCGCCGGTTGCGACCGCCGATCGATAGTGGCGGCGGGCGAGCTTTCCCGCCGGCGTTGAGTGCGCTTCCGCACCGGGTTAAATTCCGCTGGCAGACACGGCATCCCCACTCCGTCGACCACGCCAGAAAGGCCGAGCAAGGTTCATGAGCCCACCCCCAGCCAAGGTCGTCATCATCGGGTCGGGCCCGGCCGGATACACCGCCGCGGTCTATGCCGCGCGCGCCATGCTGGAGCCGGTCGTGATCGAGGGCATCCAGCCGGGCGGCCAGCTCACCATCACCACCGATGTGGAAAACTATCCGGGCTTTGCGGAGGTGATCCAGGGGCCGTGGCTGATGGAACAGATGCGCGCCCAGGCCGAACATGTGGGCGCGCGGCTGGTTCAGGACCACGTCGTCGAGGCCCGGCTCGGCGAGCGGCCGTTCACGCTGGTCGGCGATTCCGGCGCAACTTACCGCGCCGAGACCGTCATCATCGCGACCGGCGCCCAGGCGAAGTGGCTGGGGCTCGAAAGCGAGAGCCGCCTCCAGGGCTTCGGCGTGTCGGCCTGCGCGACCTGCGACGGCTTCTTCTATCGCGGCAAGGAGGTCGTGGTCGTCGGTGGCGGCAACACCGCGGCCGAGGAGGCGCTGTTCCTGACCAATTTCGCGACCAAGGTCACCCTCGTCCATCGCCGCGACGCGCTGAGGGCGGAGAAGATCCTGCAGGCGCGGCTGTTCGCCCACGACAGGATCGAGGTGGTCTGGGACTCGGTCGTCGAGGAGATCGTCGGCACGTCCGAACCGCCCGGGGTCACCGGGGTCCGGCTCGCCAACGTCAGAACCGGCGCGACCAGCGAGATCGCGACCGACGGCGTGTTCATCGCCATCGGCCATGTGCCCTCGACCGAGCTGTTCGCCGGCCAGATCGAGATGAAGCGCGGCAACTACCTCGTCACCCGGCCCGATTCGACCGCGACCGGCATTCCCGGCGTCTTCGCCGCCGGCGACGTCACCGACGACATCTACCGCCAGGCGGTCACCGCGGCGGGACTGGGATGCATGGCCGCGCTCGAGGCCGAGCGCTACCTCGCCGAGCTTGGAGACAGGCGCGAAGCGGCCGAATAGACCGCCGCGGCAAACCGACAGGACGGACATGGACTGGGACCGGCTCAGAATCTTTCACGCCGTCGCCGAAGCCGGCAGCTTCACCCGCGCCGGCGAGGACCTGTCGATGAGCCAGTCCTCGGTCAGCCGGCAGGTCGGCGCGCTCGAGAGCGAGCTTGGCGTGCCGCTGTTCCACCGCCATGCCCGCGGGCTGGTGCTCACCG